>Ga0164315_10001246_pt1 | contig 19123 bp, 29 predicted proteins | sample GuaBasSedimGuay6_FD_113737 | JGI IMG/M metagenome (GOLD analysis project Ga0164315, IMG submission 113737) | Subseafloor sediment microbial communities from Guaymas Basin, Gulf of California, Mexico - Guay6, Core 4569-2, 0-3 cm | ecosystem: Environmental > Aquatic > Marine > Hydrothermal vents... | reverse complement strand
GTCGAAGAGCAGAAAGAAACTAAGCGCGTATTGCAAGACCTTCACATGGCTATTAGAGATATTCATCAGGGACAAGAGAGACAAACTATAGTCTTAGAAAAACTAATTGATAAAATAATAGGGATGAAATGAAGTTCAGAGATTTATTAACAACAGTAAGAGGTCTAAGAGTAAGCTTCCCAACAGGCGTAGGAACGGTTCGTTCTGTAGACTTAAGAGCTAACTCCTGCATGGTTTTAGTTGATCAGGGGTGTTCATATTATGTTAACGTCGATAGAATTTCTGCTTGCTTTGTTAGCGACGGTACTGATTGCATTAACATTGATATTGATGAGCTCTCCCCTATAGTTAATTAAATTCCCTAGGAACTCTAAAGAAATCCGCTCTTGGTATCTTTATTAAAAGGTCACCTTTTATGATCTTATCTACAGTCTTTATAAAAGTTTGATGATTAATTTCTGCTAAATCACAGACTAACTTTAAGTGCGGATCAAATGCATTTCGTCTTAGATACTGCAATCTGTTTTTATAAATATATTTACTTGAGTCATTAGCTTCTTTAAATCTAAGAACATCTCTCTGTAGATCATGAAAAAAGGTCAAGATAACGTTTTTCCATAATAGTTGTTCTGGGCTGATGTCTAGATTTTCATCGTGCATATAAAGATAATTTCAATAAATATTTAAATTGGCAAGTAAGTCGTTGTAAACTTAGACCATGGAAAAAGATTATGAGGATGAAATAGATTTTTTAATTGAGCATGACGAAGAGATGAAGAGTTTCTTTATAACTATAAGCACTGAGGTGAGCCTAAGCCCTGAGGAGCTTATAGGATGTTTAAGAGCTTTAGCCTGCGACATAGAAGATTGTCCTAAGGAGTTTCTAACTGGATTTAGCTCATATAATTTCGATTGCCATTAATGTTCAGCTTTAGACATTGCTTGGATGGCCTCATCAAGCTTCCCGATGGCCATGTCAACAAGTCTTGGATCATTAGCTACATCTTTAAAGTCCTCAGTTATTATTTTTACAGCCTCTATAATATTTTGAATACTAACTCCTTCACATAACATTTCTGTTAACTCATCTAAAACTCGAACTACAGCTTTGTTACTCATCTTTTTCCCCTTTTGTTTTTCGTTTCTCTTACTAAACTTATCGGCGGATCTTTTAAAAACTTGAGCTTTATTTTGATTTATTCTCACTTTTTTGAAAATACTTGGCTTATTCGGCTAATCGGCATATATTCTTAAAACTTTAGTCTCAATTTGGGACAATAGTTTGACATACGGGGGAAAATTGAAAGTAAGCTGCGCTCATTCTCAGATGCGAGATGTAAATATAATAGTTCCAAATCCTAAGAATTCAAATAAACATAGTGATAAGCAGATCAAGCTCCTTGCTAAACTCATAGAGCATCACGGTTGGCGACATCCTCTTATAATAAGTAAACGAAGCGGCCTTCTCGTTTCGGGGCATTGTCGTTTAAGCGCAGCAAAACTTAATGGTTATGAAAAAGTCCCTGTAGATATGCAAGACTTCGAGAATGAAGCGGCTGAGATCTTATTCCTGGAATCGGATAATCACATTGCTGAATTAGCTGAACACGATAAATCAATGATGATAAGTAATTTAAAAAGCTTAGATCTTGGCGATGATTTTGATTTTGAGTTAACTGGTCTTCCTGATTTTAGTTTTGAAATAGTTGAGCCTGAGGTTAAGAATACTTCTGCTGAATTAGATTTAGATTCTTTTGATAACTTCGAGAACCAATGCCCTAAGTGTGGTTTTGAATGGAATAATGATGGTTCAGACAATTCATAAGACGGGACCATGGAACTTAACAGAGCTAAAAGATATTCCTAAAAACGGTTATAAAGTATTTTCTTGTTTCCATTGTGGCGGCGGCTCAAGTATGGGTTATAAGTTGTCTGGCTTTGATGTTTTAGGTGGTGTTGAGATAGATCCTCAAATGATGGCTGTTTATAAAAAAAACCATAATCCAAAGCATAGTTTTTTAATGGGTGTTCAGGATTTTAATAAAATAAAAAGAGAAAATATTCCTGAAGAGTTATTTGATTTAGACATTTTAGATGGCTCACCTCCTTGTAGTTCTTTTTCTATGGCTGGAAGTCGCGAAAAGGCCTGGGGTAAGAGTAAGAAGTTTAGAGAAGGTCAAGCCGTTCAGGTTCTAGATGATTTATTTTTCCATTTCATAGAGACAGCAAGAATTTTGCAGCCAAAAATAGTAATTGCTGAAAATGTAAAAGGCCTAATTATGGGCAAGGCAAAAGGTTATGTGAAGCAAATAGCTCAGATGTTTAATCATGCAGGTTATGATTGCCAATTATTTTTACTTAATGCTGCATTTATGGGAGTTCCGCAGAGGAGAGAGCGGACTTTTTTCGTAGCTAAAAGAAAAGATTTAAAAATGCCTAGGCTAAATTTAGATTTTAAAGAGGAACCGATAAGTTTAAGATCGGTTGATTCTGGAAATTATATTTTAGCAAAGTATTATGAAAAGCGATATGGTGATGTTGTTCAAAATATGGACAAACCAGCTTCTACTTTGGCAGGAGGGCAGCGCCTTTTTAATAAAAATAAAGAATTGTTTGATAAAAAAACAATATGCAGAATACAATCTTTTCCAATAGATTTTGATTTTTTAGATCAAAAGTATAATTATGTTTGTGGAATGTCTGTCCCGCCTTACATGACTAATAGATTATCAAAACAGATTCAGCTTCAGCTTTTAGATAAAATATAATGACTTATGGTATAATAAACTTATGAGTAAAAAAATAGACTTATCAGATCCATATAAAGGCTTAGAAGAGGACGAAAAAGAGTTCATTTACACTCTTATCGACGACATAAAGCTAACAGAGGCCGAGCTTAGAGCTAAGTTTTCTGACCGATATGATCTTATAAAAAACAATTTAGAACTCAGGCGAATAAGTGCTGAGATAAAGATAAGTCGCAAAAGGCGCAAGTCTTTAGTTGATAGTTTTAAGTTAGAGCAATTAGTTCAAACGATTCCTTTAGCACTTCATACTTTAGTTCAAGTAATGAAAACAGGTAATGAGAGAAACAAATTAAGTGCCGCTCAGACTCTCTTAAAGCCTTCTCTTGCCTACTTGGAAAAACATGGGGCCAATGTTGCTAATTTAGAGATTATAAATGATGTTAGTATTGACTCTGAAAGTAAAAAATTAGTTATAGACTTTGGTGATAAATGATAAATGATAAAACTTTAATTAGATTTAATGAAAAATTTGATAAATCTGAAAATGGTTGTTGGATTTGGAACGCTTGCAGGGATAAAGATGGATATGGGTGGTTTGTTTTGTATAAAAAGAAAATGTGGTATGCTCATAGAGCTTCATATTTAATACATAACGGAATAGATCCTTGTAAAAAATTAGTTTGTCATTCTTGTGATAATCCTTCTTGCGTTAATCCTGATCATTTATTTTTAGGGACAAATAGTGATAATCAAAGAGACGCTGTCTTGAAGAAAAGACATAAAAGCTCAAGGAAAACAAACTGTAAAAATGGTCACGAGTATAGTTCAGAAAACACTAAAATAAATTCAAGAGGCGAGAGGGTTTGTAAAATATGTGACCGTAAAAATAGGCATAGATATTATATTAAATGTAAGAATAAAAATGATATTCAAGCCGTTTAAAAAACAAAAAAATGTTTTATTGGATGAGCATAGACGTATAGGCGTTTTTTGTGGGAAGAGATCTGGAAAAACGGAAATAGGTTCGATCAAAGCTATTAAGTGGCAAGAAGAAAAACCTAATGGTCATATGAATGGAATAGATCCTTTCATAGGTGTAATCATGGCTCCAACAAATGATATGCTTACTAGACTGTCTTTAAATAAATTCATGCTTTATGCAAAACCTTTTATAAAAAAATATACAAAAAACCCTCACGTTATAGAGTGGCACGATGGCTCTATTATTTATGGTCTTAGCGCTGATAGGCCTGAGCGTATAGAGGGAATAAAGGCTAATTGGATATGGCTTGATGAAGTTTTTCAGATGAAGAGACAGCTTTATTTAGAATGCCTTGCAAGAACTTCAGATACTAAGGGTTACATCTTGGCGACTGGAAGCTTAGGCGTTCAGTTTATAAATCCTAAGCAGCATTGGGCTTATCAATTCTTTAAAGAAAAAAAAGATATAAATACCAATTGTTATGAGTGGGATTCTTCAGACAATCCTTATATGCCTAAAGAAGAAATAGAAAATCTGATGGCAACCTTAGATCCTCAAACTTTTAGAGCTATGTTTAAAATAGATTGGGATACTGTTCCTAGAAATGCTGTTTTTTCTGACTTCACTGACGATAATGTAATGCAAAGTATAGCTTATAATCCATCATTACCCTGTTATATTTCTATTGATTGGGGCTGGGTTCACAATATGGCTGTAGGATTCTTTCAATATAATTCTAAGACTGATTCTATATACATGATTGATGAAATCGTTGGTCCTAAAATAACTTTAGAAAAATTGTATAATCAAATTATGGCAAAGCCTTATGCCATATCTGATTGGTGCTGCGATATAGCAGGCAATCAAGAGCGAGAGCAAACGGGAATATCAAATGTGAAGTGGTTTAGAGATAAAAACATTCACTTTAAGAAGAGATCGACAGCTATAAATTATGGGATAGCTATTTTGAGGTCTTATATTTTAAACTCTAGGGGTAAGAGAAGGTTTTATGTTTCATCAAAATGTGTTCGGACTATTGATGGTTTCAAGCAATATCGCTATAATGAAAAAGACGGAATAATTTTAAATGAGAACCCAATAAAAGAAAACGACGATGAGATCGACATGGTGCGTTACCTCATAGTAAACTTTTTCGACAAGACAAGAACAGAGCAATCTTTTGGTATGATTCCAAGACGATAAGGGGGAGTAGATGGAGAACATTGATTTAAATAACTTAGAGGTCAGACTTGCATTGATAGCCTCTATAAATTCAAAAGGAAATAAAGAACGAAAAGAAGAGAGCCTTAAAAGATTTGAGATCTTTAATGATAGACAGGGGCAATATATTCAGGATGCTTTAGTCGAAGAGTTTGACGTTGAGACTGTTAAGGGAATGCGAGTTGTAAAATCTGTTAATATTTCTAAGCGAATAATTCAGGAGCAAGCTTCTATTTACAATGATGAGCCTGAGAGAAATTACTCTAATGCTTCTGAAAAAGAGGATGAGCAATTAGAGAATTTAAATAGATTTTCTTTATTAGATCAAAAGCTCAAAATGGCTAATAGATATTTCAAGTTATATAATGATCAGATTATTTTAAAAGTCCTGCCTAAGAATGGTGTTTTAAATGTAGATGTTTTATATCCTCATAACTTCGACGCTGTCCCTGACGCTAATGATCCCAATCAGGCTTATGCTTATATCTTATCTGTTCACGATAAGTTCGATAGCTTGAATCAATTAAGTCAGGACACTACTAACACGGATAAATTAAGAAGTTCTTCAGTTAACATTGAGCCTGATGGCGTGAATCAAGTCATAGCTGATCCTGAGGATTATAAAGCTTTAGAAGATCGCTATGTAGTTTGGACTGCTGATTTAAATTTTACAATGAATGGCAAGGGAATGATAATCGCTGAAGACGTTTCACAGACTGTGAATGAGATCGGCGTACTTCCTTTTGTTGATATAAGTGCGGTGAAGGATAATGAATTCTTTAGGCGTTATGGTTCTAATGTTACTGATTTTACTATTGAGTTCGGAGTAGGTCTTTCTGATCTCTCTAACGTAGCGAGATTACAATCTTATGCTCAGGCTGTAATGACTTCCGTTAAGAAGCCAGCAGCGATAAGAGTCGGTCCTATGCAGGCCATGTGGCTTCAACAAAGCGAAGATAGAGATGCTCCAGAGCCTAAGTTTGAGTTCGTAACTCCTAGTCCTGATTTATCTGGTGCTGCGATGATCTTAGAGAATAGTTTAAGAATATTTCTTTCAGCTGAGGGAGCGGACACGACTAGCATTTCAAGTAGTGCAGGAGCTAACTCCCCTACGAGTGGTATTGAAAGACTTCTTAGATTGATTGAAAGATTTGAGGCGAGCAAAGAGGACATTTCTTTTTTTAGATTCGCAGAGCATCAGATCTTTAATTTATTTAGATTATGGTCGAATAAGTTTCAGGGCATTCCCTTAGAATTAGGTGGGTTGATAGCTGATTTAAATATAGCTCAACTCTCTGAGCAAATAGAATTAGAGATTGCTTATGCAGAGCCTAAGTTATTCCAGACTAAAGCTGATGTTGAAGATTCAGAGATTAAGAAATTAGATAAGGGTTTAACTACTAAGAAGCGGGCTATTATGCGTATCGAGGGAGTTAATGAGGATATGGCTTTAGAAATTCTAGAAGAGGTTGATTCTGAGAGAGAGGCTTCTTTAAAATCTTTTAATCTAGGGGAAGTTGATGTCAGCGCCGACGTTCAAGAAGACGAAAGTCCAGCAGAAGATAAACCTTAAAGAAGAGTTTGGAGTTGATGTTTCAGATAGGCCGGATCTTGCCGAGGCTTTAGGTCAGGCCATCATTGATAAGATGGTGACTAGAACTAAGGCTTCTAAGGGTATGCAGTTCAGCGGCAACGGAGCTGGTCGAGAGATTGATTTAAGTTCTAAGAAGTATTCTAAATCTTATAAAGACAGCCGAGAGTTTAAAGCTTTCGGTAAGACTAATAAAGTAAATCTAACTTTAACGGGTGATATGTTAGGTCAAATAGACATAACTAAGCTCAAGGGTAATAGCGTAACTATTGGTTGGGATGATGCTGAGGAGAATGCAAAAGCTCACGGACATTCCACTGGTAAGAACGGAAAAGTCCCTAAAATGAAGCGTCCTTTTTTCGGTGTAAATAAGAAGGAGCTCCAGGGTTTAAAAAAGGAATTTAAATCAGATCTAAATAAAGTCTTAAAAGAGGAGCAAACTAAGAAACAAAAAGCTCTGACTAACAATCTACTAAAGGCTTTGGGGGCTTTGAGCGATGGGAAAAACTAAGGTTACTTTTTCAGGTTTAAATAAGATTAGAAAATTAACTAAAAGAATTTTCGATAAGGATATATTTACCAATCGTCTTGTTAAAGAAGTGGGTTTATTTTCTCAAGAGAGAGTTAAGGCTGTTACTCGCACTGGTTATGGGGTGACTAACTCTAAGAAAAAGAAGCTCAAGAGATTGTCTAATTCTTATAAAGACATGAGGCGCGGTGCTGTTAAGTTCAGAACTGTTAACGGTGCAGTGATTCCTTTTCAAGAGCCTGATGAGCGTATTCAAGAGGTTGATAAGAAGTTCTTTGAGCCTGACTTTAGTAATTTAACTTTCAGTGGTCAGCTCTTAGAATCAATAAAATACACCTACAATCGGGCTAAACATATATTTACTATTCAGCCTACTGGGAAAAGAAAGAAACTTCCTGGTGAATCTAAGACTTTAACTAATAAAAAAGTAGCTGAGTATGTGGCTAAAGGCGGTCGTCCGTTCCTTGGAATAGATAAAAAGGGTGCTAAAACCATAGCTAACATGATTAAAAGAGAGATTAGAGCGCAGCTGCGTAAAAATAATTTGAAAAAATAACCTAAAAGGAGATATAATAGTGAGTACAGATAATGAAAGCACCCAAGGTGCGCTTGATAATGATTCTAATGGAATTGATCAAGAGAATATCGGCCAGCAACAAAAACCTAAAGACGATGCTGCAACGGTAAAGCTTGAAAGTTATAATAAAATTAAAAAGAGCTGGCAAAAAGAGAAAGCTTTAAATGAGGACATAGCGGCAAAGTTAGAACTCAGAGAAAAAGCAGATCTAGAACAGCAAGGTAAATTTAAAGAACTTTTAGATATTGAGCAAAAGCGTAGTTTAGATTTTGAAGCTAAGTATAAAGAGTCAATTTCAAGAACTGCAAAATTCTCAGTAACATCTAAGATAAAAGAAATTGCCGCAAGAGAAGGATGTATAAACACAGAGGACTTAGTTTCCTTGTCCGACTTAAATGCTTTTGATTATGACGATGACTATCAAGTGGATGAACAACAGGTTAAGAATTTGGTTGAGGATTTCAAGAAGACAAGACCGTATTTTTTCCAAGGCAAGAAGCCTAATATTCAAGACGGTGTTTTAAAACCATCTGAGGGCTCTTCCAGTTATGAAGATGAGATTATGAAAGCTCAAACTCAACAAGAGTTCGATGCTATTAGAAAGAAATATAATAAAGATTAAACTATTCCGAGGGGGATTAAATGGCTTTTACAACTAACTTAACAAATACAACTGCTGTAGATAACAGCATTGTTTTAGAATTCGATAAGCAGTTTTTAATTGCTTCAGCTCAAGAAGCTGTAATGGATCAGTTCGTAACTTACAAAAAAGATATTGATGCTAAGTCTGTAGGATTTCAAAAATATTCTCAGTTAGCACTTTCTACAACTCCTTTAGTTGAAGACGACGACGTTACTTCAGAAGCTCTTGTTGATTCTGAAATTCTTATCCAGCCTTTAGAGTATGGGAAGGTTGTTACTACAACTAAGCTTGCTAACTTACAAACTGGCGGAAAAGCTGATTTAGCTGCGGCTCGTTTAGTTGGAATAAATCAAGGTAGAACTTTAGACAAATTAGCTATTCTTGCAGGCGAGGCTTCTACTAACGAATTATTTCCAGGTTCTGTAGCCAGTGAAGCGGCTCTTGCTGCAACAGATGTAATGACTACAGCTTTTTTAAATACTCTTTATAATAAATTGGCTCGTAATTCTATTCAGCCTTTAAGTGATGGAATGTATGTTGCAATCATGCATGACGATACTATCGCAGATTTAAGAAATTCGACAGGGAATGGGAGCTGGCAAGACATCAAAAAATATACTGATCCTTCTGAAATTCTTAAGAATGAAGTTGGTCAAATCGGTGGTTTTAAAATCGTAAGAGATAATCATATCACTATAAATACAGATGCAGGTGCGTCTACGGTTGATTCTTATCATACTCTTTGCATGGGTTTTAACGCTCTTGGAAAAGCTGTTTCAAAAGTTCCTGGCGCTGTTGCAACTGGCCCTTTTGATAAATTAGCAAGATTCGTTAACTTAGGTTGGTATGGCGTAGTTAAATACGGAATCATTGATCAAGACGCTTTATACATGGGAACTACGGCTTCTAGTGTTGGTGTTAACGTATAATTGAAATTATAAATTATAGATCGCTCAGTCCCTCCGTGGCTGGGCTTTCTTTTATTTTGGGTGATAACTTATGAATGATTCGAAAAACATTACAAGAGTTAAGGTTTTTCTGAAAGCAAGTTCAGAGAATGAGCTCATTCAAAAGCAATTAAAAAATAATCTAATAAATAATATGATGTACAGCTATGACACTCCCCAGAAAATAGGGAAGGAATTCATAGTTTGGTTCTTTGCGGATGTTACAAAATACAAGGTGGTTGAATAATGGCTTTACCTAATTCAATAACCGATAGAAAATTTAAAGCCTTTATAGAGAATTCTGATGATCAGGGTGTAGATAATAGAGTAAGTGATGTAAGTTTAAACTCAAAATTAACAGGAGTAGGAGGTTTACTTAATGGCATATTATATGACTCAATTTCTGTTGCTTATCCTACTACCACTTCTGAATCTTATTCTTTTTATGAGGGTGGTCTTGCAGGTACTTTAAAAGCTACTGTTAATTTAGTTTATAGTAACTCTTCAAAATCTGATTTAGTTTCGGCGGTAAAAACCTAATGGCTTATACTATAAATCCATTCACAGGATTATTTGAAAGTAAGTCTGAGGCTTCTATTATTGCTAGTGATTCAGCACTTAATATTAAGATTACAAGAACAGCTAGCGAAGAGATATTTACGGATGATGTTTTAAAAGCTTTTAGCTCAACTCATTGCGCTGTCTCTAATGCTAATACCACATCGGATAATGCTACTGTTTTAGGAATAGCTCAGAACGATGCTGCTATAGGTGAATCTGTAGAAATAATTTTATTCGGAGTTATTACGAGTACAGCATTTTCAGTATTCGGTTTAAATAATCCTTTGTTTTTAAATACTGACGGTACAATTACAAATGTTAAAAGAGCGACTGGTTATCATGTTGTTATAGGTGACTCTTTAGGTGGTAATGACATAATGTTTAGACCTGAAAAACCAATAACAATAGCGTAAGGAATTAAATGGCTACTACAAAAAGCAAAAGAAAAGCGGTTAAGAAAAAGATAGTTAAGAAAAAAGAAGTTAAGGCTGATGATTTAAATAAATTATCTGATTTAGATTTAAGAAATATAGAATCTTATAGTAAGGACGTTCAGCTAGCTAAATTAGAGATGAATTTACAGGAGCAGCATTTAAGAAATTTAAGTTTAGAGTTTAAGTTAATGGAAATAGGAATAGTTAAGGAGCGTGAAAAGCTTGCTGGTTATTCTGAGAAGTTCGAGAAAAGAAAAGAGCGTTATTCTGAGTTTATGAATTGCATCGGTCCTAAGTACGGGTTGAAAAGTGGTGACGGTTTAGGATATAATCCAGATACGGGCGAAATTATAAAATAAAAAAAGGGAGTCAAGGATGGCACAGGTTAAAGTTTTATACATAGATGCGAATGGTTTAGAGTCAGAGCACGCAGAAGCTTCAGATTCAATTAAATTAAGTTCATTACTTACAGCAAACTATGAGCTTACAGATACTAAGCTTGGTAATCTAATCGGCGGTAGTGATGGTTCTAACGAACATACTCATGACTCGGTTTATTTTACTGAAGCTGAACATATTAATACAAGCGCAGGCGTTGCCGATGCTGGAAAACCAATTAAGCTAGATGCTGCTGGGCAATTAGATTCAAGTCTTTTTGCTACTCCAGTTACGGATCATGGGGCTTTAACTGGTCTAGGTGATGATGATCATACTCAATATAGTTTAGTTACAGGAACGAGAGCTTATACAGGAAAAGTTTCTTATTCTTCTCATCCAACTTTTTCAGCAGACACAGAGCTTGTTGATAAGAAATATGTTGATGACACTTTATTAACTTCAGAATGGTATCCATTAAGTGCAAAAGATTATGTTGTCAATAACACATTAGCTCCTGCTACTGAAGTTTTAGATGATGTTTATGTCTTAGCTGATGATGGTGGTTCTCCAAATGCTGGTTGGGATGGCGCAAGCGCTGGTGATATAGTTCAATTCAATGGCACAAGTTGGGTTGCTACAACTCCTACAACTGGAACGAGAATAGGCGTTGATGATGAAACAGCGGTTGCATTTTATCTTTTCGGTGGCGCTACTTGGGAAGCTAAATACGAAGAGTCTACAACTGCAAGTACAGGTCTGACAAAAGTTGGGTTTGATATTCGAATGGATTCAAGCGCAGGTGGCGATGGCTTAGGTTTCGCAGCAGGTGTTTTAAGTGTAAATGTAGATGATTCAACTATTGAAACAAGTGCTGATACTTTACAAGTGAAAGCTGATGGTATTAATGACACTCATATTGATTTTGGAACAGGAGCTAATCAGGTTTCAGCTGTAGATATGCCTATTGCTGATGCGGGAAACTATTATGCAACAGATGAAGTTGAATTCGCATTACAACAATTAGGGGAGTCAGTTCTTAACGCAGGTATTTCTTATACTGTTGGAACAGGTGGAATTACTAAGGGCGATCTTGCTTATATTTCAGCTACAAATACAGTCTTACCTTATGGAACTTTAAGTCAGTCTCATAGAGGAATAGGAATTGCTTTAACAACAGAAATAGCTTCAGCTTCAGTAAAAGTTTTAGCGAATGATACTCAGGTTGCAGGTCTTACTTTTCTAGGCTCTCCTTCTGTTGGCGATGCAATTTATTGGGATGGCTCAGATCTTACGGCAAATATTCCAAGTGGCGGCGGAACTCACGTTTGGCAAGCTGGTGTTTTAGCTAGTGCTGCAGGTGTAATGCATGTTGAAGTTAGATTTGTTAAGAAAAACGCGTAATGTCTGACAAAGTAAAAGTTGGTATTTTAGAGTTGAACGGTGAGGAGTTAAGTCTCCTTACCGAAAAACTATTAGAATCTTCGATTATAGATCATGATCCGTCTAATACTGATTTGATTTCTACAGATTTAAAAGCCGCGACTAAAGAACTTGCTGATAGGCATTTCGGAAAAGATCAAGGATTTAATCAAGATCTAGGATCTATATCTATAACGAGTGGAACTTTTATTTCAGTTCTTAGTCTTGGATTTGATGTTAATGCAGCTGTTGATGGAACTTATAGATTCGCTTGGAGTTCTATCACTTTTGGATCAAAGCCTAACACAACAGGCGAAATAAGATTAGTAATTGATCCAGGACTTCCAACTGAGATAATATTAGCAGAAGGAAGTATTTTAAATTTACAAAGAATTTTTACAGGATTTGATTCAGGCTTATTAGATAATGGATCGTATACTGTGGAACTTCAGGCGAGACGAGCTGCTGGCAATGGTACTGTAGACGTTTCTAAAATGCGAATTGAAGAATGGAGGGTTTCGTAATGAAAATAACATATGGAATTTTAGCGGATACTCTAAATAATGCAGTAGATAAGAGCTCCTTAACTGATGAGATTGCATCATCTAGCATAACTATAGCTCTTGATCTTATATATGTTTTAGATGATCTATTGGAAATAACTTTTAAAGTTAATATAAGTGCTTCTGAAAATACAACTTTAGATTCAATAGTTGGTGCTCACACTGGAATATCTATAGAGCCTGAGCCTCAAGAAGTTAATGTTAAAGAAGAGCCTGCTTTTTCGTCTAAGAAAGTTATTATAGATGGAGTTCAAAAGTCTATTTTTAAAAGAGTTCATGGAGTCTCTGCAACTATTTTATCAGGAGCAACAACTGATTTAGATTTTGTTATTCCATACGCTCATGCTAAATTTACAGGGGCTAATGTCTTTGGTAGTGAATTAAAAGATGTTTTAGATTTCTCAGTTCATGATAATGCTACAAATGATTATTCAGGCGCTCCAATTTCTCCAGGTCCAACTTATTATCCTAATTTTTTATTAAATCAATTTGGGTTTGCCGTTGAGATGCCGCCTAATGGTATTTATGAAAACACTTCTAATTATGATGCTGATTTATTTATGGGTATGATAATTCGTTGTACTTATACTAATAACGGAGCATCAGATAAATATATAGGCATAAACCATTGGCTACATGAGGTTGTTTAATGAAAAGATTTACAGGTCCAGCAATAGCTTTATTTATAATCGGTTTAATTATCTATGATGTGATAGCCTTTATTATGGGCGGTCAAGAGGCTACAATCTCTTTTCTTATCGTTACTGATTGGTCTAGAAATTATCCTATGTTTACTTTTTCTATGGGCGTAGTGATGGGGCACTTTTTTTGGAATTTAAAACCTAAGGGGCGTATTAAATGATTTTTCCTAATGTAATTGTAGAAGAAAAGCTTCAGGTAAATGATAAAACTCGTCTTGATGCTACTAAAACTTATATTTCAAAAGACGAGGCGGCTATTACTTTAGTCGAGATTGATCCAGGTGATGGCACTTACATAGATGTTACTGGCTCAAGTTATAAAGATTGGTATTTGGATTGGGAATATTCCACGGCTGGAAGTCAGACTGTAAATGTCCGAGTGACCACGGATGGCGCTCCCGTTATTTCAAGTAATACTTTAACTATTGTAAGCGTTGTTGATGATAATTTATTTTCTAATGATGCTCAGCTAACCTCTATCGAAGAGGAGATCTTAAAATATGTTAAGCCTGGACGTAATTCATTTCTAAATGTTCATAGAAAAGCTCAAGAAATAATCATGAGTGAAATAGATTCCAGGGGAGTTTTAAACTCTGATGGAACTAAGATCTTAATAAGTCAGATTGTAGAGCTAGAAGATTTTAATAAATGGTCTGGCTACATAGTTTTAGGTTTAGTTTATAATGATTTAAGTAATAGCGTTGACGATAAGTTCGCTGACAAGGCTAGATCTTATAGGAGAAAAGAAGAGTTCTATAGAGATAAGTCTTTTATTAGAATTGATTTTGATAAGGATGGCATTTCAGAAGTAGGCGAGACGATGGCTTTTAGCTCTATAGGGATGTTGAGAGTATGAGCTTAGTAAGTGTAAGACCTCATTTTAGAAACGCAATGATACTTCTAGGCTACGAAGAACATACGGATGCGATTGATTTCGAGAATATACCATCGACTATTTTAGATGATGCTTTTATGATGGATACTCAGCCGATTTCAAGTGGGAGTGCTAATCAAAGGGCTCATGAATTTGATTATGGTCTAGTTTTAAGAGTGTTTAAAAGAGGCTTTTCTGATCCTGTTGCTTTATATGATGAGGCTGACGAGGATATTGAAACTATTCTTACTAGTTTATTGGCTCCAATAAATAGACTTAGCGCAGAGATTAAGGATATAATACCAGAATCAATTAATAAAATACCGTTATCGGCGAGTGATGATAACGACTTAATTATTGAGTTTAATTTTACAGTTAAAATTATAATGTGTTTTTAAATAAATGAAATTCCAAGGGGGAATAAATGGCAAGTTCTGCTAACAACATAGTTATATCACCAGTAAACGTCTTGTGGCGAATTGAAGCCAATCATCAAATAGCAATGGTTGCCGATGTTGCCGCTAGTTTAGATGGTAAATATTTTACTTTAATGGGCACTCATTACGTTTGGTTTAATGAAACGACTGCAAGTGCGGCTGATCCTGCTCCTGCTGGACTAACAGCTATTGAGATCGCTTATACAACTGGCGCAACGGCGGCGGCTCTTGCAATTCTAGTTCAAACTGCTGTAGATTTAGTTGCTGATTTTAATGCAACTGTAAGCACTGCTACTGTAGATATTTTTGCCGCCGCTGTAGGTGTTAAAGCTGACTCTGCTGATGTAGATGCGGGCATTTCGGTTACAATTTGTAGACGTGGAAAGAATTTTGATTTAGGAATCTTAGAGGGTGATGTTGAATTGTCTCCTACTTTTTCTAACTTAATAGTTAAAGCTCATCAAACTGGAGTGACTCCAAGAGCTGCTTTGTTTCAAGGTATTGATGCTTTAGAAGTTACAACTACAATGCAGGAAACTCAAAATTCTAACTTGAGTCAGATCTATGGACTGTATGGGACTGAAAGTTTTATTCCTAGCGCAGGAGAAAGCGTTTTCGGAGTTGGAACATCTAAGCAAGGTCAGAATTTATTAGTAGATGCTGCTCGATTAACTTTAAAAGATGTTAATGCGGTAGATGATTCTTTAAATAGAACTTTAATGCTTGCCATTCCAGTACCTGGGACATTACTTTTCAGTGGTGAAGCTCAAAGAACTTTAGATATTACTTGGCAAGGTTTCTTAGATGATTCTAAAAACAGTCAAATAAGCGGTCTATTGTTCGGTGATGAGCAACAAACTGGACTTTAATCTTAAGGGGACTTAATGCAAGAGTTAGATCTTGGTAGTAAATCAGTAGTGTTAGTTAAAGTTAATGGGGAGTCTTATAAAATGAGATTCCCTACAATGCTAGAAGCTAGTAATTTTAAAAAATATATTGATAAGCCTAATGTAGATGAGCTCGAAGCAATAAGTCTTTTATTTGATAAGCTTGGAATGCCTAAGAATGTAGTTGAAAGTTTAGAGACTGATCAAATAACTAACTTAGTTACTGGGTTAATGGCTTCTAAAAAAAAGTAGATGAGACGGCTTTAATGAAAGCTCAAGTCGCAAGGTTCTATGGATGGACTGACGACTACATAAACGGTTTATCTTATGAGGTGTTTATGGATTATTTAATAGCTATAAAACCAATTAAGTCTATGGAGCTAATGTCGTCTTTTGGTGTTTCAAGTTTCCCTAATTATAAGGTAGAATATCAGAGAAAAGTTTTAAGAGAAACTAAGGCTGATATAAGATTGAGTATAAAAAAGGAAGCAAATACTAAGTCAGCAAACGATATAGTAAACGACCTTGCAAGGAAGCTACGCAATGCCAGTCAATGAATCAGTAGACGTAATTATTGAGTTAGACACAGGCTCCGTTAAGAGGAGCTTTTCTACTATTGAAAAGAACTCTAAAAAATCAGGTAAAAAAATAGGTAAGAATTTATCTGTAGGTCTTGGCGGTCTTAAGAAACAGATCTTAGGCGTAGGAGCCGCTCTAGCAACGGCTTTCGCAGGACGTAAACTTATCACGGCTGCAATCGAACAAGAGAATGCAGTTAATGAATTGAATACAGCTTTAAAATTATCAGGTAAATTTTCAGAAGAGGCTTCGCAAGACTTACAAGATTACGCATCATCATTGCAACAAGTTTCAACTGTAGGAGATGAGACTACTTTAAAAACAGCGGCTTTGATTCAGTCCTTAGGTCAACTAAGCGTTGATGGTTTAAAGCGAGCTACTACGGCTGCGACTGATTTGTCAGCGGCTTTAGGAGTTGATTTAAACGCGGCTGCTTTATTAGTTGGTAAGGCTGCGGCTGGAGAAATTTCATCTTTTAGTCGATACGGATTGATAATAAAAAAAGGCGCTGATAATGCAGAGACTTTATCAAATGCTTTAACGGCTCTTGAGGGTAAGTTCGGAGGCGCTGCGGCTGCTAAGTTAAATACTTTTAGCGGTGCAACTCAGGCAATGGCTAATGCTTTCGGTGATGTTTTAGAAGAACTTGGATTTGCCATTACAAAAAGTCCAATAATCATTAAACTTTTTAATGATATTAAAGAGTCATTAGTTATTTTTGCAGAACAGCTAAAAGGTTTTAGTCTTGAGCAATTTGTTGATCGTGGGATAAAATCTATCACAAGTTTTAAAAATACTTTTGTTGCATCAATAGCGAGTAGCGGAGTTGCTTTAGCGATCTTTAATGCTCAAATATTAACTTTAAAATTAGGTAGTGCTTTAGAGACTGGAGCTATTGCTATTTTACTTATAAAAGATAAGTTAATAGCTTTAAATGCGGTTTTAAGATCAACGATTTTAACAATGGGTTTCTTAAAGACTGCTCTTATAGCGACTGGGATAGGCGCTGCGGTTGTGGTTGTAGGCTTATTAGTTAAAAGATTTCTTGATTTAAGAGACGCTGGTCTGAGCGTAGGTGACGCCTTTTCAAATACTTTTTCATCAGTATTTAAACAAATTCAAATATTATTTTTAGAGTTTCAAAATTTCTTAATTGAGAAATCATCATTTTTGGGTGAGAAAATTTTTAAAGCGGTAGGCATTACAGCTGAAAAAAATAAGAAAATCATTGATAGATTAAAGGGCGAGCTTGCTACTGTTGGCATAGGCGAGTCAGGTAAAACGGTAGGCAAGGAAATAGCGGACAAAATAGCAATACCTCCTACGGCTAAAGAAATTCTTATAGGGGAGTTAATAGCTCTTAGAGAAGCGGTTAAGGCTCAGCTTACATCAGGTGATTTATTCCTTGATGAAAATGGTATGAGTTTATTGACAGGTCCTTTAGTAACTCAATCAATTAAAGAATTAGAGTTTTTAAAGGCTGAGATAAATAAATCAGTAACTGACTCTAAGAAAAAATCTGAAGCTTTAAGTAAGACTTTTAAATCAACTTTATCAAGTGGAATATCAAGCGGTGTTCAAAATATGGTTAAAGCTTTAGCTAAAGGCGAGGATGGATTTAAAGCTTTCGGTAATGCTATAGGCGGAATAATCGGTGACTTATCTATAATGATGGGTAACTTTTTTATAGCTGAAGGGATAGCAGCTCTATCTTTAAAAGGTCTTGATCCAACAGGAACTATCGCGGCAGGGGTTGGCCTAGTAGCTTTAGGTACTTTAATTAAAGGAGTTTTCGGTGGCTCATCATCGAGTGCAAGCGCTGGCGCTGAAGCTGGTAGTGGCGTTGCTGACACTGTTCAAGATGAAATAGTAACTGATGGCTTAGAAGAGGGCGCAGGAAAAACAACAGGCGTTACAATTAACGTCGAGGGCACAGTTATAGATGCGAAAACGACAGGAGAAAACATAGCAGAAGCATTGCAAGAGTTTTTCGATGCTTCAGGCGGTCAACTGGTGGTAAATACATAATGGCAATTTCTACTTTTTCTACTTTTTATTATGGTTTTGAAATAACAGATCTAAATAAATACTTTAACTTTGACGAAGGTGGCGGCGAGCTAACGGCTGAAATTCAGATAGGGGCTTATACCTTAACTGAAATGCTAGTGGCTCTTAAAACCGCTATGGATGCGGCAGGAGCTAACACCTACTCCCCATCAATAGATAGAGCGACAAGATTAGTTACAATCGCATCAACGGGTAATTATTCAATCCTATTAAACACAGGAACTCAGAAGGGCTCATCGCCTTATAGTTTATTGGGTTTTACGAGCGGAGTGGATACTACTAGCGCTTTAACTTATACAGGAATCTCTCAAGCTGGCTCTGAGTATACGCCTCAATTTTGGTTACAAGATTTTGTAGACCAGAATGATTATAGAGAGAAGATAGATTCAAAAGTAAATGAATCAGCAAATGGAACTATCGAGGTTTTTAATTTTGGAACTCGTAAGTTCACTCAGATGAGCTTTAAATTCATTACAGATATGGCTCAAGACGGGCATGTGATAAGAAATAATCCTAGCGGTGTTTCTGATTGCAGGGCTTTTTTACAAGAAATAACTACTAAGAATCCAGTAGAATTTATGGTTAATTTAGATGATAGAAATACTTATTTAAAATTAGTCTTAGGATCTACGCCTTCTAGTTCTGAGGGCACTGGATATAAATTGATTGAATTGGTAAAGAATAATTTACCTAATTACTATGAGATAAATAATTTAAAATTTAGAGTTTTTGCATAAGGGGAGTTAGGTGTCAGTTTCAGATGGTCAAAAGTGCAACGCAGCAATCACCAACGCGGCATTTTTAAGTCGTAAAACGGATAGTAATACGATTGCTAAAATAGATTTAGAGAATGTAGAGGCTGTAAGTGGCACTTCTATTACAAATGCTCAGAGACAATTAAATTCTCTTGCTTCTTTTTTAGGCATTGCAGTTAATTTAACTTATAACGAAAAACCCACATGGCTAAGTGACGCTATTGGGGTAGT
>Ga0164315_10001245_pt1 | contig 19138 bp, 15 predicted proteins | sample GuaBasSedimGuay6_FD_113737 | JGI IMG/M metagenome (GOLD analysis project Ga0164315, IMG submission 113737) | Subseafloor sediment microbial communities from Guaymas Basin, Gulf of California, Mexico - Guay6, Core 4569-2, 0-3 cm | ecosystem: Environmental > Aquatic > Marine > Hydrothermal vents... | reverse complement strand
GTAAAGCCATACCAGCCATTTTTGGCCCAGCACTTTTTCTGTAATAATTGTTCCTGTATTACGCTCCACATATCTATTTGGTATTGGTTGAGGAGATGGATAAAAAGCCATCCCTATCACTAAAACCAAAAAGAAAAGAAGAACAACTTTTTTATTAATTTTCATTTGTCATGAATTTAACCGCGCTGAGGCGCAAAGAAATGAACTAGTTCAATATTCACGCCGAGGCGGACAATTGCATCTTCAACTTCTTTGAAACTGGTTGAAGATTGCATCTTCAACCTCTCAATAAATGAAAGTCTATGACTTTCCACAACTAACCTAAAATAGTTCCTTCAACTTTTGATGAACCAAATCAGCATCAGGATCAAGATCAAAAATAATTGCTGGCTTCAAATAAACAAGTTCATTTTCTCTTGCAAACCTTTCCTCTCCCCCTCCTGTAATATTAAGCATAATGATGGCATCTTTTTCTACCATATTTTCATTTACTGCTTCGATTAAACTGGCGGTTGCGACACCCGCTGCCGGGTGAATATCAATACCCTCTGTTTCTTCAAAAAGTTTAGCAGCATCAGCGGCTTCTTTATTACTGGCAAGTAAAACATCTCCATCCGTATCGGTAAGTGCATCAAACAGACCACCAATTGGAGGATAAGGAGGCTTACGGTTCGAAAGTACCTTAGCATCCATTTCTTCAACCTGCCTTCTTGCTTCATCATCATCAAAATCCAGCATCTGTCTTGAGCCTGCTTTCCATGCGTCGTAAATAGGGTGAAAAGGTTTGTTTTGAGAAACCATAAGTTTCATTTTACGATTTCCAAAATTGCCGTCTTCAATTAGTCGCAGGTTTGCTTCCCAGGCAGCAACAGCACCGGTTCCACTACCCACCGCCTGAAAATAATATTCTGGTATTTCCCCAATAAAGTGTGCTGCCGATAATGTAGTAGTTCCCATACCATCACGGCGGGCAACATTTTTAGCACCACCCTCTGCAACAAACATTTCCATTTGAACAGCCAGATTGGATAAATATATTGCATCGAAATAATCGCCCCCACTTTTGCTTGCAACAAGTTTTACAATATCATTTATTGGTTTGTCAAACCAGAGGGCATCCAAATTATCTTCAGGAACACAAAGTAGTAAAGGAATATTATTATCAGAACAAACTCTTGCAAATGCCCTGGCAGTGTTTCCCGCAGAGGCAACAACTAAAACTTTACCATCGTGATCATCTTTTCGCCCACAAACCGAATATGATTCTGTTTCCTTAAATGAGCAGGTAGGCATTTCTATTCCCCTTTCAGGCCAGTAACCACTAAAAGTAATATATAGATTACTGAGCCCCAGTTTTTTTGCCAAGCCTTCACTTTTGTATGTTATTGGTGCAAATGAACCCTTAAGCGCTTTTTGCACTGGAAGCCAATCGGCAAATCGGTAGAGGCCATAATTCAAAGGTTTTACATCAATCTGTTTTTTTGAGTAAACCGCCCTTATTAAGCCTGGAGTTGTTTCATCAGGAGCCTCTAATAGCCAGCCACTATCGTCAAATACTTTTTCACTTGCAAGTGAAAGAAGTTTGTATTGTGTTGGTGTAATTTCCATGTCATTTTTAATATCGTGCAAAAGTAAAAAAGAAACCGGTATGAGCTAATAAAAGAGATGCTTGTGGGTTTTTTTATCCTTTAAATATAAATGGAACAAAGTCTCTTTACAAGTTGGTGTTCGACTCCTGCTTTATGAAATAAAAAAAATAGTATATTAGACCTTCATTTTGAAAAATGATTCGAGCAAAACAAAATATTATTATTAGTTTTATTATTGCATTATTCATATTTGGCCAAAGTGCTAAATCTGAGACTGTTAATGAATTTTCTGTGCCAACTGCACATCATGGTTTTTTAAATCTCGATAATTGGGATTTTGATAAAAATGGTAGTGTTCTGTTGGATGGGGAATGGAATTTCTATTGGGATAAATTGCTTGAACCTAATGATTTTCCTACAAAGATCAAACCATCACTTCAGGAATTTGCAGTTATATGGAATAAAATTAATGAAACTAATAATGCCTCTTTTGGGTTTGCTACTTATACTTTAGATATTAAAATTAGGAAATCAGATCAGGTTCTTGCTTTAGAAATTCCATCATTTTACACATCTTATAAAATATGGTTAAACGGAGAATTATTTGGAAGCATTGGTGAAGTTGGACAAAGTAAAAATACATCAAAACCATATTGGCTGCCACTAACTTCAGCCTTCACAAATAATAAAGACAGTTTAAATATTGTTCTTCAAATAGCAAATTTTGTACATAACAAAGGAGGTGCATCACAACCCATACGACTTGGTCTTGCTAGTCAATTGTATCGTGATAGAGAACTGAATCTTGGAATAGATCTGCTTCTAACAGGTGCACTAATAATGGGAGGTCTGTTCTTAATAGGGCTTTTTGTTTTTGGACGACAGAATAAGGCACTTTTATATTTTGCGCTTTTCTGTTTGACATACAGTTATCGCATAATAGGGACAGACCCATATTATCTACATAATATTTTTCCGGATTTAAGTTGGCAAATTACAGCAAGGCTTGAGTATTTAACATTGTTTTTGAGTACTTTTTTGTTTATGCTTTTCATTCAGACTTTGTATCCCAAAGAAACCTCTAAAATTATGGCGAATTTTCTTAAAATCGCCACAGCCATTTTAGTTGTAATAAGTTTGTTCGGACCAGCATCATGGTTTACATTAACCATTGAACCATTTCTGGTAGTTTTATTAATATATGTTGTTTATGGCACATTTATAATTGTTAATGCCGTAAGAAAGAAAAGAGAAGGTGCACAGTATGCCGTATTGGGATTTGCAGTTTTGTTTATCGTAATTAGTCTGCAAACCTTTAACTATCTTGGTTATTTACCATTGTACCCTTATTTGTATTTTGTCGGATATATGCTTTTCTTTTTCTTTCAATCACTAATATTGTCTTATCGATTCGCACATTATTTTAAGCGGGCTAAAGTAAGAGCTGAATTAGGAGCACAGGCGAAAGCTGATTTTATGGCAACTATGAGCCATGAGATAAGAACTCCCATGAATGGGGTGATTGGAATGACAGGTTTACTGCAACAAACTAAGTTAACAAAAGAGCAGTATGAATATGTTGATACAATACGTATTAGCGGCGACAATTTGCTGACAGTAATCAATGATATACTGGATTTCTCTAAAATAGAACAAGGGAAAATGGAACTTGATATGTATGGTTTCGATTTGGTAAATGTTGTTGAAGAAGTATTTACTATTCTTGGTCCGGTTGCGGGTAAAAAGAATCTTGAATTGCTCTTTAATAAAGATACTGACGTTCCTCGTTTTATTATTAACGATCCAAGTCGGCTGAAACAGATACTAATCAATCTTATTAATAATGCTATTAAGTTTACAATGGTAGGTGAGGTAATATTAAGTATCAAAATTGCAAAAAGAGAAACGGATAGTGTTGAATTGCAGTTTTCAGTTAAGGATACAGGAATTGGTATTCCAAAGGAAAAAATAGATACACTTTTTCAATCTTTTACTCAGATTGATTCTTCCATTGCCCGCAGATTTGAAGGCACAGGACTTGGCTTAGCTATCTCGAAACAGTTAGTAAATTTGATGGGAGGTGAAATTTGGGCTGAGTCGGTAGAAAGCCAAGGGTCAACATTTTCGTTTACCATTAAAGCCAAGGAAGATATTAGTTTAGGGAAAAATACAGTACTTCCAGATGGTGAAGTTTTAAAAGGAAAAAAAGCATTAATCCTAGATGATAATCAAACAAATCTGAAAATTTTATCAGCCCAACTCAAAAAGTGGGGCATGAAAGTAACTTTGGCTAGTTTACCTGAACAAGCATTGAAGTTTGTAAATGATGAACAATTTGACTTTGCAATCATAGATATGCAAATGCCAGGAACCAACGGAGTAAAAGTAACTCGTGAAATACAAAAGTTACCTTACGGTGAAAAATTACCAGCAATTTTGTTGTCGTCCATTAAAGTAAATTTTAAAAAAGGCGAACGGGAATTATTCAATTCATATATTTTAAAACCTGCACGAGAGATTAAATTATGGCAGGGAATACTAAAAGCAGTTGGTGTTGATGAGAAGAAAGTTGCTGAGAAGAAGAAAGATAGTATAAAGAAATTCTCATTTAAGGAGGCTAAAGTTTTAGTGGTTGAAGACAACCTTACTAACCAGAAGGTTACCAGCAGTTTGTTAAATAATCTTGAAATAACAGCTGATATTGCAGATAATGGGGTAAAAGCCGTTACTGCGTGTAAAGAGAAAGATTACGATTTAGTGTTTATGGATATTCAAATGCCTGAGATGGATGGATTAGAGGCTACTGAAAAGATACTGGCTTATTTTAAATCTATAAATAAAGAGCCTCCAATAATATTAGCCATGACTGCAAACGTGCTTGGCGAATCGCGTAATCAAGCTTTAAAGGCTGGTATGTTGGGTTTTATTTCTAAACCAGTATCACCAAAAAATCTTGAAGATAGTTTGAGGAAGTGGCTTGTGGTTTCTAATTAAAAGTTATACCAATTGTGTATCGGTATTATTGGATATTTTGGCATGGAGCCGTATGTGTACCTGATTCCTGACTCTTGTATATATTTATGCCAAATACCCCAGTATCAGTTTTCAGAATCTTTATTGTGATGAGGAAAATATCCAAGTCTGTAGTTTACATAAGCTACAATTTCTGCCACTGCGGCACCTATGGCTGATTCAATAAATCTCAGACCGGCGTTTTTAACAGGGTGTAATTCTTCAGCTATAGTTGAAACAATTATAATTACAGAGATCGTAATTCCAGTTAATTTCACAGATTCAGGAACCTTAAGAAGGAAACAAACCAGTACACCTACACCAATTGTTATAGCAAATCCAATGACTGAAAATGGGAATAGTAATAAGTAAATACCACTTAGAACGGCACCAATAAAAGAACCTGTAAGTCTTAGTTTTGCAGAATTAAGGGTTTTATAGTGTGAGACTTCAAGAACAATAATTGCTGAAATTGTAGCCCAGAGCCCACCTACCAATGAAGTAGGCTCATGAAATAAACCCGTAAAATAGAATCCACCTGAAAAAGCACCAACTACAACTATAATATTCTTAACAAATATTTGAATGAGTAACTTATTATTCATATGCAAATAATTTTCCTGTTAAATAGTAAAACATACTCTAAGTCTGCTTTTCTTTAACTACATTTTATCACAATAATAAAATCGAACATGCAATTTACGAAAAAAGGATCAAAAAGGAACCTTGGTTTATTAGATTTTGTTCCCCGATAAAATTGTTAACCAATATAATATTATTTGATTCCAGCAATCAATTCCAGATGACAACAGATGTTCTTCTAACAATTAATTTACCTATAGTGATAAGTCTAAAAACCTTACATTTGCAGCCTATATTTTAGAATTCTATGGAACAAAAAAATAAAAAGCAAAGTAGTAACTTTAAGGTTGGAATAACTCATGGTGATTTCAATGGTGTAAGTTACGAAGTAATGATAAACTCACTAAGAGACAATAGATTGATGGAGTTATTTGTGCCTGTTATTTATGGGCTGACCAAGGTTTTGGCTTATTATAGAAAAGCTTTGAAATTAAATGATTTCAATTATAATATTGCCCAAGATGCATCTAAACTATATATGCGTAAGGTTAATATTATTAACCTATCGAAGGATGAAGTTAATATTGAACCAGGCAAATCAAGTCAGGAAGCAGGAGAGATGGCCTATCTTGCTCTTGAAAAGGCTATTGAAGATATTCAGCAAAATAAAATTGATGTATTGGTTACTGCTCCTTTAAATAAATCGAATATTCAATCTGATAAATTTCAATTTCCCGGACATACTGAGTATTTAGCATCATCATTTAACGTTAGTGATTATTTAATGCTAATGGTTCATGGTGACCTTCGTATTGGAACAGTTACCGGACATATTCCTTTGAAAGAAGTTTCTGATGCCCTTAACGAAGTTTTAATAATATCGAAACTTAAAGTACTCAACCAATCATTAGTACGCGACTTTGGTGTCTCACGTCCAAAAATTGCTGTAATGGGATTAAATCCACATGCAGGCGACAATGGCCTTTTGGGCTCAGAGGATGATGAAATTATTACCCCGGCACTAATTAAGGCTAAAAAACAAGGTATATTGGTTTATGGACCTTTTGCCGCTGATGGTTTTTTTGGCTCTGCTGATCTTAAAAAATATGATGGTGTTTTAGCAATGTATCATGATCAGGGCTTAATAGCGTTTAAAACAGCCGCCGCAGGTAGTGGGGTTAATTTTACAGCAGGCTTACCAATTGTTCGCACATCACCATCCCATGGAACAGCCTATGATATTGTTGGTAGCGGAAAATCATCGGAAAGGTCAATGAGAGACGCTATTTATTTAGCCAAAGATATTTTTAATGCCAGAAAAAAATACGATGAAGATAATTCTGATCCTCTACCTTTTGGGTTGATGGATAAAAGACATAATCATAGAAATGGTGAATAGTAATTTATTAACTGTTTTATTTCATTAACAAGGCATTCGTCTTTTTAAGATCATTAAATGATTCATAAAGAATATACCGGCTCTGAGATTAAAAAAATTCTAAATGCAGAATTAATATCCGAGAATCCTGAAAAAATACTCATTAAAGATATTTTAATTGATAGCAGGCGACTTATAACAGCTGAAAACTGCCTTTTCTTCGCTCTCGTTTCAAAGCATAATGATGGGCATAAATATATCAAAGAACTCCACAAAAAGGGTATAAGAAGTTTTGCTATTTCAAACAAAGACTATGTTTTACCTGAACTTAAAAATACCAATTATTTCATAATTGATGATACAAAACAGGCATTACAAGATATTGCAGCAGCTCACAGGCAAAGTTTTAATATACCAATTGTTGGGGTTACCGGAAGCAATGGAAAAACAGTTGTAAAAGAATGGCTTTACCAACTTTTATTTAAAGATAAAAAGATTGTTAGAAGTCCTAAGAGTTATAACTCCCAAATAGGTGTACCACTCTCGGTGTGGCAAATGAATGAATTACATGATTTTGCAGTTTTTGAAGCAGGTATTTCGGAGCCTGAAGAAATGCAAAACCTGCAAAACATTATAAAGCCAAATATTGGAATTTTTACAAATATTGGACAGGCTCATAGTGAAAATTTCATAAACCTTAAGCAGAAGGTTGGTGAGAAACTTAAACTGTTTACACATGTTGATACTCTCATTTATAATACAGATCAGAAAGACGTTCAGGAAATAGTAATTAGGTCAGGAATCCTTAACGGAATTAAGGCATTTAGTTGGGGGAAAGATGAAAACTGTGACCTATCAATCAAAAATATTACAAAGTCGAACACTTTTTCCACTATTAAAAGTGTGTTTAATGGACAAACTCTGGAAATTCAAATCCCTTTTGTTGATGAAGCCTCAATTGAGAATACCATTCAATGTTGGAGCTTAATGCTGCTACTGGGTTATGATAACAATCTGATTAAAAAACGGATGCTTAAGTTAAACCCCATTGCCATGAGGTTGGAACTAAAGGCAGGGACTAATAACTGTACAATAATAAACGACACTTATAATTCTGATTTCAATTCGCTTAGTATTGCCCTCGACTTTTTAATTCTGCAAAACCATCCAGAGGCATCTGGTAAGAAAACTGTAGTTGTTCTTTCCGACATTCTGCAAAGTGGTAAAAATGATGTTGAACTGTATACTGACGTGGCTAAACTTATTAATAATAAGGGCGTAGATCAATTTGTTGGAATTGGTGAAGCGATAAGTAAGCAGGCAGATAAATTTAATGGAGATGCTCTTTTTTTTAGATCAACGAATGAATTTTTAACTAACTATCCTTTTGCAACTTTTGCCAACCAGTTGGTTTTATTGAAAGGCGCTCGCATATATGAATTTGAACGAATAAGCAGGAAACTTCAACAAAAATTGCATGAAACAGTTCTGGAAATAAACCTTGGAGCACTGATTGAAAACCTAAATTATTTCAAAGCAAAACTTGATAAGGGGACTATGATTATGGGAATGGTTAAGGCTTTTTCTTATGGAAGTGGAGGTTTCGAAATTGCCAATATGCTAGAGTTTCATAATGTTGATTATCTTGGAGTAGCTTATGCCGATGAAGGTGTTGAATTAAGAAAAGCAGGTATCAAAACACCTATTATGGTTATGAGCCCTGAAGAGCATTCTTTCGACACCATGATTAAGCATAATCTGGAGCCTGAGATTTATAGTTTCAGGGCACTAAAACTTCTGGAAAAATCCATTAATGAAAATGCACTACCACAAAACAAACCTATAAAAGTTCATATAAAACTTGAAACCGGAATGAACCGTTTGGGTTTTAGGGAAGATGAAATAGATGATTTGCTACTGAAGATAAAAAAGAATGATTTAATTTTTGTACAGTCAGTATTCTCTCATCTTGCTGCCAGCGATAAACCGAAATTTGATGAGTTTACATCTCAACAAATTGAACGATTTGAAGAAATGGCTGAAAAAATCAGCAATAAGCAAGCAAACAAGATTTATAAGCATATCCTGAATTCTGCTGGCATTAGTAGGTTCCCACGTGCACACTTTAATATGGTAAGGCTTGGAATAGGGCTTTATGGGGTTGCCGGGGCAGAAGAAGATAAAGACAAATTACGAAATGTAACCAGGTTAAGGTCTGTTGTTTCTAAGATCAACCTTATTGAAAAAGGTGAATCTGTTGGCTATAACAGAAATTTTATTGCTCAAAAAGATATGAAAATCGGAGTTGTATCGATTGGTTATGCTGATGGCTTAGCCAGAAATACAGGCAATACCGATATCTTTCTGTGGATCAAAGGAAAACCTGCTCCAATTGTAGGAGATATTTGTATGGATATGTGTATGGTTGATTTAAGTAACATAGAAGCAAAAGAGGGTGATGATGCAATAGTTTTTGATGCAGAGCACACCGTTTGTGAATTAGCCGAGACAGTAAACACAATTCCATACGAAATATTAAGCCGGATATCCAGACGTGTTAAAAGAGTTTATTATTATGACTAATTCTTTTTATTTGTTTTCGTTTTAAACCCTATTCGTTTTCTGTTTTTGTACTTCAGGTCTTCTTGTTTTGCTTCTTCAAATTGTTTGATGTATTCAAAGATTAGCAAAATATTATTATCATATTCTGCAATTTTCCGGTCAAAATTATCTAATCGGTTTAATACTTCCCGATTTTCATGGAACATCCTTCTTAGCATGACAAAAGTCCTCATTATTGCAATATTGGTTTCTATTGCTTTTTTACTTTTTAATACACTTGACAACATCGCAACTCCTATTTCTGTAAATGCAAATGGTTTTGCTCCACCTAGAACTTGTCGTGATGGTATCACATTTTGTGATACCATAAAATCTATTTCATTATCTATTAACTCAAACATAAAATCTTCCGGAAAGCGGTCTTTGTTTCTTCTTACGGCTTGTTTTAATACTCTTGTCTCAATTTGGTATAATTCAGATAAATGAAAATCCATAATAACTTTCTCATCTCTTAACAAAATTATCTTATTTGCTATCTTTTCAGGTGGTAAAATCGAATTGGTCATTTTCATGATAAATTTAGGGGTAACAATACATGTTACTTTTTAAGTATTATAGGTTTTTAACAAAGTTAGTATTTTTTTCTTTAATACGATAACACCGTTTCGTCCTTTGACAGAAATCTTAAACTTTAAATATTACAATATAAATTTTTTGAAGTTGACATTCCCCTTATTAAGATCTGAGACTCACCAATCATTTATAACCAACTACTATCAATATAAGGAGAAAGTTTATTTTCCTGTCCTTGAATTCTCCAAATGGCATTTAAAGCAACCTCCCATTTTAATGCTGAAATACCATTTCTTCCACCATTTACTCTATATGCCTCTCCATCATAAAAAATCTCCATCATTTCATTTACCTGCGGATTAATTGTTTGAAGATCATCAAAGTTGATAATAAGGTTTTTATTATTAGAAATAAATTTTATCTCTATCCTGTCGGTATATAATTCAATGTTGGCAGTGCCAATAAAATCAGGCTTACCCTTGGATTTAGTGTGAAATACTTTGGACAACTCATCAATAAATATCAGTTCTTTAAATTCACTATCAACCTTATCCTTTACATATTTGAGGAGCCAGACTTGCTGCCATCTGTTCCAGTCACGGATACTGTCAAAATATAGTTCCCTATTTTCCAACACCTTAAAAAAACCAAAAGTGTCAATATGAATTTCAAACTTGCATTTTGAACATTTGAAGTTATTCCCTGCTGCAATAAAACTATCGATGGAATGACAATCAGGACAAATATAAAGGGCATGATTAATAAATTCGGCTCGTTTTTCAGAGTGAATATGGTTTTTATGCTTCCGCTGATGTTCAACCTCATCATGTTTTAAAGTTTCACTCAATCGCTTAAACAATTTATCTTCATCAAGATTTAAAATATCCTCTTTTGTAAATAGCAATGTATAGTCAACTTCAAGTTTGGTACGCCTTAGTTTTGGTGCCCAACGAGGGTTGAAGAGGTTCATGCCTTTAAGAATGGGGACAACAACAGGAACCTTTAAAAGTTTAATTAGTTTCACAATTGATTTATCAAGAGGAAAACTGCTTCCATCCCAGTTTCTTACTGCTTCAGGAAATACTCCAACATTTTCACCTTGCCTTATTACCGAAACAATATCTCTGATTACTTGTGAATCACGCATATTTTTTTTCTTGGGGATCGTTCCCAGTCGGGTGAGGAAAAATTTAAAAACAGGATTTCTAAAGGCCGCATCAGAAGAAACAAAATGAGTGTAATAAGGTAAAAAGTTACCTGCAATGAATGGATCCCAAAAACCAACATGGTTGCCCAACAAAAGATAAGGGGGTTTAAGATCTTTTACCTCCTTTGGGATTTTTCTTTTTATCCTATAAAAAGCAGCAAAGCAACTCATCACTATATAAACCACAAATCGCATATATGCTTTTGTTGGATATTGCTTCTTATTACTCATAAAAATGCATTTCGCTTAAATATTTATACACATTTTCAGGCATCCAAAAACTCATATCCTTTGCTTCTCTAACCCCCATACGAATAAAACTCGAGGAGATCTCCATCAGAGGAGCTTGATATAAGTGAATACTTTTGTGGTTTTCAAATTCTCCTAAGCCAGATCCCGGTCGAGGGTAAACATATAAATTATATTGATTGAGGATTTCCTGATAATTCTTCCATTTTTTAAAGCCCTTAAAAACATCGGTACCACAAATAACTACAAACTGCCTGTCAGGATATTTTTCATTTAACCAGGTTAGTGTATCAATGGAATAAGAAGGTCTTGGCATCTTAAACTCTATGTCGGTCACTCCCAGTTTAGAATGGTCTTCAATGGCAATTCTAACAAGAGCAAGTCTGTGATAATCAGCCAACAGACTTTTTTGTTCTTTTAATGGATTGTGAGGTGAAACCACAAACCAGACTTCATCCAAATCAGTAAACTCATTCATAAAATTTGCCAAAATTAAATGGCCATTATGAATGGGATTGAATGATCCAAAAAACAATCCTGTTTTTTTCATTTTATATTTATTTCTTTACCGCTAAGTCGCAGATACGCAAAGCTCTTATCACCTAATCTCAGCGTCTTTGCGCCTTAGCGGTTACGTTATTATGGTTTAATTAAAAGTTTCCCTTCACTCATATTTCCAATATAAGTTTTAAGTCCTCTTACAATATTATCCAGTTTAACAGAATTTTGGATTTTTGTTTTATAAGTTCCATCAACAAAACTCGATTGAAGACTCTCGGAAATCTCCTCAAACTCCCCTTCAGCCATTTGTCTTTTCCAAGACAGTAAATTAAATCCCGAAATCACTTTGTCATTAAAAATAGCACCCATTACACTTAAACCACTCATGGGTTTATTTGATAAACCACCATAAACAACCAGATCAGAATGAGGGGCAAGTGCGTTATACATTTTCCCGGAAAGTTCACCTCCAACTGCATCAAAAGCAACTGTTGACTTTAGTTTATTGCATATTTCTATTAATTCATCATCAAAACCTTCATCGGTTTCAATAAGAACATGCTTTGCCCCTTCTGAAATTAGCATTTCAGCCGTTTCCTTTCTCCTTACAATATCAATAAGTTCACAACCATAGTCCTTAGCCATTTTCCTTACAAAAGTAGCTACCTGTCCACCTGATGCATTTTGAATTATTGCTTTTGCACCACTTATCCTTACGGTTTCGAACAAAGCATGGGCTGTAAAAGGATTGATTGAAAAACAAGTTCCCTCATCCATTTCCATTTTTTCATTCAATACAATAATATCAGTGGTTTTAGCAATAAAATATTCCGACCAGGTGCCAATATTATCATTTTGAACGAATGCACTTACTTTTTTTCCTAGGTATGCGGATGCATCCTGCCCCACTTTCACCACTTCTCCGGAACCTTCAAAACCAGGAATCGCTGGCAGTGATTTTACAATATTATAAACTCCCTGAATAAAAGCAATATCGCTTGGGTTACAAACAGAAGCATGTGTTTTTATCAAAACTTCATCATGTTTGAGAGTAGGCATTGGTACATCCTTTATTTCAAGGCTAAGCATTGCCCGAAGTACATTTTTATTGTAAGCTGGTAGAACTACTGATTTCATAGTAGATTGATTTTAAAAAATTAATTATTGATAAAGTCTTTAACTAAACTCAAACTTTCATGCTTTGCAGCTTCCAAATTATCATTTACAATTATTACGTCAAATCTATTTTCAAAACCAAGTTCAAAAACTGCTCTGTCAAGTCTTTTCTTCAATGTTTCTGAAGTCTCAGTATTTCTGCCTAAAAGCCTTTCTCTCAGGGCTTTCACAGAAGGAGGCTTAACAAAGACCGCTAAGGCATCATCAGCAAATTGCTTTTTAATATTTACTCCGCCTTTTACATCTACATCAAAAACCACATGTTTGCCAAGGTTTCTAATCCTGTTCACCTCTGATAATAAAGTACCATAATAATGATCTTCATACACCTCTTCCCATTCAACAAATTCATTTCCAGCAATTTTTTCTCTGAACTCATCAGCAGAAAGAAAATAATAATCAACTCCATCTTTCTCTCCCTCTCGGGCTTTCCTGCTACATGCAGAAACTGAAAACTCCATATCGGGTATTTCGTTCATTAAATATTTTACGAGAGTAGTCTTACCTGCTCCCGAAGGCGCCGAAAAGATCAAAAGTTTACCAATTTTATTTTTTTCCACACCTATAAAATATTAAAAAGTTGCTCTTTAATTTTTTCAAGTTCGTCTTTCATTAGGACGACAATTTTCTGAATATCAACATCATTGGCTTTGGAACCTAATGTATTAATTTCACGTCCTATTTCCTGACCTACGAATCCCAACTTCTTACCCGAATTCTCTTCTGAACTGATTATTTTAATAAAATACTCACAATGTTGTGCAAGCCTGATTTTTTCTTCAGTTATATCCAGTTTCTCCAGATAAAAAATAATTTCTTGCTCTAAACGCTCTGAGTCTTTACTCATATCTCCAACAAAAGTGTTCAGATTATTCATTATTCTTTCCCTGATCCTTGGAACTCTTGCTTTTTCAAAAGGTGCAACTTCCTTTAACAAATCCTGTATTTTAATTATTCTTTGTGTCAAATCCTCGTATAGTTGCGCTCCTTCATGCGAACGAAAATTATTAACCTTATCAAGTGTCTTTTTTATGCCCTTCAAAATTTCTTCCCACTCAACTTTATCCAGCACTTCATTTGTCGAGATAAAGATATCTGGCATTTTCAGCAAGGCCGTGAGTGAGATATCCGGATTTGCAATATTCAACTCATCACTTAAACTCTTGATTTGATGATAATAATGCTTCGCCAATGGTTTGTTTATTTCTGGAATGGAGTCAATGGAGGATTGTTCAATGTTTATTGAAAAGTCAATTTTACCTCTGACCAATTCTCTGCCAATCAGACCTCTTATTTCGAGTTCCTTTTCCTTATATAAATATGGCATTCTTACATTTAAATCCAGTTGTTTGCTGTTTAGGGTACGTATTTCTACATTTATAACCTTATTATTGGTTTCTAATTTAGTCTTACCAAAACCTGTCATTGATTTTATCATGGAATATATTTTAGAAAACAAATTTAGGTTTTTTTATGGCATATAATTACCTTTGCGAGGATACCCTATAAATGTGAGGGTGTTGGTTGTTAAAGTGTTTTCAAAAAACTCAGTGAGAGTAGCAGAATGACAAAGATTAGAGAGCCATATCAATTGTTTTCCGAGCCATTGCGTTATTACAATGCCATGGTTGAAGATATAGAGTTGGCTGAAAAGTATATCTATCTTGAAACATTTAGAGTTGGTAATGATATTATTGGAAAACGGTTTAGAAGAGCCTTAACGAACAAAGCAAAACAAGGAGTAGAAGTAAAAATTTTAATTGATTATTGGGGTGCCGGATCAGCTGATCATAGTTTTTTTAAGGAATTGATTGAGGCTGGTGGAGTGCTGAGACTATTTGAAAAAATAAGATACAATACCGACCTTTTCACAAAAGGTCACAGGAGAAACCATCGAAAACTCCTCCTAATTGATGATAAAATAAGTTGGATAGGTTCCTCAAACCTAACGGGTTATAACCTTAACTGGCGTGAATCGATGTTAAGGATGAAAAGTGATATCACTCCAACTTTCGTTAAGTTGTTCATGGAAGACTACCGCATGTACAACAAATACAAGTTTAACAAAGCATATAAAACAAGACTGGTAAAACATGAAGGTTTTGAAATTGTCAGAGATGTGCCTTCAATAACTTTTAAAAGAATTAATCAGAAATTGATTAAACTAATTAAAAGTGCTAAGACAAGGGTGCTGATTGAAACTCCATATTTTTTACCCGGTTTTATGATGCGTAAAGCTATGACTGACGCCGCCAAAAGAGGAGTAGAAGTCATAATTATTATTCCAAAACGGTCTGATGTTAACCTCATCGACATATTGAGAAACAAATACCTGGGCCCACTATATCAAAGTGGGGTGAGTTTTAACTTTTATGAACCTAACAACCTTCATGCAAAACTTATGCTTATTGATGATAAATCATTTGCACTTGGTTCCTCTAACATCGATTATCGTTCCTTTAGATATATGTATGAAATTATGTTATTTGGCAATGATGTGGAGATCTGTTCACAGATAAAGATACATATTTATAAAACCTTGCAACTTTCCTCCTCTTTCAATTATTCCAGTTGGAAAAAACGACCTCTGATCAATAGATTTTTTGAATGGATACTGCTGCCATTCAGGCATTTGCTGTAGTTAAGTTGATTGTTCACCTGCCCCATTATATTTTGGTTCAATTGTTTGATGGATCGATAGTTTTTTATTTAATAAACCAAATCCATTTCAAATTATAATAACCGCAAATTCCAAAATACTAATTTTTCAAAAAGCTTCATTCTAGGAATTTTAAAGTATTACTTTTGCATAGTTTTATCAGCTAGTATTTATACTAATTTGGTAAATGATAGAAGTAATTTGTAAACAAATTAATAGAATTTAACAATGTCAGAAAAATTAGGTTCAAAAGCCGCAATCGAACTTGAGGATAAGTACGGCGCGCATAATTATCATCCTTTGGCTGTTGTTTTGGCAAAAGGTGACGGAGCAAAAGTATGGGATGTAGAAGGTAAAGAATATTTTGATTTTCTTTCAGCATATTCTGCTGTAAACCAAGGTCATTGCCACCCTAAAATTGTTGGCGCCATGATTGATCAGGCGAAAACATTAACATTAACTTCACGTGCATTCTATAGTGATGCTTTGGGTGGTTATGAAAAGTTTATTACAGAGTTTTTTGGTTATGATAAAGTATTACCAATGAACACTGGTGCTGAAGGTGATGAGACAGCCCTTAAACTATGTCGTAAATGGGCCTATGATAAAAAAGGCATTGCGCCTGATATGGCTAAAATTATAGTTTGTGCTGATAACTTCCATGGAAGAACTATTACTGTAATATCAATGTCAACCGATCCTGATTCAAAAGCAGGATTTGGGCCATATACTCCTGGTTTTGAGGTAATTCCTTATAACAACCTGGGCGCACTGGAAAAATCACTGGAAGATCCTAATGTTGCGGGTTTTCTTGTTGAACCAATTCAGGGCGAAGCAGGTGTAGTTGTTCCTGAGAAAGGGTATTTGAAAAAAGCCTTTGAAATGTGTAAAGCTAAAAATGTACTTTTCATAGCCGATGAAGTACAAACTGGCATTGCTCGTACTGGTAAACTTTTAGCATGTGATCATGAAGGTGTTAGACCTGATGTGCTAATTTTAGGAAAGGCCCTTTCTGGTGGTGTTTATCCGGTTTCTGCAGTACTTGCGGATGATGAAGTAATGCTTTGTATTAAACCTGGTCAACATGGATCAACATTTGGAGGAAACCCGGTAGCAGCGAAAGTTGCAATTGCGGCTCTGGAAGTTGTAAAAGAAGAAAATCTTGCTGAAAAAGCAGAAAAACTTGGTGAGATATTCAGATCAGAGATGGAGAAAATCGATACTGATATGATCGAACTGGTTAGGGGAAAAGGATTGCTTAATGCTGTTGTTATCCGACCTAAAAACGGAAAAACTGCCATGGATGTATGTATTAAGATGGCAGATAATGGTTTGCTTGCAAAACCAACACATGATCATATTATCAGGTTTGCCCCACCTTTGGTAATAACCGAAGAGCAACTTATGGAAGCCGTAAGTATTATTAAGAAATCAATATTATTTTTTGACTAAGAGATTCTTTTGATCAGAATATATAGCCTTCCTAAATCGGGAAGGCTTTTTTTGTGAATTGTCTTTTAAAAAATGAGCTCTATACAAAGAAAAAGTCCTTCCGGGAGGAAGGACTTTTTCACTTATTAACCTAAAAACCCTCTATTGAGGGATAACCCAAAAAATTAACTTTCTATAGTTAATTGTTCGTAAAGAACATTGCAAATATAACACATTTATGGTCCTAAATGCAAGTATATTGCGAAATATTTGTTAAAAATTAATTAAAAAGAGAGATTAAATAATAATAGTTACTATAAATCAGGCAGATAATAAAAAAAACTGAAGTTAACTTTTCCATATTTTCTATGTTCCGTAAAGTATTTTTGATCAGAAAAGTCTATTTCTCTTGGATGCTCTATGATTAAATAGCCTGATTCATTAAGAAGACTATTGTCGAAAACTAATGTGCTTATTTCGCTAATATTAGTCAAATCATATGGAGGATCAGCAAAAATTATGTCGAACTTACTGTTAGTGGATTTGAGAAATCTAAAAACATCTGACCTAATTGTTTTATGATTTTCCATTTGGAACTTTTCGGATGTTGATTTAATAAACTTTACACATTGAGAATTAAGGTCGACAGAAGTTACTGGTGAACATCCTCTGGAAATAAATTCATATGAAATAGCACCAGTACCGGAAAATAAATCTAAAACAGATTTGTCATTAAAACTAATTTTGTTATTGAGAATATTGAAAAGGCTCTCTTTAGCCTTATCCGTAGTTGGTCGTATGGGAAGGTTTGGGGGGGGCTTTATTAACCGCCGACCGTATATACCACTAATTATTCGCATTGCACTGAGTTAAACAAAGTATAATATGAGTGTGATTTTAAGTCGTCAAATATATATGAATAACTGAAATTATTGTTTTTCTCAATAAAACTGAAGTTTCGAATATATTGATGTACCATTTCATATATATTCATCCCTTTATTAATATCACCCATTAATACTATTTTAATGTCCTCAGGGTTAAGGTTTAAATTCTCAATAGTTGACACCAGAAAGTACGCGAAATCTTCTTTTGTACGATAACCAAAGTTATTATAATAAAACAATTTGTTTACTTTGAAATTTACAATATCAAAACTGTTCTCACGAAGATTAACATATAGGATTTTAGGATCTGTATTGTTTTTAAAGTTCCTCATTAGCCCCTCTATTAAAACAGATGAGAAATGTTTTATTTGAGCATTGGGCCAGAACTCTTTTACTTTCTCCACGATAGGATTTGGAAGATAATATATGTTGGAAGCCAAAGTATTCTTTAACTTATCGAATACAATTCTGGAATTCTCCTGAAATGTTTGATTAAAACCAAGATATAAACTTTTCTTTTCTTCTTCAAATAATACGGACGGAATTAATGTATTATATGTATTCTGATAAAGAAAAAAAACTTTTTTAAAAGGAAAAGCAAACCAGGGTTTTTCATTTAAAATCAAATCCAGTTGAGAGGTAATTTTAGCAGGGTTTTCAAGTTTACTAAAACTATAGGCTTCAATTCCTATAAATTTATTCTTTTCAATGGAAAAAACAGAAAAAACAAGTCCATACAAACTAAGTTGCACGGACAGTGTATAATTTTTTGTCTGTGACTCTCTAAATGATTTGTCAATTAGACTAATGTATGGTTTTATCCTAATAGGCATAGGGCTTTTTTTATTCCCAATTGCCATCGGTTGAAGGTTCAGTCATCGAGCCAACCTTTAAACCGGGATATCTCTCAATATCTTCTTTTGATGCAACAAGATTAATAATTGCCTGCTCATCCATTCCATATAGATAAGTTTTGTAGTGAGCTTTGGCTTCAAATACAGAAACTTTAACACCACCACGTTCAATACTTCCAGCGTCAAGTTTGAATGAATCACCCCTAGAAAACGGAATTACACCCAAATTAGCAAAATTAAAATTTACTCTTCTTCCAAAAAGAGAATCAACTACACTAACATAACCAACAGTATCATTAATGGTTCTAACAAAGGTAGTATCCTCTGGATCAGGAATAATTTTAACTACCGGAATTTCACCATCCCTGATAAAAGCAACCAAACTATCGAAAGATTTTGCATATTCTGAATGTGCTCTTTTATAATAAAACTGAGTATTACGGATGTCTTTAAGGTGTTGTACAACTTTTGCCTGTCG
>Ga0164315_10001243_pt1 | contig 19148 bp, 15 predicted proteins | sample GuaBasSedimGuay6_FD_113737 | JGI IMG/M metagenome (GOLD analysis project Ga0164315, IMG submission 113737) | Subseafloor sediment microbial communities from Guaymas Basin, Gulf of California, Mexico - Guay6, Core 4569-2, 0-3 cm | ecosystem: Environmental > Aquatic > Marine > Hydrothermal vents... | reverse complement strand
TGTGTTCGCCCTTTTGTGTTCGCCCTTTTGTGTTCGCCCTTTTGTGTTCGCCCTTTTGTGTTCGCCCTTTTGTGTTCGCCCTTTTGTGTTCGCCCTTTTGTGTTCACCCTTTTGCTTCATAAAAATAATAAACTAAACAGTTACTGAATTTACACTAAGAAAACTGACTTTTCTATGTTTAATATACTGGTGCTACATGGCCCGAATCTTAATTTGTTAGGTGAACGTGAACCGCAGCATTACGGGGGTACTACCTTAGCAAGCATTAATCAAGAACTGGTTGAAATGGCACAGGCTGCTTCCCACAATTTGACGACTTTTCAAAGTCAAGCTGAACACGAATTGTTGGAAAAAATCCATGCGGCACGTCACAATCAGGTTGATTTTATTATATTTAATCCTGCCGCTTTCACGCATACCAGTGTCGCTTTGCGCGATGCTTTGTTAGCCGTTGACATTCGGTTTATTGAAGTACACTTGTCCAATGTGCATACCCGTGAACCTTTCCGACACCATTCTTATTTTTCAGATATCGCTGTCGGTATGATTGTTGGACTCGGGGCACAAGGATATACCTTGGCTTTGCAAGCAGCATTGTCCATTTTGTCGAATTCGAGGTAGGTTCATGGATATTGAAAAAATAGAAAAACTCATTGAACTCATTGAAGCTTCTGGAATTGCAGAAATAGAAATTCATGAAGGCGATGATCAAGTGCGTATCAGTCGCTATTCAACTGCAGCACCCGTGGCGACGCAAGCACTGCCAATCCCTGTGCAAGCCGCGCCACATAGCACATCACCACCCGCATCTGAGCAAACTAAACACAAAGGACATATTGTGACTTCACCGATGGTTGGCACGCATTACCGGGCCCCGTCTCCAACAAGCAAACCCTTTGTTGAAGAAGGACAAATGGTGAGTGAAGGCGATACTTTATGTATTATTGAGGCTATGAAAATGCTCAACCAAATTGCGGCCGATAAGGCCGGTATTATTACCAAGATTTTAGTAGATAACGCTGCCCCTGTAGAATATGGTGAACCGTTATTTGTGATTGAATAATTCGTTATCAGTTCCACGCAAATGTTTTTTGCGCGCAAAAAACTTTATTTCACGCGCGTAGTGAAGCTGTACTGCGCGGCGTGAAATGTGGAAATCAGTTATCATGATAAACTGCTGATTTAACTGATTTATCTTGAGCTAAAAAATTAAAAAGCGCCAATTATGACGATGCTATAGTATAGATAAATTAGTTCACTTAAAAATCACTTGATATCAAAAATAATCAGGACTGATAACTGATTGTAAGGCAAAAGTCTCGCTACGCTAAACTGATTTTCACGCTTTCACGCTAAAGTTTCGCGGAGCGAAACTTTAGCGTGAAAAGTTGCGCGCAACTTTTGCGTGAAACTGATTTCCACGCAAAAGTTTTTTGCGCGTGAAATGTGGAACTGATTTCCACATTTCACTTAACAAGTTTCGCGAGCGAAACTTGTTAAGTGAATTTCACGCTAAAGTTTCGCGAGCGAAACTTTAGCGTGAAATACAGTTTTGCGCGCAAAACTTGCAGCAAAGAACTGATAACTGATTTTCACGCTTTCACGCTAAAGTTTCGCGGAGCGAAACTTTAGCGTGAAAAGTTGCGCGCAACTTTTGCGTGAAACTGATTTCCACGCAAAAGTTTTTTGCGCGCAAAAACTTTATTTCACGCAGCGAAGTATAGCGAAGCTTCACGACGCGCGTGAAATGTGGAACTGATAACTGAAAAGAGGTTAAGTGCATGTTGTCTAAAGTGGTTATTGCTAATCGAGGTGAAATTGCATTAAGAATATTAAGGGCTTGTCGAGAACTGGGCATTAAAACAGTCGCGGTGCATTCTTCCGCAGATCGTGAACTCAAGCATGTACGATTGGCTGATGAATCGGTTTGTATTGGCCCGCCCCCTTCTGCTAATAGTTATTTAAATATTCCAGCTGTGATTAGCGCCGCTGAACTCACTGATGCGATTGCTATTCATCCAGGCTATGGTTTTTTATCAGAACATGCAGATTTTGCTGAACAAGTTGAAAAAAGTGGCTTTGTTTTCATTGGGCCACGTTCTGATACCATTCGTTTAATGGGGGATAAAGTCTCGGCCATCAAGGCGATGAAAGAAGCTGGCGTGCCCTGCGTACCTGGCTCCGATGGGGTACTTGATGAGGATATCGATCTGCATTTACGGTTAGCACAGGATATTGGCTACCCGGTGATTATTAAAGCGTCAGGCGGTGGCGGTGGACGGGGCATGCGCGTTGTGCGTAGCGAAGAGACTTTAGCGAGTGCTATTTCTTTAACGCGCAGCGAAGCTGGGGCGGCTTTTGGAAATGATCAAGTTTACATGGAAAAATATCTTGAAAATCCGAGACATATCGAATTTCAAGTGTTAGCCGATAGTTATGGTAATGCTATTCATTTAGGCGAACGCGATTGTTCTATACAACGCCGACATCAAAAAATGATAGAGGAGGCACCAGCACCAGGGTTGCCTTCAGGCCGACGTGATGAAATCGGAGAACGTTGTGCCGAAGCTTGTCGAGAGATATCTTATCGTGGTGCAGGCACTTTTGAATTTCTCTATGAAAATGGAGAATTTTATTTTATTGAAATGAATACCCGTTTACAGGTTGAACATCCTGTTACAGAACTGATTACTGGTATAGATATTGTGCGCGAGCAATTACGCATAGCGGCCGGTGAACCTTTGAGTTATAGCCAAAAAGATATTCGTATTCAAGGACATGCTATGGAATGCCGCATTAATGCGGAAGATCCGGATAGTTTTTTACCTTCGCCAGGCATGATTTCTCGCTACCATGCGCCCGGTGGGCCGGGTGTACGTGTTGATACGCATATTTATAGTGGATATCGCGTTCCGCCTTACTATGATTCAATGATTGGTAAACTTATCAGTTTTAGTGATAGCCGCAAATCAGCTATGGCGCGGATGAGAATGGCTTTAGATGAGATCATTATAGATGGTATTAAAACCAATATTCCTTTACATAAAACCTTGCTGAACGATTCAATTTTCCAAAAGGGTAGCGTCAATATTCACTATTTGGAAAAGAAATTAGGTATGTGTTGATCAACATCGACTACATAAGGGGCAACCACAAGGGTTTGCCCCTACAAACCCATTTTATTATTGATAACCATGTTTAGGCGTATTCAGATACAAAATTTTCTGTCTTGTCAAGATGTTGTGATTGACAACATGGAAGGCATGACTGCGCTTATTGGGCGCAATGGTAGTGGTAAAACCAATGTTCTTAAAGCGATTGCTTGGATAGCGAATAGTGTGATTTCACATCAACCGATTAAAACATTGCGTGATGAGAATACGGAAATTCAGCTATTTTTGGAATTGGATAATGCACATTATCATTATGAATTGAAAATCATACCTAAGCTGCCTCAAGCTTTTCTGATTGAAAAATTAGAAATCCAAATTTCCTCAGATCATTGGCAAACACTCTTTCATCGTCAACGGGATTTCATTCAAGTTGAAGGATATGAGACTTCGATAAAAGTCGGGATTGCTATACCGAGTTTGTCAGCATTAATGGCACTACTGCCTCAAGAATCGACTCTGATGAAACAGATTTCATCTCTCATCAATTTCTTACAAGCAGTGCGCTATTATCCACTTGACGAAAAACAATTATTGACAGAAGCAACGCTTTTTGAACAGACATCTTATATCAATTGGCTAAATCAATATCAAACTGTTCCTGATGCGAATGGCTCAGTTGTCATGCGATTATTACATCTCTCATTGGAAAAGCCTACCGATTTTAAAGCCTTAAAAACACTGCTTGGTTCAAAAGGTTTAGATATTATTGAAGAGATCAAAATTGAAACGATTCATTCATCTGAAAAAGGAGAGCAATCAGATGTCTTTTATCGGATTCTCTTTCAACCTAGTTTAAGTGAGCATTCAAATACTGGCCTATTTTCTTATCATCAGCTCTCTTTTGGTACCAGAAGACTGCTTCGTATTCTTGTCTCAGTCATTTATGACAAAAGCACAGTATTGCTGTTAGAACAACCCGAAGATGGGATTCATGTCGGATTGTTACATAAACTGATTCCCTTGTTCAAGTCTTATGCTGATCAAGGACAATTCATTTTTGCGAGCCATTCTCCTGAAATCGTAAACCGATTAGCCCCTCAAGAAATTCGATTAGTCACAATGGAAAACGGCCTCACCTCTCTTCGCACCCTTAATGAAACTGAAATAGCTGTCGCACATCAATTTATTTGTGAAGAGGGCACATTGTCAGACTTTATTGAAACCATACAGGAGGATTAATCGGTGTACGGTGTGTTAGGCGAAGACAAATCTGATGTTGCAACCTTGAAAGTGCTTATCCAAAGGTTAGCGAGTGAGGAAAATGTTTCTATTAAAACTAAGGGATATAATGGTTGTGGAGAAATGCTGACAAAAGGCGGGAAACAATTGAAGTTATTTGCAAAACTGGGTTGTAATCGTTTTATTGTCTGTTATGACGCTGATGATGACGAAATAGATAATCGTTATCAAGAAGTCGTTAAACGTATTATCAAAAAATCAGGTTTAACGGGTTTAAAAACAGAAGAAATTATTTGTATTGTCATTCCGGTTCAAGAAATTGAGGCATGGATTTTGGCCGATATTGAAGCAGTCACTCACATTTTTCAAAACTGGCATCCAAAGCCTATTTCTAATCCTGAGTCAATTGATAGTCCCAAGGAATACTTAGAAAAACTCAGTCGTGATTCAAAAAAACGTCTACGTTATAATCATGCTACTCACAATGAAAAAGTGGCACAATACCTTGATTTAGAGAAAGTTTTTAAAAAGTGTCCTTCTTTTAATCCATTGAAGGAATTAGTCGAATCAGATTTTGGAAATTATCCTCCCAATAGATGGTGAAAGGGCTATTCCTTTGGTATTGCCCCTACCGAATTGTTCAACTTTTTTTTCAACATGCAAGGCTTCAAGTTTTTGCACGCAAAAACTTGAACCTAGAATAGAGTTCACTTCGTCTACAGAGTTTCACAGAGTTACCCACTCAAATCTCTGTGGCCCTCTGTGGATCTCTGTGTGTGTTGCATTAGTTAAAAACGCAACGACAATACTTATCCTTTATTATAAACAATCCTTGTAGTTATAGACACTATTCTTTCTGCGTGACTCTTAATAATTCATCCAATGTCGTTGTTCCTGCCAGCACCCATCGCATACCATCTTGTTGAATATCGGCACTGTGTTGATGGGCATAACTTTCTAAAGCCTGTTGCCCTGCACCATCATGTATCATAGTACGCAATGTGTTATCAAGATTGATCAATTCATAAATCCCGCTGCGGCCGCGATAGCCAATAAAATTGCATTCTTGACAACCTTGAGAATGGTATAACTCAATGTTTTTATTTACTTTTATGGTGTCGCTATTTGTTTCCATTGCCTCTGGCTTTGGTAATTTGGCAAGCACTGCTTGCCTATCAACCCCGTTTGGTGTGTAAGCTTGTTTACATTCCGGACACAGTATGCGTACTAAGCGTTGAGACATGACACCTATCAGGGTTGAAGCGAGTAAAAAGGCTTCGATGTTCATATCACGCAATCGCGTCACCGCGCCAATGGCCGTATTTGTGTGTAAGGTGGATAAAACCAAGTGCCCTGTGAGACTGGCTTGAACTGCAATTTTGGCTGTTTCAACATCGCGGATTTCGCCTACCATCACCACATCTGGATCTTGTCGTAAAATCGCTCGTAGGCCTCGCGCAAAAGTCATCTCAACTTTGGTATTCACTTGCGTTTGACCAATACCATCTAAATAATATTCTATGGGATCCTCAACCGTCATAATATTGCGGCTACGATCATTCAAGTGATTTAACATGGCATACAAGCTAGTCGTTTTACCGGAACCGGTTGGCCCTGTCACAAGCATAATGCCATGCGGTTTTTGCAAGGTGCTTTCTAAATGGTTCAAGGTATCCGGAGACATGCCAATTTGTTTTAGATCTAAACGGCCTGCCTGTTTATCCAATAAGCGTAAAACGACTCTTTCGCCTTGTCCAGAGGGCATGGTGGAAACCCGCACATCAACGGCGCGGCCGGCAACCCGTAACGAAATCCGGCCATCTTGGGGTAAACGTTTTTCAGCAATATCCAATTTCGCCATGACTTTAATACGGGAAGCTAATAAAGGAGCTAACACACGTCGCGGTTGCAAGACTTCACGTAATACGCCATCAATCCGAAAACGCACCACTAAGCGACTTTCATAAGGTTCAATATGAATATCAGAGGCATTTTCTTTAATCGCTTCCGAAAACAAGGCATTGATCAAGCGAATAATCGGCGCATCATCATCACTTTCTAACAAATCTTCAGGTTCAGAGAGTTGTTGAGCGACTTGAAATAAATCCAACTCTTCCCCTAAACCGGCCATCATTTGCATAGATTGATTAGCTTGTTGTTGCTCATAATGTGTGGTCAATAATGCATCAAATTGCTCAATCGGAATCTCTTTTAAATTCAATGGTTTACCTAAAAATCGCCGCACTTCGCTTAAAGTATGGCGCGTGATTTTGGGATGATGACAAAGTTCAGCACCGTGTTCATCAAGATGAGTCAAGATGACACCATGATGCTTAGCAAAAGTAAAAGGTAGGGAATAGTTCATTTTTTTATTGCAATACACGTAGGGTGGGTAAGCGGAAACTACAAGGATTTGATATTCGATGCGGATAAATCGAACCAAACGCTTGCCTACCATCTATCCCACGTAAAAAAATCGCAAACTAAAGTTGGAACGAAATTCTTGATTCAGGGCATTTTCCTCAAGAGGGAGAATGATTGGCATGAGTTCTTCTGAATCACAAGGCGTGATTTCGGGCACATGCGTTGACAAAAGGCAATAGGGGGAGTATCTGTTGGCGCGATATTGGGTAAGTTGTTCATATTTATACAAAATCAATTTTGGACTCCAAATCATTGAGTATCAAGTTTTACCAATCCGTAGGGTAATAATCTTTGAGAAATTGACCATAAATCGGTGTGCCTTCAATCCCTTGAACAATCGGATCATAAATTCTTGCGGCACCGTCGATAATATCTAAAGGCGGAACAAAACCATATTGTCGTATCCGTGTTTTTTTCGGATAGGGATTTTCTTGAGTGATCCAACCGGTGTCTACGCTATTCATAAAAATGCCAGTCTTGACGTAATCTTGAGCAGCAGTACGAGTCATCATGTTTAATGCCGCTTTTGCCATATTTGTGTGAGGATGTTTTGGCATTTTGTTAGGGTAATTAAATTTGCCCTCCATGGCAGAAACATTAACGATAAAGCGTTTTGACTGTTTTGATTTGAGCAATAATGGTTTTAAGCGGCTATTGAATAAAAAGGGTGCAATGGTATTCACTAAATGAACCTCTAACAGTTCAACTGTCTCTACCTGATCTAAGGTGGATACCCAACTATTCTCTGGACGTAAATCGACTTGTTGTCCATGAATATCGTATTTGTCGCTTGGAAAATAGGGCGTTTTGGGTAAACTGAGCGGCTGTACTAGAGTGTCTTCTTGAATGGATTGCGTTTGTAATAGAGGTAACTCAGAATCAGCCAAGAGTAAATTGATGTGTTTTGGTAAAGCCGTCGCTGGTGTCTTTTCGGTTGCTACTAAATGTTCATAAAATTCTGCCGGCCTTTTGACTGTTTGAGCGGCGTTGTTAATAATGATATCAAGATAAGGTTCAGATTCCAGTAAATGATGAATAAAATGCTCGACTTGCGGTAAATTTCTCAAATCCAATCCATAAATTTTTAACTGATTTTTCCAAGTTTCAAAATCTGGTTCAAGTGCATAACGATGAGCGGCATCGCGTGGAAATCGTGTTGTCATGATCACTCGCGCCCCATCACGCAATAATTTTAAAACCATCTCATAACCAATTTTAATTCTGCCACCCGTCACAAACGCGATTCTTCCTTTCAGATCAGTACGTAGTTGCCGTTTAGCATAATTATATTCGGCACAAGTTGGACAAAGTTGATGATAAAAAAAATGAATGTCTTGATATTTTTGTTTACAGATATAACAGTTGATGGATTTATGAGATTGTCGATAGGGGGATTGAGTTATCAATTGAGCAGGCCGTTCCATTGTCAAATCATCCAAAGGTTCAGATTGGCAACGTAGCGAGGATTCAAATAATGCTCTATCAGTTTCACGACGATTTAGCTGAGTCGATTTACGACGCTGTTTCCGCGCCGATTTATATAATTTGGTAACCAATCCCGCTAAGGTTTCCATATCGGAGACGACATCAGGATTATCACAAGCCAATTGCAAAACTTTGATACAAGTGGCCCATTCCTCATCAGTGATTTTATCTAACATATTGATATTAATCTATTTATTGTTATAAAAAAAGTGTTCAGATAACGGCTTTGTAAAAGGGGAATTGGGAAATGTAGGATTGAAGTGTTGAAAGTGTTGTTTGGGAAAGAAACGATTTTTTAAACGTTTGGTATTTAGGATGGCTCCAGACTGGCCAGATTTGCACTGGCATCCTCCTGCTTGCCAAGCATGCATTCTTCTAATTGAACTACAGCCTTCCATTATGTATGCGGGGGAGACCGACCGGGCTCGAACCGACATCCATTCAACCTTGGCAAGGTTGTCGCTCTTCCATTTGAGCTACGGCCTCCAATACGTTTGAAAACTGATAACGGGTTAGACTCGAACTGACTTCCAATCAATTATCAAAACAGTGATATTGTCTTATGTTCAAAGGTGGCAGATTATAAAATAAATTACAATTAATGTATAGAACCAAAAATGAAAATCAAACAGTTATATTAATATGAAATTTAGCCAATTCGATTTTTGAACGAAAATCGGGCCGTCGAAAAATAAATTTGGAACGTCAATTTCGCAAACTAAAGTTGGAACGTCAATTTCGCAAACTCAAATTGATGAATTTGTGATGAAAATATCTAATCGTAAGCTATTGAAAAATAAAGCTAAGAATTTTTGAACTCAATTTGTGATGAATTTAAGATGAATTTAAGATGAATTTTGAAAGTCCCCTTTTTTCAACTCATTGAAATTAAATGATTTTAAGAATTTGCACATACTTTGTCTACACTTTTCAAGCTATTCAATCATAACCTAAATTGTCAGGTTTAGTAATTGATAATTGATTGTTGAGAATTTCAGGTGATGGAATTTAAAAAACAGTGGTTCTATAATTTATAGACATTCAGATAATTAGTTTCAAAGGAAAAGCAATCTCACGCAAAGGCGCAAAGGCGCAAAGATGCTAAGTATTATCAATGCTCGATGCGGTTTTGCGCGAAGCGTGAAATCAATGAAAACAATAAATTACCCCTCGTAGAGAAATAAATCAATGAAGACAATAAATTACCCCAAAATCGTCCTCTCCTTTTTTAAAAGGGGAAAATTGATGTGCAGCAACCTGTTTATTTTGATGTTTTGGTCGGTTGCTATATTGCTCGCGTGGGTTCTTAATCATCAGAGTGTTTTGGCTTTTCAAGATCGTTATGAACCTGACGATAATGTTGAACAGGCCACTGTTATCTTTGTTGATGACGAGATTCCTCGACAACATACTTTGCATAGTCCGAAAGATGAAGATTGGTTTAAGTTTTATAGTTGGAAGGATATGATTTATCAGATTAAAGCCCATTTCGTGGGAACAGACATTGATCCGGTTATTGAGCTATACGAGTCTGATAGCATGAACTTGCTAGAACGCGCTGATATCGGTTTAGAAGGTGATGAAGAATTTTTCAGCTGGCGGCCACAATCAAGCGGTTTTTACTATGTTAAAGTCAGTGACATCGCTGAACAATCGGGTGAGTGCCGGAAAAATATCCAATATGAATTAGCATTACGAGTATACACTGCGAGTTCATGTCTGGTTTATGAAGTCGTACAAGGTTTTGTCACGGATGCTATTTCTGGAAAACCCATTCCCAATGCACTCATTTCTAATCACTGTTGTCAAAAGGTTGCTCACACTAATGAGAGGGGGTACTACACCTTAAAATCCTCAAATTTTGGCTTGTGTTCCCTGACTTTCAAAGCCGAAGGTTATCAGTTTTTGACGTGTCAGATGCCTTTTTTTCGTTCTAGCCCTGCTCAATCTCTTATCTCTAAGAATATACAACTCTTCCCTGATGAGCAAAACTTACCCACTCTATTGCCTTCTCAATTTGTTTTTCGCAATGGAGATACCTTACGCGCTTCTCAGGAAGTATACCGTTATGGCGATCATTTGAAGGTAGAATTTGATCTCCATGAGTTACCGTCTTACATTTGTGCCTTTTACTCGGTGGGTATGGCTTATCCCGACGGCCGTTTTTTCATGATAACCCGTTTAAATGAATTTCAAGCATTTAATCCCTCTTTCCTACCCCACTGGCAAGGAACAGGAAAAGTGGTGATTGATAAACAGATAGCCGATGACATGCCACGCGGAGACTATCAACTCTATTTGCTGCGGATGCCTCAAAGGATTGAAAATCCTCTGAGCAATTTAGATCAAGGGGAATTGAATGTGAAAGCATTTAGGATAGAGTAGTTCCCAAATAGACTCTTTCATCTAATTACGGCAAAAGAGTAAGCAGAAATTATTTATCCAATTGGATAATTGACAATCATAAGCCATTAAAAAAAAGACTTTGGGCCAAAAAAGTGAACTGGTGTCCCGAAAATGTGTGATAATCAGAACAATCTTTATGAGAAGGCTTATAAGTTTGCTATTCGTGTAGTGAATGCTTATCAATATTGAAGTCAGGACAAACTGATAACTGATTTCCACGCAAAAGTTGAGGCAAACAAAAACTTTATTTAGCTTCGCTGACCTCCGGTTCACGCTAAAGTTTCGCTTCGCTATACTTTATTTCACGCAAAAGTTGCGCGCAACTTTTGCGTGAGCCGAAGGCCAGCTAAATGTGAAATGTGGAACTGATAACTGATAACCCTACGAGACTAACAATTCATAATGCTCTGATGTTTTGTGTTTAAGCTCTGGTTTCGGCGGGTTCAAGTGTGTTAAAGCCTCATTACATCGTTGAATACCCAAAATAGATTGGTGGGTTTGTGGTTGAATGTTAATATAACTCTGTTTTGCTTTTTGATAAGCTGAAGCAATCTTCGCCATCGTTAAGGGCGTTCCAAATAGAACAGCCGCTTCTGTTCTTTCCAAACGATAATTAAACAGAAATTGTGCCTTAGCCTCCTTAACGGAGGCAATCACCTGCTTCATATCAGCCCCTTGTTGTTCAGCCTGTCTATAAGCACTTACCGCTTCATCAAACATTTCCATCTCAAACAGCATGTCCCCAATCTGTTGAAGTTTCTGGGCATCGAGTTTAGAAATAGGTGCCGCCCGCACTGGGCGAGCTAATAAAGTCTTTAAATACGCCGAAATGTGTGATATCTGTGAAGTGGTTAAGGGCAAAGCAAAACTCTTGGCCAGATATCTCGATGCGAGCATTGGTTCAGCCTGTTGTTCATAGCAGTCCGCAATCTTCACCCACATTTCCGCGACAAGACTACTTTCAAGCCATTCATATAAATCACGGACTTGTATACTCCAATGATATGCTTTAGCGGCTTCTTTAAATAGATTTTGCTCGTAATATAAATCACCTACGGTTATGAGTTCTTGCCATTCATATAAACGTCCTATCTCAAAGGCCGGCATTGACCACAATTCAGAGTCACAACCTAAAACGGCTTCAGATTGATCCGTTTGCACATTGGCAACATATTGTACGGTTGAACTATAGGGATACAAGTGAGCCATTTTTTGGTAATGTCCAAATATCTGTGAAAGCTGTCTTTTCTTGTTTTCCTCAGTCAAGCGTTTTGATAAAATTTGAACCTGAAGGAAGTAAGCTTCAGCAGCACCTAAACTATCGTGTGTAATAGAAGAAAGTGTTGCCTCTGCTGCTTCAAAACGGTTACCGTAAAACTGAGCTAAACCCAAATAGAAGCGAAAATCCATTTCAGGTAACCAAGTCGGCAAAGTTTCAATACTTGATAGTTCACTGGCCACCTGCCTCGCAGCCTGAACTTGTCCACCATTAACTGCTTGTGCGACAGCAATCGCTAAATGTTTTAAGAGATGAATCATGCTTGTTGTCTCCTTATTCTGAAGGTTTAATGTGGTAATCCCATCCTTCTGACAAGAAGAAGCCAACAGCTTTTCACGCAAAAGCTTTTTTAAAGCAGTTGTCTTACAGCGAAAGTCACCTAAAACCAACAGCTTGCAGCAGTTGTCTTACAGCGAAAGTCACCTAAAGCCAACAGCTTGCAGCAGTTGTTTTACAGCGAAAGTCAGGTGGTGACTAATCAAATATCTCTCGCATTTTATCCCCTTAATGTGTTTGTTCCACGCCAAAGTTTTTGCGCGCAAAAGGCGTGGAATGGATTTTTACAAAAGGCAAAAGTGCAAATTGTAACGGTGGATGGTATAGTCACCACCACCTGACTTTCGCTGTAAGACAACTGCTGCAAGCTGTTGGCTGTCTGTCAAATTTTAGCGATCTTATGACGATGCTATACTTAGCTTCGCCATAAATTGCGCTTTTAAGATTTTAAAACCTTGTTATTTTGCGTGTTTTTTTACGTTCCAAATTTATTTTGCGTGTTTTTTGGAATGCATGTTATTTTGCGAGGATTTGATAATAGCGACCTTATGACGATGCTAAGTATAAATTAAGATTGATGTTGAACTGATATCGATGAATCAGCGTAAATCATGACAATCAGCATTTCACGCAAAAGTTTCGCGGAGCGAAATTTTTGCGTGAAATATCAGCGTTCTATCAAGTCATTAACCTTTTTTTAAGAATAGAACACTGATGACGCTGATGAAACTGATTTACGCAGATAAAAATCTTAAAAGACTTATGTGTACTTACTTATGAAGAAATGATTTAAATCATCCTAAGCACACTTCCAATGCTTTATCCCAAGTCGGTAAATTGATTCCGAATGTTTGTGTCAGTTTTGTATTAGATAAGACTGAATAGGCGGGGCGTTTAGCTGGAGTGGGATACTCGGCGGTGGTAATGGGTAACATTCGGGGTTGTTTATCTAACTGGGCTATGATGGCTTTGGCAAATTCATACCAATTTGTTTGTCCGGCACTGGTTAAGTTATAAATACCCGATAATCCTTCAATATCAAGTGAATATAAGGGGGAGCGCAGTTGCGCGAGTATCAGTGTTGTGGCTTGTGCAATCATTCGACTCCATGTGGGGGCTCCAATTTGATCTGCAACGATTTTGAGTTCGTCGCGTTCTTTGGCTAACCGTTGCATGGTTAATAAAAAGTTTTTTCCCCGTAAGCCGTATACCCAAGCTGTGCGAAATATAAAATAGTGGCCTCCAACGGCACAAATGGCTTGTTCACCTGCGAGTTTGCTTGTGCCGTAAACACATAGCGGATTGACAGCGTCTGTTTCTATATAAGGTTGGGAGTGGCTGCCATCAAATACATAATCGGTTGAATAATGTATCAGTAGCGATTTTAGGCGCAGACTTTCTTCGGCTAAGATGCCTGGGGCTGTGCCATTTATGGTATGGGCTAATTCTGATTCTTGTTCGGCTTTATCTACGGCCGTATAGGCGGCCGCATTGAGAATAATGGTCGGTTTGATTTCGCGTATGACGCGACGAATGGAATCTGGATCGGCTAAATCTATAAAGGCTTGTGCCACTTTGGTAGGGGTTCTGCCTACCGCAAAGACATCGTAAAGTGGTTGCACACAGCGTTGCAATTCCCATCCGACTTGACCAGTGGGGCCGATTAGCAAAATGCGTTGATTGGACATAAAATTCTTTGGTTCACAATTCACAAATTAAGGGGGGCCAAATAATCGGGTGTTACAAAAAAGAATTTATTCACCCTATTTTTATTCCAAATGTGGGATGGTGGGCAAGCGGGCGGTGAAATTTGGGTTTATTATTAAGTTCATTGTCGCCCACTTACCCACCCTACAAATCTGGGGTGAAAAAAAAGTTGCAAAAAGACATGAACAGACACACCCCACATCCAAACCCTAAAATCACGTCTGTAGAGACGCGAGGCTTCGCGAAATCTACAAGATATTAACCGATCCAAGAATTGGTTTCTGGGGTAGGCAAGGCTTGGCTGTTTACTTGACCATCAGGTGTTAAAGGTAAACTTTGCAATATCACAAACATATCTGGTACTGGCTCATCAGGTAAATACAGCTTTAAGTACTTGCGTAGGCTACCTGTGATGATGCGTTGCAAGACTTTTAAAAAACCTTGTGTTTCAAGAATATAGTCTACACTCCGATGAACAAGAAGCTGTTCAAATGGGGTGAGAGAAAGCAGGATACCGGCTTTTTGTTCTTGACACCAAACTATTGTCCCTTTTAGCCACCGTTCCTCGGATTCACTGGGTAACAGTAGACGTAAGCGGACAGGTTTGCCTTTTTTAAAACTCGAAGGAACGTTTATAAGGCAAAAACCATTATAAGAAATATCCTCCGTGTACAGTGTCATCGTGTTTTGATCAAGTTCTACCAAGCAGGTGCGATGGTAAGGCAGCCTTTCCGGGATGAGTTCAGACACTATGTAAGCGACAAGCCGTTTGTTGGCAGCTTCTTCTTCTCGAAAAATCACCGCGACTTCTCGCACATCAGGGTGTTGAGCTAGGATAGTTTCAATTTTTCCGAGTTCCATGCAACATTTACCATTAGCATTTTTTAACAATTTTATAAAACAGGCACGACAAGTTAATCTTTTACAAGTCTTTTAAATAGGCTGCTTTAGCATCTTTATCCGATAAGCTTGGTGGTTCGGTGATAGGCCATTGAATGCCAATATCTGGATCATCCCAACGGATACTGCCTTCATCTTCAGGATGATAGTATTCTGTACATTTGTACTGAAAATCGGCTGTTTCAGAGAGTACGCAAAATCCATGTGCTAAGCCTGGTGGTACATAGAATTGTTGATGTTCATCTGCGGTTAATGTGAGCCCGAACCATTGCCCAAAAGTGGGTGAGTCTTTGCGAATGTCTACCGCGACATCAAATACGCTACCGCTGGTGACAAACACTAATTTGCCTTGTGGATATTGTTTTTGAAAATGTAGGCCACGTAGTACGCCTTTTGCGGAGTGTGAGCGGTTATCTTGTACGAAAGGGCCGGGAATGCCGGCTTCTGCGTAACGGGCTTGATTCGAAGTTTCTAAAAAAAAACCGCGGGAATCGCCAAAAACTTTAGGCTGTATGATTAATACGCCTTCAATTGCCGTTTTTATGACTTTCATTAGATTTCGTGTTTTGAAAGATTATGGAGATATTCGCCATAATGGCTTTTTATCAAAGGTTGGGCTAATGCTTTTAATTGTTCAGTCGTAATGTAACCCTTGCGCCAAGCAATTTCTTCGGGACTGGCAATTTTTAAACCTTGTCGTTTTTCAAGGGTTTCTACGAATAAAGAGGCTTCTAAGAGTGCTTCATGGGTACCGGTGTCTAACCAGGCCATGCCTCGCCCCATTTTTTCGACTGACAAAGCCTGACGCTGTAAATAGATATTGTTCACATCGGTAATTTCTAATTCACCACGGGCTGACGGTTTAACCTGTTTTGCAATGTTGATCACCTCATTATCATAGAAATAGAGGCCCGTGACGGCATAGCGCGATTTAGGGGATTTTGGTTTTTCTTCAAGACTGATAGCGTTACCCGCTTTGTCAAATTCAATAACGCCATAGCGTTCAGGATCATGTACTCGATAAGCAAATACGGTTGCACCACTTGTGAGCTGGGATGCTTTTTGTAGCTGTTTTTGGAAATCGTGGCCATAAAAAATATTATCACCGAGTACCAATGCACAGGTTGATGCGCCAATAAAGGATTCTCCAATAATAAAGGCTTGTGCTAAGCCATTGGGCGCTGGTTGTACGGCATAGCTGAGGTTGATACCCCATTGATTGCCATTGCCCAATAATTGTTCAAAACGCGGGGTATCTTGCGGCGTTGAAATCAGCAATATGTCGCGAATATCCGCTAACATTAAGGTTGTCAACGGATAATATACCATCGGTTTATCGTAAATGGGTAAGAGTTGTTTGGAGACAACTTGGGTGATGGGATGCAAACGTGTACCCGCACCCCCTGCTAAAATAATACCTTTCATATTGATAGTACAACGGATTGACGAAATAAACGGATTTTTGTAGTGGTTCGTTAAGATGTTGAACTGATTAATATTAAGGAACGCGCACGAAATAAAATCCTCATTCATAATTGGCTATTCCCTTATTATCACTATCTTGATAAAAAGTTGTCGAAGTTATTTCATGCACGTTCCTAATCAGCGTTCTCGGAATCAGTTTTTGCACGCAAAAACTTTTGCGTGGTGTCAAGTTTTTAGATTTGAAAGTCCACTCATTTTGCACTCCAAGCAAAATAAATTTGGAACGAAAAGAGCTTTGAGCAAAATAAATTTGGAACGAAAAGAGCTTTGAGCAAAATAAATTTGGAACGAAAAGAGCAGCAAAATAAATTTTAACAAAAAGCAGGCAAAAGAAAAATAAATTTGGAACAAAAAACGAGCTTCAAGATTTATCTTGATGACCCTTTTTTTTAGAAATGCGCCCGTTATTAAACTAAACCCCCTATGTCGCCATAAGAGGCTCGTCTTCAAAACCGTGCGTGAGACTTTCACCTCACACGGCTCCTTTCCCAACTATTATTACTTGACTGCATTCCATTCTGATATATTTAGGATTGCTTTTTCAGCTTTCCTCATATCATCCTGGGTTTTCGTATCATGACAGTGACCGTGTAAAAGTTGTAGGTTCAAATAAACATCCTTGCCTCCATCCTTCCTTGGTTTGATATGGTCGATTTCCATGATGTCTTCGTATCTGAATTCCTGGTTACACCATCTACACTTTCCATCTTGTGATTTTAAGAGTTTTTGAACCCTCGTACTTAACGTAGGGTCTTTTTGACCTCTTTTAACCCAGTAGATTGTGTCCCCGTCAAATATGTGTTTGGTGCCTTTAACCTTCACATGTCTCACGATTTTGGTATCGCTATGCTTGTTCAGTGTGTAAGTCTTACTCTTAACCTCGGTTTTAAATACCCAGTTTCTAGTACCGTCCTTTTTGAAGTATTTGTCTTTAATCCACCTACGTCCTTTATTATTGTGTCGTCTGTTTGCCCACCTCCATGTTTTTTTCCACATGATGTTGTCTACCTTACTATATATGTCTTTGGACACGACATGGCTGAAGTAATTCGACCATCCTGTGATAATTGGATTTAACTTGACTACAACTGCTTCTTGCGGGGCGGATTTATTCCTTTTGAGTACATCGTGGATAGCACTAATGTGTTTCTTGATGCTTTCCTTGCTGGGTTTAATCAGGGTTTTGAAGCCTTGCTTGTTAGTTGTCACTGGGTACCGCCTGATGTTGAAACCTAAGAAATCAAAACCTGTTGAGGTATGAGAAATATGCGTCTTGTCTTTATTCAACTCGACTCCCATTTTCTCGAAACACCATTTGGCTATTCTTTCTTTAGCTTCTTTAATTATTTCCTCATCTTTATGCAATATTACAAAGTCATCTGCGTATATGCTTATCGTTAGGCTTTCCCTGTTCATCCTTTTTCTACCTTTCCATGTGTCTGCCCATTCGTATAGCATTGTTTCCATTCCCATGAAGGCTATATTTGCCAATAGTGGCGATATAACTCCCCCTTGAGGTGTGCCTTTTTCCGTTTTGCAGTATGTTTCTTTGTCTATTGCCCCAGTTTCTATCCAAGCCTGTATTTGGTTTTGGGTTTTCTTATCCGTTCTTTTGATGACTTCACTTTCCAGAATTGCTTCTGGTTTGATGTTGTCAAAGAAGGCTGTCAAATCCCCTTCCAATACGTATTTTTGACTTTTGTTTATACCATTGAATATTGCTTCGATAGCGTCGTGTGTTCTGCGTGCAGGTCTGAATCCGTAAACATTGCTTTCTGCCATAGCTTCATAAATTGGTTGAATGCTGCCTTTGCATAATTCCTGCGTTGCCCTATCTTCAACGGTCGGTATTCCTAGCGACCTTATCTTTCCATTGGGTTTGGGAATATACACCCTTTTCAATGGCGTTGCTTTGCCGCTTAGTTCCAATTTATCCGCCAGTGCTAGTTTCTGCTTACCGTCTTTAATGACTACCTTGTCTACTCCTGCTGTCTTTCTACCCCTATTATCCTGGGTAACTTTCCTAACAGCTAGTAACTTGACGAGTTTACTTGAATTCCAAATTCTACGAAGTTTTTTGACTTGATTGAAGTCATGATATTCTACAGCCTTTGCAATACTATTCTCTAAACGCCTTGTATATTTCCTGACTGACACCCAATTGATGTCCTGCCATTTGATATCCTTAGCTTCATTTCCTTTCCAAAATGGAAACGCATTTTGTAATTTGTTCATTTTGGGTACTGAATTATTTAGTTAATATTATTGTTCTTAGTTGACAATGTACACGTCTGCGTATATTAAGCATTACACTTAATCTTTAGCTTCTTGCACAATCTTGTTAGTTTAGCTTATTAAAGTTTGTTAAACTCAACTCAATTTGTATCTTGAGTAAGACTAAACTAATTACCCCGTTCCCAGAGATTGGCTATACTTGGACTTAGATACTTTCTATGCGCCGTGGCAATGATTCTTGCGAGTCCAACACCTATCATATTACTCATTATTTGCAATATGTGTTTTCTTGCCAAACACGGGTTACTACTTAGCTTGTTTCCGCTTTAGGTTACGAACGCTTTATTATGTCGAAAGTTCCTCTCGTTACCATATCCAATTGCCTAGCATCTTTAATAAGGCTAATCCTACTAAACACACATTATACCCTGCTTTACCAGAAGTTTAACGGACTTCCGATAAGGGTATTGGCGTTGACTTTAGGTCGTCTTAGGGTAGCTTTAACCCCACAACCTCTGAGTTATCAAAAATAGATACTTCCTATTTAAGCCCGTTTTACATGCGTTTTATTGCATTTTGAACGGAACGGGTCGCACATA
>Ga0164315_10001242_pt1 | contig 19168 bp, 18 predicted proteins | sample GuaBasSedimGuay6_FD_113737 | JGI IMG/M metagenome (GOLD analysis project Ga0164315, IMG submission 113737) | Subseafloor sediment microbial communities from Guaymas Basin, Gulf of California, Mexico - Guay6, Core 4569-2, 0-3 cm | ecosystem: Environmental > Aquatic > Marine > Hydrothermal vents... | reverse complement strand
CAGAATCAGAATCAGATGATAGATATACCCCTATAAACACTTGTTATACAGAATCAGAATCAGATGATAAATATACCCCTATAAACACTTGTTATACAAAATCAGCTTCAGATAGTAGATATACCCCTATAAACACTTGTTATACAAAATCAGCTTCAGATGATAAATATACCCCTATAAACACTTGTTATACAAAATCAACTTCAGATGGTAGATATACCCCTATAAACACTTGTTATACAAAATCAGCTTCAGATGGTAGATATGTTGAGGTTGGTGGTGATAAAATGACAGGATCACTGACTTTTACTGAGGGTAGAGGGATATATTCGGAGTCTATAACAACTACATCAGGTTTTCGTATAATTGGATCTTCTTGGGGTTCTGGTGGTCCTTCTAATAACTCAAACATATTATTTGCTGGATGGAATAGTACGAATGATTGGCATGTTCGGATGGGTGATATATCTATAGAAAGAGCCTATATTAATGCTCTTGAGTCTATAAGATTTAACGTTTATACTACTGATTATCCTTCTTGGGAAAGTGCTCATCAGGGAGTGAGACTAATACATTATTCTCCTTATAAATCTATTATGTTCCTCCCCAAATACGATTTTACAGGTAGTGATAAAACAGATGAAGGTGGTTGTTATTGTGGTTCCCCGGCTTATAGATGGAAATATGTATATTCTTGGCATATACATGCTGATGATATTTATGGGGATCTACACCAAACCCTACTTAAGAATATTTCTACACCATTATTAGATATAGATATAGATGATGTTTTTTATAGTCTGAATCCTAAAATAGATATAAATGGATCATACACATTTGATGTTGATTCATCAAATATTTTTAGTGAATATTCTGATGATGATGATGATAACACTACTGATTGTTTAAATATCGGTGAGTTATTACCATTAATGACAAAGGTTATACAGAATCAAAAACAACTAATACAAGATTTAACTTCTCGTATAGAAGTTTTAGAATAAGGAGAAATATATGAAGTTTCATGATGTTACAATGGTTGGACCTTTTGTAAATGAGAAGTTATCTTCTTTACAGCCATATGATACAAGCACTGATCAAGGTCGTTTTGTATGGCTTACTGATGGTACATTATGGTATGGTGCTATAGAGGATTGGGTTAGGATAGGTAACACCTTCAATGTTGAGAACATGACATATGTAAATCAACAAGATAGCTGTGTTCCTAATATAGGATTTGTGGTGTTAGAGGCTATTAGGCATGACGGTTTTAAATGGGTTGCAGCTATAGCTAATAATACTGATACTTGTGCTACTCATGTAGTTGGTAATATTATTGATAATGACAATTTTATAGCTGTTCAGTCAGGTAGATTAGAGGCACCTAATCATGGATTATTGGTTGCTAATTATTACTTTGTTTCTAGTAGTACACCTGGAAATATAACCAGTGTAGAACCAAGTGTAATATCTAATCCTATTATATATGTGGAAGATACTAATTTTGTTAGTGTTCTACCATTCAGACCAGTTAAATACGAATAGGAGAAAAATTATGGCAACAACAGCAGTAATAGATTTATCAAGGTTTGCAAAAACAGAAGATGTTATTACTAGAATAAAGACAAATACCACATTGTATTTGTCACCAACAGGTAGTGATACATCCGGTGACGGGTCATCTGGTAGTCCTTGGTTTAGTATAAAAAGAGCAATAGAATATCTTTATGATTATAGTATTGATCCTAATATACATGTAACTATACGTGGGTTAGCAGGCACATATAATTATAATAATACACATAAAGCAGTATTGAAACACCCTGATTCTGATAGAATCAGTATAAATTTTGATTATGCTAATGGGGCAACAACATATAACAATGGATCTAATTTCAGTATAACTAGTGATGGTGCTGATGGATACAGAGTTTCTTTTGGTGTTGATTCTGCTTCTGGATTCAGTGCAGGTCAATATATAAAGATAACATCAGATACATATGGTTTATCTTGTTTATATAATGGTTATTTTAGGTTATATGCAGTAAATACAGGAAGTAATATCCTAACCATCGAGTATAATGGGTATGGTCCTATTAGAGTTCCACCACAAAACACAAGTTCTCATGATTTACATGTACAGAGAATGGAAACACATATTAACTCAAGCTGTACTTCTGGATCATTTCTATTTATATATGATGGATTATATACTCTTAGACTATTTGGGGCTAATGCTAACACTAATAGCCATAATCATGACTTTGTTAGCATTAAATACTCACATTTACAGCCTAGTATGTTATGTGCCAATGGGTTTAATAAAGGTCTGATGTTAAGGGGTGCCGATATGGTGTTTGATACTGGACACAATGGTGCTAGAATTACTAATTGTTATGATGGTGTGTATGCTGGTAAAGATAGTGTATTAAACACATCTAGCTTGTGGTGTTCTTGTAATCATAGAGGTGTGGTTTATAATGGTTCTATAGGTGGTAATTTTGAGCATAGATTTGGTGCTGTTAATAATAACTATGTGGGTCTTGAAGTTGGGTATATGTCAGGTTATATTGCAACTACAATTGGTATTGGATCTACAACATTAATAGGTAATGAGGTTGGTGCATGGACTATTGATGGATCTACATCAATATTTAATGGATTATATTCATCATATAATGATACAGGTCTTACTAGTTCATCAGGTGCTAATGTTATACTTAATTTTTCTGCAGTACATGAAACTATTATAGAACACAATACAGGCCACGCCATAATTGTTAGTGATGCTAATATTGATTTATCAAGCAGTACCATCTACAATAATCATAATGGTGTATATGCTTATAATACTTCTACAGTTTCTTGTAGGGATTATGTTGCATTAAAGGATGTTGATGTAACATATAATACATATGATGGTTATTACCAAAACAAAGGTGGTGTATTTAATCTTAATTATTTCACAGCAAGACATAATGGGAAACAAGGTTATACTTGTGTTAGTTGTATAGGTGAGAGTCTGTTCTGTGATTCTAGTTTTAATTCTATAGGTACAATATCAAATAACACAACAATGCATTCTGGATGTATTTTTAACTGTTATTACTGTTCATATGATAGTTGTCATACAGGCAGTGGATTTAATTTAGGATGGGGGTGTACAGGAAACTTCTTTGATACTACATTCAGTAATAATAATTTGCATGGTATGTTTATAGGTGGTACAGCTTCAGCTCACACTACTAAAACTTCATGTAATAATAATCAAGGGGATGGTATATATTTAACTAACTGTTCATCTTTAACTGTTTCTGGTCAGTCAGTATATGACACTGTATCTTATGTTAATAGTAATGGTGGTTATGGTATAAATGTGGTTCATAATTCAAATGTATCTTTAAGACAGGATGTATGGGTTACTGGTAATACAGGATACAATATAATATGTCGTCACGCATCAACTGTATCTGACACAGCAAATACAGCGGTAGGTAACGTTAACCCACCAAACAATAATTCACCTATGTATCATAATGAATGGGGTGCTGAATATAACGGTGCTGCTATCATTAGAGGGGCATAACCACAAAGGATATAATAATGTTTGATTTTTTTAAAAGAAAAGGAAACACTTTATCAGAAAGCACTAAATCCTTTAAGAACAAGGGTAGATCTGGTGTTTCTCAGAAATATCTTGAGAACACCAGAGGTGAAGGTTTTGAAGACATATATGATATTGGTTACGGTAAGGAATCAATATCATCCTTCAATAGTTTTTATAACAACTTCATCAATACAGCTTTTGCCAGTAAAAGAGCTAAGATCCAGAATTACAGGACTATGGGTGATATGCCTGAAATATCTTCTGTTATAGAGGATATCTGTATAGAGAGTACTCAGGAAGATGTAGATGGTAAGATACTATCATTTGAAATCCTCAATAAAGAAATTGAGAGTAACAAAAACATAGTATCTAACCTAGAAGAGAACTTTGATGAGTTGTTTCATAAAAATGTAAAGATCAATGATAATATCATTGATTACTTTAGGACATACTTTGTTGATGCAGAGATATTCCTTGAGAAGATAATCAACAAGTCTAAACCTTCTCTTGGTATTATCAAGTTAAAGAAGTTACCTACAGAGACAGTTGATTATAGGATAAATAGGAAGACAGGTCTTACTGAGGCGTATTTTCAGTATATGACACCCAATGCTAAAGAACCTACCTCTATTGAAGATGCTGAAAATAGGGATGACATCATTGTGTTCTATCCTGAACAGATCAATCATATTGATTATGGTATCTATGCTGGGACTAAGAAGAATGTTGTTGGTTATCTTGAGAAGGCTAAACAACCATTCAATCAGTTAAAACTCATTGAAACTAGTATTGTTATATATAGAATAGTTAGATCACCTGAACGATTAGTGTTCAACATTGATACAGGTGCTATGCCAAGAGACAAATCATTAAAGTTTGTTGAGAAGATTAAAAAGAAGTTATCACAGAAGGTGGAGTTTGACTCTCAAACAGGTACACTAAAGAACCAACCTAATATTACATCATTGATTGAGAACTATTTTTTACCTCAGTCATCAGATGGTAGGGGTTCCAGTATCAGTTCTGTTGGTGGTAATCCTAGTGGGTTTGCTGAGCTTGATGATTTGTATTACTTTGCAAGAAAACTTTATGTTGCTTTGAAATACCCTATATCAAGGGTTGTTAATGCAGAAGAGAAGAGACAAGGTGATACCTTATTTCAGGGTTCACAATCATCAGAGATTACTATTGATGAGATAAGGTGGGCTAAGTTCCTTGAGAGGCATCAACAGAAGTTCTGTCAGATGTTTACAGAGATATTCTTGGTACATCTTGAGTTTAAAGGGTTGAAGAAAGAGTATGATATTAATATCAATGATATTAATGTTGTAATGACACCCCCTAATGATTACAAACAACAAATGAATCAAGTATTGCTTGAGACACAAATGAATAATTACTCTAACCTATCAAACAATTTAGAGTTCAGTAAGACATTCCTAATGAAAGAATATCTTAAATGGGATGATGAAATGATTAAGGCTAATTCTGATGGGTTTAAAGAAGATAAGAAATTGTTGCCACAAGATGATTATTAATATATAAAGGCAATAAATATTAAACAAAGGAGAACAAAATGGATAAAGATAAAATTGTAAGTGCGTTTGATAAATTTGTAGATGATAGATATGCAGAGTCAGAGAATGATTTAAGGTCAGAAATCAGATCTGCAGTGAATGATCATCTTAAAGACAAATTATCCTTAGAGAAGAACCCTGTAGAGGGTGTTGAAGATGATGAAGATGATACCAATCAAGACGATGATGGTTCTGATGGTGATCAAGACGAATAAGGAGTATTATGAAGAAATTAAATCTTATAACAGAGACTTTCAATCAAGTTGAATTGTGGGAAAGTCAATCAAAGACACCATATATGATAGGTATTTTTGCTTCAGCAGAAACAAAAAATGCTAATGGTAGAATATATGAGAAGTCAATCCTTGAAAGAGAGGTTGATAAGTTTGTTAACGAGAAGATAAAGACTAAATCATCATGGGGTGAGTTAGGCCATCCTGACAATTCAGAGATCAATCTTGATAATGTAGCAATGATTATTGAGAGTCTTGAATGGAAGGGTAATGATGTATATGGAAAAGCTAAAATCCTTGATACACCAAAGGGCACAATCCTTAGAACATTGGTTAAGGAAGGTAACATTGGTGTTAGTACAAGAGGTTTGGGTACTGTAAATGAGTCAGGTAAAGTCAATGATGATTTCAATCTAATCACTATTGATGCTGTATCAGATGCAAGTAATCCCGGAAGTAGGTTCATTAATGGTATTCTTGAAGGTAAGACATTTTCATTACCTGAATCAGAGATTACTCTTGATGAAGCCAAGGATGAGTTGTTTAAATATCAAAAGGATCTTATTGATTTATTAATAAAGGATATGTAATTTTCTCTGATATATCAAAGGAAAATGTAATACTGTTATAATATCATTGCATATTATAAATATATAGTAGAAACTGAAGTTTACAATGTGGTTTACAATGAGGTTTATAGAGTCCTCGGAAAACTTTATTAGATATTTGAGAGGTTTCAATAAATGGATAAAATATTTGAAATGCTTGGCATCGAGAAACTTGATGAATCAAAGCAAAACGAATTAAAAGAAACCTTACAGACAGTGATCGATTTGAAGGCTCAAGATATTGCTGAGAGTAAGGTGGAGGATCTTGTAGAATCAAAAAAACAAGATCTTGTAGAAGAGTATGAGAATAAATTTAACACTTACAAAGATAGTGTTACTTCTAAGTTCTCTAACTTTGTTGATAATATTCTGGATGAAGAAATGGTCATCCCTGAGAATGTTATCAAGTATGCTAGACTTGGAGAATTGTATCAAGATCTGATCGAACAATTCAAAACAAGACTTGCTATTGATGAAGGTATGATTTCTGATGAGGTTAATGAAATGTTATCAGAAGCCAAAGAAGAGATTGTTTCCCTTCGCACCAAAGTTGATGAGGGTACTGGACAAGTTCTTGAACTTGAACAAGATGCATCAGAAATGGCTGCACAACTTTATATTCGTCAGAAATGTGACGGACTTACTGAATCACAAAAGAAAAAAGTAATTGATCTTTTAGGTGATGAAATTATCAAGGAAAACATTGATAAGAAGTATAAGACAATTATGGAATCACTGAATTTACTTTCAGAAGAGGAAGATAAAACTTCTGATTATGAATGTTCTGAGTGTGGAAATAAAGAAACTATCAAAGAAGGTGGAGACACCAAATGTCCTGAATGTGGGGCTTCTATGAAGAAAGTAGAAGAGTCAGATGATAATGACGATGATGGTGACGGTGATGATGATGATGTAAATGAATCATTAAACAAAAAATTGAATGAGTCAAAAAGTCCTAAAATTCAGGATATATGGTTGAATTCATTGAAAACAGAGAAATAGGAGAAAATAATGGAAAAACTAAATGTTAATAAATTAGTTGAGAACTGGGGAGACATCCTTAAAGAAGGTTCTCAAATTAAAAACAAGCATGTCGAGAAAGTGACCGCTGTTATGCTTGAAAATGAGTTGAGCTATGTTTCCAATGGAAAAATGGATAGTTCAATGTTGTCAGAAGGAACTACTTGGTCCCCTACTGGTGATGCACCACAAGGACAAGTAAACTATGCTGCAGATGGAGATGCTGACTTTTATAAGATTGCCATCCCTATGGTTAGAAGAACTTTCCCTAACCTTCTTGCACATGAAGTAGTTGGTGTTCAACCACTTACAGCACCTGTTGGATTAGCCTTTGCACTTAGGTACAGAGCAGATCAAACATATGCTGGAGCTAGAGGAACAGAAGTTGGGCACAATACTATTGATCCTTACTATTCTGGTAATCCTGCCGCATCTGCCTCTTTTACAAGAGAAACAGGTGAAGGTCTTGGTTCAAATACTGTAAGTGATGTAGGAACCCCACCTAATGAGTTCCCGGGTATTGGTGGTGGACTTGGTATTGGTGATGGATCTGGTATTCGTGAATTGTCTATGACAATCGAGAAAGATCAGGTTGAAGCTGGTACAAGAAAACTGAAATCAAGATGGAGTGTTGAAGTAGCACAAGATCTTAGAGCAATGCATGGTCTTAATCTTGAAGAAGAAATGATGGATGTATTGGCTTATGAGATCACTGCAGAAATTGATCGTGAATTGATTTTCAAAATCAAATCAGCAGCTGACCTTAATGCCTCTTCTCAAGTTGGTGTTAATTCAGTTGATTATCAAACAGATCTTGATGGTAGATGGGAAGCTGAGAAATATAGAAATATCTATAACCTTCTTATCAGAAAGTCTAACCAAATTGCTATTGACACTCGTAGAGGTGCTGGTAACTTTGCAATTGCATCTCCAACTATGTGTGCATCACTTGAAGCAACATCAGCATTTACTGTTTGGCCTGTAAATGAAGATGTAGACACTTCAACTACTGGTGTAGCTAAAGTTGGTTCTCTTGATGGTCGTATGATGGTTTATAGAGACACATTTGCTACTGTAGATGATATTGTTGTTGGTTATAAAGGTTCCAGTTCTTATGATACTGGTATTGTTTATCTTCCATACATTCAATTGATGGTAAGTAAAGCAACTTATGAAGACTCTTTCCAACCAAGTGTTGGTCTTATGAGTAGATATGCAATTCATGAGCATTTGTTTGGTGCAGAGAATTACTACATCAGAGTACAATTTGCTAATATGAATGTACCTACTCCGTAAGAAGTAGTTATACATATAGTATAAACAAACCCTTTATCATTTATTTGATAAAGGGTTTTTTATTGCTTGACACTTATGTCTTATATAAGTATCATTATATTAAGGGAATAAAACTATGAAAGAATACAAAGAAGATAAAACAGATCCTCAGATCAACACGGACTCATTAAACAAAGAGTTTGATATACAGATACAATCTGATGACTCTATGGAAGTACAGATACAAGAAGTTCAAGATATGAGGAAAGAACTCACAGAGATAGAGAATGGGTTTCCTGATTCAGATCAAATCATACTTGATAACATTGAAAGGGCTAACAGAATCCTTGATATTGTAGAGAAGAATATCAAAGACGGGGATCATTCAGCAAGATTCCTTGAGGTTGCAGGTCAACTTATTAATGCCGTCACCGCAGCTGCTACATCAGTAACAGGTATATCTTATAACCAACAGATTATTGATAATAAGAACAGAGCATTAGATATCAAAGAAAGAGAACTTGAGGTTAAGTCTATTGTTAAGGGTGCTGAGAATGTGAACATAACAAACAATAATCTTGTTATGTCAAGGGAAGATCTTCTGGATATGATAAATGAATAACATATCCAGAAGATGTTTATATTAAAGTGTTTCTGGTGTCAAAGGATATGGAACAACCTCTGTTGTTGGGCTTGATATAACTGGTGAATATGATGTAGATCCTTCACCACCTGTTAATGGACTATAAGATCCTTGAACACTTGATCCTACATTATTACTATCACCACCTATGTTATAATGTGTACCTGCAGAATCAGCCATCCACGCCATACCAAACCAAGGTGCTAAAGTAGCAAGAAATGGTACTGATGCTTTAATACCATCCACAAAATCATTAGGTCTTTCAACCTTAGCCATTTGTGGTAAATCTATTCTCTTTTGTTGTGATGCATAAGCAAAACTCATAGCTATAGCAACATCATCACCCGAATCTGGTGTCAAAGCCGCCTGATTCATAGCAATACTAAGTGCTTGTAATCTTAACCTACTTTCTTCTACCCTGTATGCTTCAGATGATTTCCATATCTCCATCATTTGAATATTTGATGCATTGACTTGTGTTACATAGTCACTATGACTACCACATCCAGTTAGTGAAAACATTGATATTGTTAATACTAATCCTAATGCTACAATTTTCTTCATATCTTTTCTCCTTTAGTTGTACTTCCTAAAGGTATTTATGGTAGTTTACATAATTCACATAATACTACAAATCTGAAATGAGATACATAAAAATTGTTATCAATAACAATATCATACTCATAATTATTCACATTCTTATCTGAATGTGAGGTATGATCCTTCTCTGAGTCAGTCCTATTAACTAATATTGTTCTAAAGAAATATCCATTATGATAACAATGCATCTTTACTCTTGCAATCTCTTCTGGTTCTCTTGAGAATATGAACAGAAAATCAATATGTGTGCATTGAGATATGGTATGAACTATATCTTTGAACGGACCATCAAAATGTTTAGTATAGAAGTCTTTTAGTTCAGACAACATTACCCTTGATTTCTCATCCTTTTGACCATCCCACCCCATTTGTTTAGCCATATCCTTTACCTTACCCACTGTACTGTGTCTTACACAATCATATTGTGTTTGGGCTATATCAACCAGAGTATCCTTACCTGATCTAGGGTATCCATTTACTATTATCACTTTAAGCATATTATTCCTCCATTGTATTCATTACTTTACTATAAATACATGTAAATGTAAAGGATAATAATATGCCAGTATATACAGAACAAGTAAAAAGACCTAACGAAGAGTTAGAATACACTATAGAACAAATCAAAGATGTTAAGAAATGTAAAGATGATATATTTCACTTTCTTACATTTATCAAGATAATACACCCTGATTATGGGCGTATAACCTTTAACCCATACGAATATCAAAGAAAACTGTTTGAAATACTGCTAGAAGAGAGATTTGTTGCTACTCTTATGGCCAGACAGATGGGAAAGTCATTGAGTGTTGGTGCATATGCCTTATGGTATGCCTTATTCAATAAAGATAAAGTTATTGGTATTGTATCAAACAAAGAGAGTTCTGCTATTGATTTCTTGAGTAGAGTCAAGATCATGTATGAAGAGCTACCAATATGGTTAAAGTGTGGTGTAGTTGAATATAATAAGAAGACCATAATCTTTGAGAATGGTACTATTATTGTTGCTGGGGCTACATCCAAAAACGCCTTTCGTGGTAAAACAGCCAATATCATCATATCTGATGAGTTAGCATTTGTTGAAGGTGATAAAGCAGAAGACTTTTACATGTCTAACTATCCTACTATATCAGTTTCAAAAACAAGTAAATTCATTGCTATATCAACACCTAATGGTATTGGTGGGTTGTTCTATGAATTATACATGAATGGTGAGAAGAATAGGAATGAATTCAAGACATATAGAGTTGATTGGACTGAACACCCAGAAAGGGATGAGGCTTGGGCTAAAACACAGTTAAAGAATATTGGACAAAGAAGGTTTGATCAAGAGTTTAATGTAGAGTTCTTAGGTTCTTCTAATACAGTTATTGATAAGAACACATTATTGAAACTTATGAATCAAGACTTTCCCGATGTATTATCTAAGTCTTCCTTTGATAAGCTGAGAGTATATGAGAAACCCATCAAAAATGCTATATATGTATTAGGTTGTGATCCAAGTAAAGGGACAGGTGAACATGATGCATGTATTCAGACTTTTAGGGTTTTAAGTGTTAATCCATTCAGAATGAAACAAGTAGCTGTATTTCAAGATAATAAGACTGATACATATGAGTTTGCTAATATCTTACATAATTTATCTATGCAATATAATGAAGGTTTTATAATGTGTGAGAATAATGGTGAAGGTTCAGCAGTGATTCAAACATTATGGTGGGATATTGAAACAGAGAATCTTGTATGTGAAGGTACTAAAGCATCCAAACTTGGTATTAGGGCTACAACCAAAACCAAACCTGTGGCTGTTCTGTTGATGAAGAGACTTATTGAAGATGGAAGTATTGAGATACTAGATCAAGAGACTGTCAAACAACTAACAGCTTTTATTGATAAAGGTAATAATAGATTTGTTGGTGATGGTTTACCTGATGATCTGGTATCTGCTTTATATTGGGGTACTTATTTTATGACTTTTGATTTATTAGAGGAATCAATGGTATTGAAAGAGGTGGAAAGGGATGATGATATATGGGAAATATTTACTGACTCTGATGATGTAGAAGAGGGTTATGAGATATTATATAAATAATAATAGAATTTAGAGGTGTTTAAATATGAGTTGTACAAGAGAACAATTAAGAATGAAAATCATCAGAGCTTTAGGTGGTTCCATGGTAAAAGTGGAGCTATGTATAGAGGATATTGATGATGCTATTAATATGGCCAGAGATTACTTTATCACATGGGCTGTGGGTAATGCAACACAAGAAGTGTATTTTCTTGTAATGCTTAAAGGTGGTCAATACCTGTATGAATTACCTATAGGTGTTGTTGATATTGTTAATTATCATGATCACTTTGGTGGTATGGGTGGAGGAATGGATGGTGCTTGTGGGTATAACCCTATGTGGTATACTGGGCCAGAACAAGGAAGTACTGCATTTTACAGTATTCAAAATCCAGCCAGTCATGGTATGGGTTATGGTATGGCAGGACAAACCAACGATGGAAGTATGTCAGGATCACCATATGGTTTTGTTGATTTATATGTAGCTAGAACCACTATGCAATTAGTTCATAATCTAAGGGCTGACAAGTATCAGTGGAGATATCATAAACTCACAAATCAACTTGAGATCATACCAACACCTACTTGTGGAAATACTTTAACAAAGGTTACACCATCAGGTGATGTATATGATATTCCAAGTGCAGCTTATCCTTGTCCATCAGGTGCCTACGAAACAGAGAATTTTGATTCACCCGGATATATACTTGTTAGGTCATATATGATGGAAGGATCTACATTACCAACATATACACCAGCAATATCAGGTGCCAATGATGTTGATGCCTGTTCCATGTATCCTGATATTGGTACTCAGTTAAGTGAGTATTTATGGAGTCATCCTTGGATATTCAACTATGCTGTGGCTTTAAGTAAACAAAGGTTAGGTATTATCAGACGTAAATATGCCAATGGTTCTGCTATGGGTGGTGCCAGTATAACTCTTGATGGTGATACTATGTATTCAGAAGGTCATGATGATCAAATAAGATTAGAAGAAGAGGTTGATTCTAAATGGTCATTTGAAGGCTTCGGGGTATCAATGGGATAATGGAGAATAATTAATGCTATCATGTAATTGCACACCTATAGAATCTTGTTTCAGTAATTCACCTTCAGCTAATTGTGGTGGGTGTGGGAACTCACCAAGCGCAGCACCTTCTGGTACTGTACCTGCATGCACTCCCCCTAATTGGAGTATTTATGATCCTAATAATTGTGAACACAACCTGTTTCAAGAACATCTATGTGAAATCACAGACATATCAGGGTTCCCTATTGAATACAGGATCTTATTACCAAAACATGACTACTTATATGGGGAAGATCCTAACAATGGGTTGTCTTATCCATCAGTAACAAAATGTATATATGCACCAGAAACAGAAACAACCATCCTTGAAGTGTTTGGTTTGACTGCAGATGATACACTTCAATATATGACCATACCAAGAGCTATATTCAATAGAGATCTAAGTATGCTTTTCTTTGATACATACCCTAATGGTTCACCAACAGCACCATCAGGTTCTAATAATGTGTTTATACAACCACAAATAGGTGATGTTATCACTACTATCTGGAATAACAGACATTATGAAGTAACATCTATTGAAGAGGAACAGAATATATTCTTAGCTCAGAAGTTTACATGGGATCTTATATTAAGACCTTTCAGATTCAGTGAACAATCAGATGAACATAGAGAAGTAACAACAGGGTTCCCTGATGATCCATTTGCAGGTATTGTGGATGGTACATATGAAGAACCTATCAATGGTGAAGTACCTGATTTAGTAGAAAGAACATACTTTGAAGAGGCTTTTGGAGATAATCAGAATATCCAACATGAAAGCGATACTATCACAGATTATAAAGATCCTGATGAACGAGCATTTGGACGGTAAAATGGGTGTTTTGCTAGGCTAAAAACCTTAATAACTAGTTGATATTATTGGATATCACATATTTCACCTGCATAAGATATTAGACACCAAAACCTAAGTCCTTGATATTGTGTGGTTTTGTATTTTCCAGTATATTAGTGGAGACAGTTGCTAGGCTAAAAACCTTAATAAGTATTTGAAATTATTACAAAAGAGAAATTATGAGATATAGACAATTTTTGAATGAAGGTACTGTCACAAATGATGAGCTTGAAATGTTCAAGAGTGATTGTGCTTATTTCTTTAAAGAAAGCGCATTTCCGGGTATAGGTGGGTCAGGTAAAGGTTATCCTATGTATAGGGGATCAAAGAGTGTTAATACTAATTCATATAAGGTGATAACACCAAGAACTAGTAGATTACCAAAAGATACACCAGAAGAGTTGCATTATGCCTTAGATGAGTCATTTAATGATAAATTTGGTTGGAATGTTAGGTCAGAAGGTGTTTTCTGTACAGGATCAGGCCCAAGTACAGGCCCATATGGTAAGATTTATTGGGTGTTACCTATTGGTAAGTTCCAATATGTATGGTCTTCAAAGATAAGAGATTTAACTAATACATTAGAAGAATATAAGATATTTACATATCATCCAAGAGGAAGATCTACTATTGATATGGATTCAGATAAATATGAACCAATACTAGATAAGATTGTCAGTACATATCAAGATAATGATCTGTATAATGGTATCTATTCAAAGAATGAAATATCTATAAAGTGTAAGAAGTACTATATGGTTGATCCAGATTATTTTGATAGATCTAGCAAGAAAGAGTTATTTATGGGGTATGTATGAGATCAATAGAATCAAGTGAAGATTATATAGACATCACCAACAAGATAGGAAAGTATTTGTCCTCTGATGATAATGGTATACAGGAGTATCTTGTGATATCAGGTAGGATTATCAATGATTTGGATGATCTTGAGAGAATAGCCAATACAATACCAGATGAGAAATATAGAAATACGTTATTGAATAACATAAGTATGAATAGAAACTTAATGATTCAAGGTATTGATACTATAGATGATATAATGAGTGTGCAATCGGAGATATAATGGGAGGTGACATAACAAGAAATCAATATGACATCAGGGATGGTCATCAGTATTACTATCAAGTAATGCGTAAGACCATTGTTCAGTTCCTTGATTTGTTCAATGATATTAAAATAGGTAGATACGATACCAATACAGGACAGTTGTTATCATTTGTGTCAGTACCATTGAAGTTTGCACCTAAATCAAAGAATTGGTATTGGACTGAAAAGATAGATTCAAATGGTAAGAGAATAAGAGATAAGATATTACCAATGATGGCTGTGAACCTCAATGATATTGAGTTAGCAACCAACAGAAAGGTTAATATGCAATACTCTGCAAGAACAAGATCAGGTGATTCTATTGATAATGTAGATCTTACATCACAAAGGTTTATAACACCTGTACCTTATGACTACAAGTTTCAGGTTCAGATAGTAGCAGAATACATGGTTGACATAACACAAATAATGGAACAGGTATTACCTTATTTTGATCCTGAAACAAACATTCAGATAAGTGTACCTGAACTTAATATAGATGGGGATACAACAGAGCTTCTTGACTTGAATGTAAGATACGAGGGTTCTAGTAAGGAAGAGTCATTAACAATGGGTCCTGATGAATATAGACACATTCAGTGGAATCTTGATTTTACTGTAGAAGGTTATCTATTCAAGCCTAAGTATGACTTCCCTGTTATTAAGACAATATATGAAGAGATTATAATAGGTTCTGCGCCAGAGGCACCATCTATGTGTGAACCAGCCCCAATGCCGTCAGGTTCAGGAGTGTTGATGACAACACAAGGTTTAAGTGCTGAACAGTTTCCATTAGATGTTAGTACATCAGAGTTGTCAGGTTCAGTATATGACGATACTATTAAGACTATATACCAATTTGAAATAGAGGAAGTACAATAATGTCAGTAATACAGAATTTAAACAAAGCCAAAGGACATTCATATGAATTGATATTCCCTATGATACCTGTGGCAGAGAAACCAAAAGATATGGATATCTTTACTATGAATATTCATGGTACTGTCATACCTAGTATGACAGTTGGTACTACAGAACCGAACTGGCAAAATGCATCATATCCAATGGCTATAGCACCTACTACATTTGAGCCGTGGTTTGTGAATTTTACTGTTGATTCAGACTTTTGTAACTGGTACATCATATATAAATGGATATTGTTTATTAATAACCCTAGTACAGGGTTAGAGAAGTCATTCAGGGATTATGCTGTAGATGCTACACTCAAACTGATAAACAATGAGAGTCATGAGGTTATGAACATTAATATCAGAAACATATATCCAACACTATTGAATGAGGTTTCATTGTCTCATAGGGATGGTGAATCTTATTTGGATTGTGCTGTGAACTTCAATTATACATTATTTGAGGCTGTCAGGTTATAATAAATATATTTTCTATTTCCATTATCCCATATACGATTATAACCATTATTCAACATATTCTGGTATTCGGTTAGGATAGGGTCAAATATATCCAATTTGTCTTTAAGTTTATGTTTCTGATAACATACTCTACTCATCAAATCATTAATTTTAGTAAAATACCAATAATTAGGTGATGATGTATAAACATACTCAAAACCATTATTGGTATATACATTACCAGTGAAATACCTTGTATCTGCAAAGGTAAACAATTCACCTTTGATATCAAATGACTTCAATAACTTAGAAAAAGCACCATGTACCTTAGTATTCTTTAAATTAACAAACCTTTGTAGTTCATTTCTCTTATCAATACTCATTAGGGATACTAATTCACCCTTGTAATATAGACCTTTGTGTTTCCCACCTTTGAATCCCTGTATATGATTGTTATCATACATAATACGGGCATCTTTAGGTAATACATCTTTAATAATACATTTCCTACCATGTATCTTTCTGGTGTGTATACCTATACTATTCAGTATGATTGACTTAACTATATCCTTTTTCAGTAACCATTCATTTTCCCATACAGTAATCAACCTATACCCTTGATCCTTGCACAGATTATACTTATTAAGATGATACAGTTTATCCTTACCTTGTTGTTCTGAGTGCCAATACAGACCATTATATTCAATACCTATCTTGTGTTCGGGTATAACAATATCAAGTTCTAATGGTTTGATTATTTGTCTATCGTTGGTTTTGATATGTATATACCCTTTTAACCATTCTTGTAATTCAGTTTCACCTTTAGACATCATACAGGCACATTTAGGGCATCCTTGTCCCTGTATATGACAATCTGGTCTTTGTTCAAATATATCATGCTTAGGACATATGATTTTGATTTTGGTCTTGTTGTTTATGTATTCAACCAAAGAGTAATCATACTTGTTTTGATGTATTTGTTTTGATGTATAAATAAACTCTAGTATTGTGTTTTTTTGTTTAGTATTCCCTGATATTCTACTACATTTGGGACAATTTTGACCATTTAGATGTTTATGTGGTGTTTGTTCAAACACACCATGTATAGGACATATTATCTTAACCTTGATCCTATTGTTGATATATTCAACCAAAGAGTAATCATACCTATCCTGATGTATCTCTTTGGTCTTTTGTATAAATATATCAGTATCATGGGATAGGTTGTTTGATATTTGTTCATATTTACATTTAGGGCATCCTTGTCCTTGTATATGATTGGAAGGTTGTTGTTCAAACACACCATGTATAGGACATATTATCTTAACTTTAGTTCTTGTATTTTTATATTCAACCAAAGAGTAATCATACATATCATGATGTATCTCTTTGGTCTTTTGTATAAATGATTTCGTTGTTAGTTTTTTCATAATGTTAGTTTTATATAAATATATAGTAGATATGAGTATAAATATATTATACTAGAATAGAAGTTTTATGTAAAGACCTATATAATGATTCTTATATAGGCAAGAAAAAAGGAGAAATAAATGCCTTTCTATTTAAGTCCATTAGTGGATGTACAAGAAATTGATTTAACCACAACTATCCCCGCTGTTGCAACTTCAATCGGAGTGGAGATATTAAGAAACACATACAAGGGTCCTGAAATGAAGACTGTCTTCCTTACAAGTGAAGATGAGTTGACTAGAACCTTTGGTGCAACAACAACTAACAAGTATTGTGCAGAAGATTTACTTGCTGGTGCTGGATTCTTGAAATATGGTAGACATTACTACTGTACAAGAGTTATGCCGATTTCAGCTACATTTGCAGGTACTATTGTTAATCCGGGAACATTTGCTACATCAGCATCACCTTCCGGAACACCACTTTATAGCAGTAACTTTGATGATTATGATATACCATTCAAGTTACAAGACATTGGTAATGTAGATGATCCATACTTTGGTGATCCTGATGAGTTTGGTGATGAGATAGTAAATGATGGTTCAGATATGTGGACTATTTCAAGTTCACGTGGTGAATGGGGTAATAAATCAAGATTATGTTTTGTTAATAAAGAAACATATGATAGATTTAAAAACACACCAACACACGAAATCTATGATGAGCCTTGGTATCCATACAATGAAGATGATTCTGTTAAGGATTCATGGACAGGTATGGAAGATGAAGCTACAATCTTTGAAATATTGAGTATGGATACTCCATTAGCAACTGATCAAGATTTTGTTATTATTGTTCAGGATATAGCTCAAAGTGAGACAACATATGAAACTAGAGAAATTTGGACAGTATCAACAGATACGATGGCTTCTGATGGTGAAGGTAGAACAAAGTATTGTGAAAACCTAATCAACATGTTCTCTCGTTACCTTAGAGTATCATTGTCTGAAACAATGATTGATGCTCCTTGGGAAACAGCAACACCTGTATGGGAATACATGTCACAAGGATCTAATGGTCAGGATTTTACAACTGGTAATCCAATGGATAAATCATCCAACATTGATCCTGCTATTCAAATGCATGCACTTGACCTATATTCAAATGCTGAAGATATTGATGTTAATATTTTTATTGATGCTAATAAGCAAACAGAGATCAAGAGATATATGATTGAGATCTGTGAAGGTAGAAAAGATTCTATGGCTATCCTTGATTGTAAATACGAACATGTTATTAACAATAGAGGTGATGAGACAGTAGATCTTGTTGAGTGGAGAAAGGGTATTGGTGCCTCCAGTGGTGGTATTGACAACCTTAATGAGAATACTTCTTATGCGGCCCTTTATGGTAACTGGCTTGAAGTATATGATAAGTATCAGAGAAAATATAGATGGGTTCCTGCATCAGGTCATGTAGGTGGTATCTATGCTAACACTGATTTTACAAGAGATCCTTGGTGGGCACCTGCTGGTTTGAACAGAGCTATTCTTAAATCTGTTAGAAGACTTGCTTGGAACCCTAAACTTGGACATAGAGATATCTTGTATAAGAATGGTATTAACCCTATCGTATCCTTTGCTGGACAAGGTAAAGTGATTTGGGGACATAAGACCATGCTAGACAAATCAAGTGCATTTAACAGAGTAAATGTTAGACGTT
>Ga0164315_10001238_pt1 | contig 19188 bp, 17 predicted proteins | sample GuaBasSedimGuay6_FD_113737 | JGI IMG/M metagenome (GOLD analysis project Ga0164315, IMG submission 113737) | Subseafloor sediment microbial communities from Guaymas Basin, Gulf of California, Mexico - Guay6, Core 4569-2, 0-3 cm | ecosystem: Environmental > Aquatic > Marine > Hydrothermal vents... | reverse complement strand
ATTCAAAATCTACTATTTTCAGACCTATAGACTCATTATATGAAGCTATAAATTGCTCAGCTATTGCAGGAATGAAAGTCTCTCGACGCGATTTAGCAATAATTTCTAAATATTGCATCGACATTTCAGACAGTTTTCCTTCAAACACAGCCTTAATAATTTCCACCTTCTTGCTCACCTTTATAACAGGGCTTTTAAGCAATTTTACAAAATCAGTTGAAACATTACAAAGCTGATCAACATATTCCATATCAGCTTTAACCTCCTCAACCTTATTTTGCTCTGTGGCAAATTCAAAAAGAGCTCTGGCGTAGCGTTTTGATATTTTAATCTCACTCATGTGAACTGAATATTCTAGTTAAAATTCATTGTCTCTAACTGCTTCTCAGCAAAAGAAGTTTGTTTTGCTTTATCATCCAATTCAGCACCCAATACCTTTTCAGCAATTTCGATAGTTAAGCTTGCAACTTGGTTTTTCAACTCAATAATTGCAGCTGCTTTTTCACTTTCGATATTAACACGAGCTGATTCAACAATACGGTCAGCCTCAGATTGCGCTTTTCCTTTTGCATCGTTAATAATAGTCTCTTTCAGTTTATTGGCATCACGTAAAATTACATCATGCTCTTCACGAGCCTGCTTCAGCAATTTTTCATTATCCGCTTGCAAACGCTTCATTTCTTCTTGCGTTTGTTTTGCCATAGCCAAAGAAGTAGAAATACTATGCTCACGCTCTTTGATAGAGGACATAATCGGTCCCCAAGCAAATTTCTTTAGAATAAGTAATAGGAAAATGAATGTTAACGACATCCAAAAAATCAGTCCTATTCCAGGCATTACTAAATCCATAAATAATATATTTTATGATTAATTTTTAATTCTTAAAGTAAACATCTTGTCTCGACCAACCGTCGAGACAAAGATGTTTGATAAGGGGTTTTCCCTACAATACGATAATCAAAAGACTGATAACGATTGCAAAGAAAGCAACACCTTCTACAAGAGCTGCAGCAACGATCATGTTAGAGCGAATATCTCCAACTGCTTCAGGCTGGCGTGCAATACCTTCAACGGCTTTACCACCAATTTGACCAATACCGATACCGGCACCAATCGCTGCTAAACCTGCTCCTATGCCAGCACCCATCCATGCGATACCAGCTTCTAATAAAATTGTTAATAATGACATAACTTAATTGTTTGTTATTGATTAAAAAATAAAAAAATGCATTTTAATGATCAGTTACTTTAGCCATTCCAAAGTATAATGCTGAAAGCAGTGTAAATACATAGGCTTGAATAAATGCAACCAATATCTCTAGTAAGCTTAAGAAGATGGAGAAGGCTACCGAGAAAATAGATACGGCATATCCTCCTATCGGACTTATTGCTCCGAAAATAAATATCATACTAACAAAACCCAGTAGCACGATGTGACCCGCCAAGATATTGGCAAAAAGTCGAACCATCAATACAAAAGGCTTTGTGAACACTCCCATAACCTCAACTAAAGGCATAATAGGAATTGGAAATTTTAACCACCAAGGCACCCCGGGCATATTTACAATATGCACCCAATAGGCTTTGTTGGTACTTGCCGTGGTAATGATAAAAGTAAAAATGGCTAATACCATAGTTACTGCAATATTACCTGCAATATTTGACCCTCCAGGGAAAATTGGAACTAATCCCATAAGGTTAGAAATCAAGATGAAAAAGAAAACTGTCAATAGGAAAGGCATATACTTTTCATAGCTTTTACCAATGGATGGCTTCGCAACATCGTCACGAATGAAAAGAATAATGGGCTCCATAAATGATTGTAGTCCACTTGGAGCTTCACCCTCGCGTTTCTTGTATGCCTTTGCAATGCTAAGGAAAATAAGCAACATTAAGAATGCTGTGATAAATATTGCAAATGTTGTTTTGGTGATAGAGAAGTCGAAAATCCCATAAGTTGTAATTACATCCTTAATCAAACTCTCATTATGACCATGCATTCCTGCATATATCCATGTTGATAATGTATCATTTACCTCTTTACTAAAAATTATTTTTTCAATCTTTCCATCTTCAGCTTGTATAGTATCAACGCTCATTAAAGTATCAGCATAAAGGCTTTCGATAGTATTTAGTTCCATCAATTCCTTTTCAACAATTACCTTAACAATTCTTGTTGGACTTGAAAGTTTTAATCCCTCATAATTAGCATGACCATGATCAAACTTCGACGACATAAACATATGAATTTGTCCTTCGGCTTTATCATAAATAATAATTGGTAAAGGAATGGCTACAGGATGTTCAAGACCTTCAGCATCTGTATAATCCAAAATATGCCAAGAGTGGTCATCCATCACATGGCCCATAATCATTTCGCCAGCATTAAAGCCATCTTCTGCTTCAACAGCATGCGCATCTTCAGCTTCTATAGTGTGATCCTGGGCAAAACTTAGCTGGGACGAAAAAACAAACAACAGCATTAGCGCTGCTGCTAAAATATTTGAATATGTACTAAACTTCTTAATAATCATATTTTTGACTCAAATGTTCTTATTAAATTGGCTGCAAAAATAAGAATTTTATTTAGATATTTTAATACTTAATTAGACAAAAGATATGACCCATAAAGATGATACATATATTGTTGTTTATCTGTCTTTTATGAACTATTTTAGAAGTTGAAAATCGACCCAGACTTTCAAATACTGATTCATATTACAAAATAACTTACTTATAAAAGCAAATATAAGAACTTACACCATCGACTTTCAACTTATAATTATGGCCTTTCTTTACCTTAAACTCTTGACTTTCTTTATAATTTACCCATCTTTCTGTTTCATCATTCCAAAAGTCTATTTCTCCTGATGTTATACGATAATATTCATCAATTAATGCCCCAAAAGCAAACTCTCCAACAGCTATTATTCCAACTGAAAAAGTATTTTCACCATCATAGGTTAAAGACATTACTTTCTTCTCATGGTACTTTCTAATTCTAAACATAAATCCCTCCTTTTTTTTGGTTAATAACGAATTTCTTTTTTGCTGCTGCAAGTTACAAAATTATGGCGCATTTGTCAAGAGAATATTGGATTGGTTTTTTGATGATATTTACTAATATTTCTAAGCTATGAAGTATTATCAAATCTATATTATCATAAATTCAAAATAAAGCATCTGTTTTTTTGCGCTGAACCTAGAAGAGTGTGGAATTATTTACTTCCCTTTCTGTTATCTCCCCTAATTCACTATATTTGCCCACTCAAATTGAAACCAATTAAGATTATACATATGAATAAGACAAAACTCTTTAGCTTGATTTTATAATCATGCAAAAGAAACATATTATTCGTACTTTTGACTTTTACTATTCTGTGATTTGACACCTTGACAAATGAAAAAGATAATTCTCATATGCTTATTTCTACTCGTGATTATTATTTATAGTAGACCATCCGCTGCACAAAATTTAATTTACAATGGAAGTTTTGAAGAAAGGGAAAGCATTTTCCTTCCATATCAAAATACATGGAGCGACTGTCCTACTCAATGTGACCATGAGGATAATCCTCAATTACCTAAAGCTAGAGGATGGAGTAACCCAGAAGGTTATTATCCAGGCGTTAGGCAAGGATACACTTACAAGATTTATAGCACTTCTGATTTCTTCCACACCTGTAATATGATATCAACAAGTGCAGCAATACCCAAAAGCGATTGGATCACGGGTTACCAGTGCCCGCGTACAGGAGAGGGATTTGCAGCATCAGTTAACTACATTTATGCTTGGGGGTACTCTGAAATTATTATCGGTGAGTTTATTCAAACTAAACTCAAAGACACTTTATTGAAGGATTCTCTATACATTTTAACTTATTATGTGAATAGAGGAAACCTCTGTACTCAATCCATCAATGCACATGGAGCTTTTCTTTCTTCTCATAAGATATGGTATAGTAATTTATTAGGAGGTATAATAAATGGTAATGTGTTACCGCAAGTCTTAAGCAATCGTGGTTATATTTCTGACACACTTAATTGGACAAAAATTCAAGGAGTATTTAAGGCAAAGGGTGATGAAATATATATATCCATTGGAAATTTTGACTATAGGAAGGGTATATTTAGGACTGAAGAAAACGACCCTCTCTTACACAGAAGCGCTTCATATGCCATTGATGACATTTCGCTCTATCCACTATATTCTCCAACTCTTTCTGCACAATGCGGAAATGATACAACGATATGCTTAGGAAATAGTTTTCGTCTTGGAAAAGTCAATATAGATTCCGTATTCAAATCAGAATATCATTTTGAATGGTTTATTTCAGGACAAGAAGATAGTATTTTCTCCATAGAAGAACACCCGATAGTAGCACCACAAACAACAACAACCTACATACTCAAATGTACTGATTTTAGATATGTAAAAACTTGTGATACTATTCAAGTAATGGTCCATAATTGTCAAGAGCCAGCCCACCTTAAAGTATACCCTGTTCCCACGTTCGACATCGTTAATTTTGAATTTGACAACCCCTATCCTGATTTAATAATTGAGCTTTATGACGTCAGAGGCAAGCTAATAAGAAAATATCCTTTTACTCAAAATCAGGAAGGAAAAACGCTACAAATTAATTTAAATGCCTTTGCCACAGGAATGTACTTCTATTCTATTATTATTCAAAACGAACGCAGGTTTAATGGGAAATTTGTTCTTCTAAAATAATCTTGAGATTGTATTCTTTATTGCAATGGGATTTAATAAAAGGCATCTAAAAAAACATGAAAATATCGTTTTAGATAATCTCCCCTAATTCACTATATTTGCCCACTCAAATTGAAACCAATTAAGATTATACATATGAATAAGACAAAACTTTTTAGCTTGATTTTATCAGCTTTTATGTTGTTTGCATTCAACGATGCAAAAGCATGTACGAATTATCTAATTACCAAAGGTGCCTCTACCGACGGTTCAACAATGATCAGTTATGCCGCTGACTCACATTTACTTTATGGTGAATTATATCACTGGCCTGCTGCCAAATGGCCTGCTGGAACCATGATGAAAGTTTACGAATGGGATACAGGGAAACTATTGGGAGAAATACCTCAAGTAACAGAAACTTACAATGTAATAGGAAATATGAATGAGCACCAAGTTAGTATTGGCGAGACTACCTATGGCGGGTTAAAAGAATTGCACTCACAAGAAGGAGCAATTATGGATTATGGAAGTCTAATTTACATTACTTTACAGCGTTCGAAAAATGCTCGTGAAGCTATGAAAATCATGACAGACTTAGTTGCTAAACATGGCTATTATAGTTCAGGAGAATCCTTTTCTATTGCAGATGAGAATGAGGTTTGGATTATGGAATTGATCGGAAAAGGAGAAGGTGAAAAAGGTGCTGTTTGGGTTGCGGTTCGTATTCCTGATGGTTATATCTCAGGTCATGCGAATCATGCTCGCATTACTACTTTCAAATTTCAAACAGAAAATAAGTGGGATAATGAAGAGGCAATGTTTTTCAATAGTCCTGATGTGATTTCATTTGCCAAAAACAAAGGTTTATTCAAAGGTGCTGATCGTGATTTTAGTTTCTCAGACACTTATAATCCTGTGAATTTTGGGGGTGCTCGCTTTTGCGAAATGCGCGTTTACTCTATGTTTCATAAAGTTAGTAAAGAAATAGAAGGAAATGTTGCCTATTGGGAATATGTAAAAGGGAACATTCAACATTCTGGAGAGAATAATTATGCAAGCAATCGTATGCCATTGTATATCAAGCCCGATCGCAAAATATCAATTCATGATATGATGATGTTTATGCGTGATCACCTAGAGGGTACTGATTTGGATATGAGTAAAGATATGGGTGCAGGAGCATTTGCAAATCCTTATAGATGGCGCCCATTAACATGGAAAGTAGATACTGTAAAATATTGCAACGAGCGTGCAACCGCTACTCAACAAACGGGATTTTCCTTTATCTCACAAATGCGATCTTGGTTACCTGATGCCATTGGTGGAATTCATTGGTGGGGAGTAGATGATGCTTCAGGAACTGTATATATGCCAATGTATTCAAGCATTACTCAGGTTCCCTTCAATTTTGCCGTTGGAAATGGGGCGATTATGGAATACTCTGAAACAGCTGGATTCTGGATTTTTAATCAGGTTCAAAACTATGCTTATACACGTTATAATTTGATTCATCCAGAAGTTGAAGTAGCTCAAACTACTTTGGAAAAAGAATTTATTGACTATACAAACGGCGTGGACGCTGCTGCTAAGACATTATACAAGGATAACCCTGCAATGGCTGTAGCATTTTTAACCAATTATTCGAATAGTGCCGCTGAGCGAACATTCAATACTTGGAAAAAACTCTACTCCTATCTATTTGTAAAATATATGGATGGAAATGTAAAGACAGATAAGGAAGTGCCTGAAAATTACAAATATATTGCTCCGGATATAGAGCAGCCTGGATATGGTGAAGCATGGTATCGTCGTATTGTAAAAGAAACAGGAGATCAATTCTTAGTTAAATAAGAATTCCAAAATATTATGATTCCACAACCGTTTGCTTCAACAGCAAACGGTTTTTTTTGCTTTAAAACTAATCATGTGTGAATTGTTCCACGCTTTTGTTACTTTTGCATAAACAAGCATAATTATTTATGAGAAATTATTTTTATATCATTTTTTCAGGACTCATCTTTCTAAGCTTTGGCTGCAATAATGACACAAACATTAAAAAAGAAGCTCTAGATTCCACAGTGGTTCAAGGAAATCTAATGATATTAAGCGATGAAGTAATGGATGTAACTGTAAAAGAAATCGCACGTCAATTCGAAAAAGAATATCCTCATATTAAACTTATTACTGAATCTGGAGGCAGTCGAAAAATGGCACTTAAAATTGCAGATGATAAGAAACGCTGTGACATATTTATATCAAGTGATTATCAGGTTATCAGCAATTTACTTCACCCAAAAAATACAAAATGGATTCTTAAGTTTGCCACCAACGAAATAGTGATTGCCTTTACCGACAAGAGCCCATACTCTGATAGTATTAGTACCAATAATTGGTATCGTGTACTTTTAAGCGAAGATGTAAAATATGGTCGTGTTGATCCCGACTATGCGCCTATTGGTTACCGAGCGGCTATTTGCATTAAGCTGGCCGAAAAATATTATGGTGAGTTTGGTATAAAAGACTTATTACTTTTCAAAGACAAAGAATACATTCATTCTTCTGAAAAAGAGGCTATTTCAAATCTTGAAAATAATACTATAGATTATCTTTTTACTTATAAATCCACTGCCGAGCAAAAGCATCTGAAATACATTCTTCTGCCAGATCAAATAAACTTAGGATCATCTGATTATAGTTCGTACTACGCTATGAGTAATCTAAAAGTAAGTGATAAAAATCCAGGTAAATATATTGTCCATACTGGGAACTTAATTCGCTTTGGACTTTGCTCAATGAGCAATACATCTAACCCAAGAGCGACAGAAGCATTTATTGACTTCTTTATCAATACAAACCAAGGGCTAAAAATTATTCAGGAAAGTAAATTGCACCTTATTGAACCCTTGGAGCTTACTCCAAAAGATAGTACAACATTGGATGTTCAAGAGTGGTTAAAAATATAGATTCCTCGAAAGCTTACTTTAGAAAATCAGAAAAATTAGTAGTAATCGTAAAAGTATTTGTTCCACCAGCAAGGTGGTAATTGGCATGAGAATAACTTAGTTTAAATTTGCTGATTTTGATTCCAAAACCAAAAGAAAAACCTACTAAAGAAGTCCGACTTGCTAGTTTTAGCTCCTGACGACGACGATAATTATACGCTAGCTGAACCGAGAAATTCCCCTTTCCTGGAGCAAATTCAATTCCAAAGATTGAATGGCGCATTAATTTATCTCCAAAATCCCAGCCATTGCTTGTTTCTATTTCTTCACCTGTAAAAGGATCTCGCTCAGGTTCTTTGTTTGGGTCAGAATAGGTCAAATCCCACTTTTGCAAATCATTAAGTAATAGTATCAAGCGTAAAGGAGCATGCTCAAATTTCTTAGAAATACCCCATTGCACTTCAAAAGGAATGGGCTCACGATCACCATCAGTATAAGTGGTGATTTGGCGACCAATATTTTTAATGATAAATGATGAGTATAAACCATTTTCTGTATGAATATAGCTTATAGCTAAATCCACAGCCAAGCCATAAGAAGAATACTTTTCAAGTTGTGAATATATATTCTTCAAATTTACTCCCATTTGAAAATGATCACTTAATTTTTTTGACCATCCAATATTTAATGAATACTCGCTAGCATTAAAGCTTCCTATTTCACGACCTGTATTATCACGCTCCACAAAGTTCCCATAACCTAAAAACTGCAAGGTTCCAACAAAGGTACCTACTTTATCAAAATGATGTCCATAGGATACAAATCCAGCATTAACATCTGCAAAATAATTCAAGTAATTGAGGGAAAACTGATTATGCATTTCCTCATTTATCAAAGAAGGATTGGAATAGGCCAAATTAATATCATTATCATAAATGGGAACAAAATTTCCACCTAATGCAGAAACTCGAGCAGAATTTGTCATATTCAAAAACATATAGGTATGACTCCCTCCCAATTGCGCAAACGAAGCTTTGCTCAGCATTATAGCAAAGAGAGTTAAGAATAAACTAATTTTAATCTGCGTCATATTTTAAATAGCTTCTATAAATTCATGCACCAAATACTTAATTCTGTGCAGTATTATTGGAACATACAGAATTATCAACGATTCTTTATTGCCTTTATTTTACAAACTTAGTTTTTAGTGTAGCAAAAGTATGATATCCTATCAAATGTTGACACAAAATAAATTACTTTTGCATTATGATCGGAATTTTTAATTCAATAGTCTGGACGCTCGATCCAGTCTTTTTTAGCTTAGGGCCATTGCAAGTACGCTACTACGGCCTACTTTTTGCCACAGGGTTTATGCTAAGTTTTTACATCGTTAGCTATTTTTACAAAAAAGCCGACTTACCCGTTGAAGAGGTTGACAAATTAACTGTTTATGTAATTATTGGCGCTGTACTAGGTGCTCGCTTTGGACATGTGTTTTTCTACTCTTGGGATTTGTATGAGGACAATTTATTGGAGATTCTAAAAGTCTGGCATGGTGGATTGGCGAGTCATGGTGGAGTGATTGGTGTTTTATTAGCAGTTTATGTCTATTCCCGAAACTATCACAGAAACTATATTTGGACATTGGACCGTATCGCAATTCCTTCTGCACTTACAGGTGCCTTAATTCGCCTTGGTAATTTGATGAATTCGGAAATTTATGGCACAGAAACAGCTTTACCATGGGGATTTATTTACCGAATAAATGGTGAAACACTCCCAAAACACCCTACACAAATTTATGAAGCAACTATTTATCTAATTATTTCTGGTATTCTTTGGTTAGTTTATAAAAAGGCTGATTCTAAGGTGCCTCGTGGAAAGCTCTTTGGAATGTTTCTGACTTTGATTTTCGGAATGCGATTCTTTGTTGAGTTTATCAAATATCATCAAAGTAGTTTTATTGGCGAAGATTCATATATAAATATGGGGCAACTATTAAGCATTCCGATGATACTTATTGGAATTTATTTTTGGAAAAGATCATCAAATCAAACCACAGAACCCTAATGCGTAATTAAATGATAGAGGAGAAGAAATATCAAACAGAATTTTTCAAAAATATTTTTGAGCAATCAAATGAAGCTATCTTAATATTGGAGGGAGAGCGCATTATTCATTGCAATAAACAGGCTATCAGCTTATATGGGTACTCTTCTGTTGAAGAAATGATTGGTCTCACGCCATGGGATCTCTCTCCCGAATTACAAGATAATAATGAGCTCTCAAAGAAATCAGGTATCCATATGATTTCAAAAACAACACAATTTGAAAACCCAGTTTTTGAATGGGTTCATCACCATAAAGATGGTAAGCTTTTTTACACAGAAGTATCATTGAGCCGTTTCGATTATAATAATAAAGCCTATACACAAGCAAGTATACGTGATATCTCTAAACGTAAAGAGCTACAACAGCAGCTGCTAGAGGCAAAAGAAAAGGCTGAGGAAAGCACGAAGCTAAAAACAGATTTTTTAGCAAATATGTCACACGATATTCGAAACCCTTTAAATGCTATTCTAGGGTTTTCTAAGATGTTAGCTGAGGATGTTGACATTTCAATTGGAGATCGAAAACGCTTTGGTACTCTAATCGAAAGTAATGGTAAAAATCTACTGTTTTTGATAAACGATATTATTGATGTGAGTAAAATTGAGGCCAATCAAATGCAAATCGAAAAGCGAAAGGTTGAGTTAAATAGCTTAATGGAAGAACTGTTCTTATCTTTTAATAAGCAAATTAATGATTCTAGCAAACTCCGATTGAAGTTGAATATTGCAGTTGACGACCCTAATTTCTCCATCTATTCTGACCCAAATAGGATTAAACAAATCCTTTCAAACTTACTTAGCAATGCTGTTAAATATACCAAGCAAGGTTCTATTGAATTTGGATACACGCTGGAAAATAAAAAAACGATTCAGTTTTTTGTAAAAGATACTGGTATTGGCATTGCCCAAGAACATATGGATAGTATATTTGACCGTTTCAAAAGAGATAATAATCCAGAGGTAAAAAAGATTATGGGCACAGGATTAGGTCTAGATATTTCCAGTCGCTTAGTCGAGCTTCTTGATGGGAAAATATGGGCATTTTCAACTTTACACAAAGGTTCTGAGTTTTATTTTAGCATCCCTGCGCAACTATTAAACTATAATTCTACTATTAAAAAGCAAACAGCTCCACGTGTAGGTGGTGTTGATGCCGTTGATTGGTCAGATTTTCATATACTAATTGCTGATGATGATGTTATTAATTATGAGTTACTTCGAATTATTCTAAGTAAAACTAAGGTTCGCACAAGCAAAGCAGTTAACGGAAAAGAGGCACTCGAATTGCTAGAGCATGATAAAAGTATCGATTTGATGTTGTTGGATATTCAAATGCCTATTATGAATGGCTATGAAGCCATTAAGCATATAAGAAAAATTAAGCCTGAAATGCCTGTAATTGCTCAAACAGCGGTGAGTCTAGACTATGGTACTGATTCTGGACAAGCAGAAATGTTTGACGATTTTATTTCAAAACCTATCGATGTTAAGAGTTTAATAAGCAAAGTTGGATTCTACTTATCTAAACTTTAAGATTTTCTCCTTCAGACTTAGCAATTATCACAGCACCACAGGTATCACTCCATACATTAACCGAAGTACGGAACATATCCAAGATACGGTCCACTGCCAAAACAAGTCCAATTCCTTCAAGAGGCAAGCCTGCTACAGTTAACACTACTGTAATCATAACCATTCCAGCCATAGGAATTGCAGCAGCTCCAATGGAAGCCAAGAGTGCAGTAAGCACCATAATCATTTGTTGACCAATAGATAAATCAATACCATAAGCTTGTGCAATGAATACTGCCACAACTAATTCGTAGAGTGCGGTACCGTCCATATTAACTGTAGCACCCAAAGGCAGAGTAAAACTAGTAACCTTATTTGATACCCCATCATTTTGCTCTACAGCAGTCATAGTTAGTGGTAGTGTAGCTCCCGAGGAAGAGGTAGAAAAAGCCGTTAATAGTGGAGTAGTTACTGCTTTGAAATGCTTTACTGGATTTACTTTCCCAATAAATCTAGTTAAAAGTGGAAGTGTAATAAAAGCATGGAAACTTAAACCTAATAATACCGTAATCATATATAATCCCATACGAGCAGCCAAACCGATTAGATCATCCTGGTCAGCAATAACCTTTGCTACTATACCAAAAACACCAAGCGGTGTAAAGCGGATTATCCACATGGTTACTTTCATCATAATGTCGAATAAGGAATTAAAGAAATCCGTCATAATAATTCGTGGCTTATTCCCAACCTTAGTAATAAAAAAGCCGAAAAGAATGGCAAAAAATATGATTGGCAACATATCACCACGGCTTAGTGACTCAAACAAATTTGTTGGAACAATTTCAATCAATGTTTGCCCAATTGAATCCGCTGATTTTGATAAACCATCAACCATTCCTTCACTACTTGTATCGGCTCCTACACCTGGTTTGATTAAATTCACGAAAAATAATCCAGTAACAATGGCAAAAGTGCTAGTTAACATATAGTATGCAAGGGTTTTCATTCCCAAACGTCCTAAATTATCACCTCCTCCCAAATTGGAAACACCACTAATTAATGAGCTTAATACCAAGGGAATAATTAACATTTTTAAGGCACGCATAAAAATATCACCCATCCAAGAAACATATTTTACAGCTGGATTATAATATGCTGCAGCTATTAATTGTCTTTCGTATTTACTATAATCAATTTGTATTTGACCTTCCAAAGCCTCTTTCAAAGCTGCCTTAGTCTTATATGTTTGACCTCTAAGTTGCTCATATTGAGAAATAACTTGGGCATCAACATGCTCTATTTTCAACCTATTAATGCTTAAATCTCGTACTTCATAATTTGTATTGAATACAACTCCATAAATTATGGCAGCAATCAGTGCGGCTAATATCTGCCAATGAAGGGCAATTTTCTTCATAACTAGTGATTTTGCTGTAAAATTAGACTAATTTTCGAAATGACATTAACAAATGCAATAATTTATTTTTCTAGATAGAAAACCTAATAGGATTAGTTTCATTAGAATGAACTTGATGCTTTATCTATAGTTTTTATATAATGTACTGGATTTCAGAAGATATAACAATCCTATTTATTCTCATTAAATAGTTTTTTATGTGGGAATAAATTTTATTTTTGTAAAAATAACAAAAGTATAAAAATGGATTTATTACAAGACATTATACGTAACGCAAAGCAATTAAAAAAAACCATCGTCCTTCCAGAAGGAGATGCTGATCGAACTCTTAAAGCTGCTGATGTAGTATTAAATACTGGAATAGCAAAGATTATTCTTATAGGCGATCCAAAAATCATTACTAAGAAGGTAGCTGAGTTTGGCCTTGCAGGAATTCAGCGGGCTGAAATCATTAATCCGATAGATCACCCTAAGCGTGATGAGTTAAAAAAACTTCTTTATGATATCCGTAAGGGTAAAGGCTTAACTATGGAACATGCTGATGAGCTAGTTAACCAGCCTTTATACTTAGGCCCTTTATTAATAAAAGCTGGCTATGCCGATGGCGAGGTTTCTGGTGCAGAGCATGCTACTGGAGATGTATTACGTCCTGCATTTCAAATAGTAAAAACCGCTCCAAATAGCAGTGTTGTTTCTGGTGCTTTTATCATGATTGTTGATGATCCTACTTATGGTGAAGACGGAATTATGGTTTTTGCTGATTGCGCAGTTAATCCTAATCCTACTGCTAAGCAACTAGCCGAAATTGCAGTAGCTACAGCTGAGACTGCAAAGAAAATAGCAAAGATAGAACCAAAAGTTGCCATGTTAAGCTTCAGTACTATGGGCAGCGGTAAGCACGAAGATGTTGATAAAGTAATTGAGGCAACTAAGCTGGCAAAAGAAATGGCTCCAGATTTATTAATTGATGGAGAAATGCAAGCCGATGCTGCAATTGTAGAATCTATAGGAAGGAAAAAAGCCCCTAATAGTCCAGTGGCAGGCATAGCTAATGTCTTAGTTTTTCCTACCTTAGATGCTGGAAACATTGGTTACAAATTAGTGCAACGATTAGCTGGTGCGCAGGCTGTAGGGCCAATATTACAAGGAATGGCAGCTCCAATTAATGATTTATCCCGTGGATGCTCAGTCGATGATATTGTAAATTTAATTGCTATAACTGCTAACCAAGCAAAAACCAAAGCCTAAATGTAAACCTAATATAGAAAAACGTAAGCATATGAAAGAGAAATTAGAAGATTATGCTCTAAGTAAGAGTGCGCAAAAGCAAAGCGATGGTATCAAGGTCGGTTTAGTCGGCTGTGGCTCAATGGGCCAAGAAATTGCCGTACTAGTTAGTAAAAGTGGGATTGAATTAACTTTTATTGAGGTATCCGAAAAAAGAATTGCGAATGCTTTCATGAAAATGGAGGAGCAAATTGAGGAGGTCATAAGCCATTGGGGGATGACATCTGGAGATAAACGAGCAATTATGTCACGGATTAATGGCTCCACAAATTACGAAGACTTAGCAGACTGCAATATTGTAATTGAAGCCATAAATACGAAGAAATGGGTGCCTAACCAACCTGTTCGTAAAGAGGTTTTCAAAAAAATTGAAAAAGTTGTTTCTTCTGATTGTGTGATTATATCTAATGCATCCACAATCGTTATCTCTGATTTAGCAGTAGTCTTAAAAAGACCATGCAGAGCTGTAGGAGTACATTTTCTTTCACCAGTGCTTGCAACAAAAATTATTGAGGTTAACCGTTGTATTAGCACTAATGATGAAGCCATTGAAAAGGTTTATCGATTTGCCCGTATGATTGGCAAAGACATCATTAAAGTTTATGGTTCACCTGGAAATATCAGCACACGTTTAATAGTTCCTATGATTAATGAGGCCTGTGGTCTTCTAATGGAAGGGGTAAGTACAGTAGAAGAGATCGATAAAACCATGAAAATTGGTTATGGAATGTTACGAGGGCCTTTCTCAATGGCCGACCGTATTGGGCTTGATAAATTAACCAAATGGATGGAAGGTTTATACAATGAATATGGTGACATTCGATACAAAACTTCTCCACTAATTCGCCGAATGGTACGTGCTGGAATGCTTGGGCGCAAATCAGGTGAAGGGTTTTACTACTATGAAAATGGGAAGAAAATTCAAAAAACAGGATCACTATTTAATTTAGGCCACAAACAAAAACTATTTTAAAGATGAAAATTTTAGTAATAAATAGCGGTAGCTCTTCAATTAAATATCAGTTATTTAATATGGAGACAAGTGAAGTTTTGGCCAAAGGATTAGTAGATAAAATTGGCCTAAACGGTTCTTATTTAAAAAACGAACGCCTCGATGGTGATAAAGTTAAGCTTGAAGGAAATATTTATGACCATCAAAATGGAATAGAGTATGTCTTAGGAGTTTTAATTAGTGATAAGCACGGGAGCTTAAAAAGTCTGGATGATATCGACGCAGTGGGTCACCGTGTAGTTCATGGAGGTGAGGCATTTAATGATAGTGTAATGATTACTGATGAAATGATCTCCAAAATGGAGGAATTGATTGAGTTGGCTCCTTTACATAATCCACCTAACTTAAAAGGTATTTATGCTGTAACTGGCTTGATGCCAAACATTCCACAAGTTGGAGTATTTGACACAGCCTTTCATCAAACCATGGATCCACATTCATTTATGTACGCAATTCCGTATTCGTTATATACCAAATATGGTATTCGCCGATATGGTTTTCATGGAACTAGTCATCGATATGTTTCAAATCGAGTAGCTGAGTTGATGAATAAGGATATTAAAGATTTGAAAATCATAAGTTGTCATCTGGGAAATGGAGCTTCAATTGCGGCAATCAAACATGGTAAATCCGTTGATACGAGTATGGGTTTAACTCCTGTAGAAGGCCTAATGATGGGTACTCGAACAGGAGACTTAGATGTTGGTGCACTTACCTTTATTATGAGTAAAGAAGTAATTGGAATTGATGCGACCAACACATTACTGAATAAGCATAGTGGTGTTTTAGGCGTTTCAGGCGTTTCCTCTGATATGCGCGAAGTAGAAGACGCAGCTAAAGCAGGCAATGAACGTGCTTTATTAGCTCTTGATATGTATCAATATCGTGTAAAAAAGTACATTGGTTCGTACACAGCCGCAATGGGTGGTGTAGATGTTATTATATTTACAGGTGGAATTGGTGAAAATGCTGTCGAAATACGTGAAAATATAGTATCAAACTTCGAATATCTAGGATTAGAGTTTGACAATAGTAAGAATAAAGGCGTTCGTGCAGTGGAAAAAGAGCTTACCAAAGACTCATCCAAAGTAAAAGTCTGGATTGTACCTACTGATGAAGAATTGGTAATTGCTCGTGATACTTATGAGATTGTGAAAGCAATGTAAAGACATATTATTCAATATTATATAAAGCCACAAGAAACAAATCTTGTGGCTTTTGTCTTAAATTGATTTTTTAATTACCTTTGTAGTATGAATATAGTTGAGAAAAATATTGATAGATTAAAAAGACTTTGCGAAAAATATAAGGTTGCTAAACTTTATCTTTTTGGATCTGTCTTAAATAATCATTTCTCTTCGGAAAGTGATATTGATTTTATTGTTTCGTTTGATAAGGTTGAATTAGAGCACTATGCTGATAATTATTTTGATTTTAAGTTTTCATTAGAAGACTTGTTCAATAGAAATATTGATTTACTAGAAGAGAAGGCAATAAAAAATCCATATTTTAAAAATTCAATTGATAACTCAAAACAGCTAATTTATGGATAATGAAGTAAATAATCCTCGGGGCAAGCCCACGAGGCATTCTTAATATTTTTTAAACATTTTAGTATTTTGTGACATCGAGTCACAAAATACTAAATTACGAGGCAAGCCTCGAGGAATTTAACCTAAAGAGATTAAATAAATAAAGTGCTAGAGGACAAAAGTTGAACTTACTAAAGATTCATCAAGAGTAAAAGTTTGGATTGTTCCAACGGTTAAAGTGTTGTTAATCTCCCGTGGCACTTACGCGATTGTGGAGGGTTTATAAGATGAGACGCACGTATATATGGGAATATATATATATAAATAGGGGTTGTATATATCCTCTAGTTATATGCAAGCTAAAGCTTAGAGTAGAATGAAAAGTATAGTACTAACCTTATTTATTATTTTGGGACTAATTTCGTCGAGAGCAGTTGGTCAAAGATTTTGCATTGATACAGTTAAATATATTGGAAAAAAGGAATATGGAAATAAATTTGGAGGAAGTTGCAATATTACTGAAATAACATTAAATGCTGATTCAACTTATCTGATTAAAAGATATAATATAACAGGAACAAGAAATGCTGATACAACTGGAATTCAACCAACCATAACTAGAGGGTATTGGAAAAAGAAAGGGAATAAAATATCATTTCATTCATCAATAAATATGAATGATTCTAACATCCAATCGAGGTACATAAAAAGATTTAATCGTTTAAAGTATAAATGGAGAATTAAGAAAAAGGATAGAATTAAAAGATATGAAGGGCCACTTCAGTTTGATAAAATATATGGTGTAAAACCATTGTCAAGATTTACTAAAGTGAAAAAAGCCAGCAAGTAATGGATATGAGTCATAGCCACCCTACTGGATGGCAACGCCACATATCCGAGACATTACCTAAGCCAAAAAAAATGATTGCCTTCTCGACAAGCTAGTTTGAAAGCGACCCTTTTTAAGCCGCTTTCAACTATAATGTTCCAATCACCTCCGCTACTCGCTGGCCATCCACTGCAGCAGAAACAATTCCTCCAGCATATCCTGCACCTTCACCACAAGGATACAATCCCTTTATTTCAGGATGTTGCAAACCTTCCTTTTCACGAGGAATACGCAAAGGCGAGGAAGTTCTTGACTCTACTCCAATAATTACGGCATCATTGGTTAAATAACCATTCATCTTTTTACCAAAAACCTTAAACCCTTCTTGCAAACGTTTACCAATATTTTCGGGCAGCCACATATGCATGGGTGAAGAAATAATTCCTGGCTGATAGGAAGTATCAGGCAATCCATTGGATACCTTTCCTTTTACAAAGTCCACCATTCGCTGTGCAGGAGCTACTTGTCCCATCCCACCATTTCGAAATGCCATTTGCTCAAACTCTTTTTGAAACTGAAGTCCAGCCAATACTCCGTACTCTTTATACTGATCCAAATCTTCGGTTCGAATTTCAACCACCATGCCCGAATTGGCATATTTGGAATCACGGCGTGAAGGGGACATACCATTTACTACCACCTCATTATCGGCTGTAGCAGCAGGAACAATAAACCCCCCAGGACACATACAAAAAGAGTAAACTCCACGACCATCAACTTGCTGCACCAAACTATAAGCCGCGGCAGGCAAATAATCGTCACGTAAATCACAATGATATTGTATTTGATCAATCAGCTTTTGAGAATGTTCTATCCGTACGCCCATGGCAAATGATTTGGACTCAAGCAAAATATTATTTTTATGAAGCAGTTCATAAATATCACGAGCCGAATGACCTGTGGCAAGGATTACTGCTTTTCCTTCGAAAACAATTTCTCCAACTGTTACGCCTTTGATTTGTTTGTTTTCAATTATCAAACCATCCACCCTATGATTAAAATGGAATTCTCCACCAGAGTTAATTATGGTTTCGCGTATTTTTTGAATAATTCGAGGTAATTTATTCGTTCCAATATGCGGATGTGCATCAACCATAATATCTGGATCAGCACCATGCTGTTGCAGTATTTTCAATACAGATTGTACATTACCACGTTTCTTGGAGCGAGTATATAATTTCCCATCCGAAAAAGTTCCAGCACCGCCCTCTCCAAATGCATAATTTGAATCAGGGTCAACAATGCTTTCCCGATTAATTTTAGCAATATCCAATTTACGGGCACTTACTTCTTTACCACGTTCCAAGATAATAGGCTTCATTCCCAATTCAATCAAGCGAAGTGCTGCAAAAAGTCCTGCAGGACCAGAACCAACAATAATAACAGATTCTCTATTACTCACATCTTGATAATGCAATTCCAAATCTTCCTCGGGCATTTCCTCACCAATATAAACCTCTGCACGCATTAATATTTTCACTTGTCCTTTGCGAGCATCGATGGAACGTTTCAGTACTTTTATTGCAGTAATTTCTTTAGGCTCAATAGCCAAATGTGCTGCAGCTTTTGCAGTATATAGTTCTTCTTTCGCTGCTTCTTCAGGAGAAAGCTGTATTTGAATGTCTTTTATCATGGTGTAAAAATAAGATAAATATTAATCATTAGGCCTGTTATCTAATTACTTATACCATACGCTATAAGATGATATTAAATCAAAATAACCGCCCCTGCCAAGTCTCCCGTTCCTCCAATCGCCGTTCAATCCT
>Ga0164315_10001236_pt1 | contig 19197 bp, 13 predicted proteins | sample GuaBasSedimGuay6_FD_113737 | JGI IMG/M metagenome (GOLD analysis project Ga0164315, IMG submission 113737) | Subseafloor sediment microbial communities from Guaymas Basin, Gulf of California, Mexico - Guay6, Core 4569-2, 0-3 cm | ecosystem: Environmental > Aquatic > Marine > Hydrothermal vents... | reverse complement strand
GTCAGCGCCTCCAAGCCCTAGAACAGGGCCTTGGTGGTGTGCAGCAGAAAGCTGTTCTCTCTGATAGAGAAAAAGTGTATGCTGCTCTTAACGAGTCAGTGCCTTCATGGAAGGAACTGAACAAGAGTACAGAATTTAGAGCTTGGTTGAATGAAGCAGACCCCTATGTTGGTGCACAGCGGGGGGCGCTCCTTACCCAAGCTTTCGATGAGAACGCCACGGATCGTGTTGTGGCATTTTTTAAGGGCTATCTAAACGAGCAGACTACTGTACAAACCGTTGATACCGTGCCCACCCCAGCAGCGACACCTGTTACTCAGGCCGCTCAAGTGGATTTGGAGACACTGGTTTCACCGGGGGGAGCACAAGAAGCTGCCCCAGCAAGCGCTCATGGAGATAACGCTGGACGCATGTATACCCAGAATGAAATTGCTACCTTTTATTCAGACGTACAAAAGGGAAAGTATAGGGGTAAAGATGCGGAGAAACTTGCTGTTGAGCAAGACATTATAGCTGCGGCCACTCTTGGTCGCATCCGGTAAATTCTTTATGAGGTTATAGAACCATGTCATATCCTACTAGTGCTGGCAGCCCGGGAACGGGCGGCGTAGCTCCCAACGTAGCGTACTCCGGTACGTTCATTCCAGAAATTTGGTCAGGTAAACTGATTGAAAAATTTTACGATGCTACTGTGCTGGCTGCCATTGCCAACACTGACTACGCAGGTGAGATTACCAATCAGGGTGACAAAGTCATCATCCGTACCAAACCAACCATCACCATCAATGACTATGCTGCTGACCAGACGCTGACAGTTGAGCGTCCTTCCAGTAACATCGTCGAACTCCTGATTGATAAAGGTAAGTACTTCGCTACTATCCTTGATGATGTCATGGAGGTACAGGCCGACCTGAACCAACTTGGTATGTGGGCTGATGATGCTTCCGAGCAGATGAAGATTGCCATCGACACCGATGTGCTGTTGAACCTGCTGGGCGCTGCTGATGCTGACAACTCCGGTGCAACTGCTGGCCGGTTGTCTGGCACCATCGACCTTGGCGCGACTCTTTCTCCTCTGGAGTTGGTATCTCGTGCCCCGGTTGCCGGTGAGACTGAAGTTATTGACATGATCCTGCGTGCGGGCCAAGCTCTGGATGAACAAAACATCCCTGAGACTGGTCGTTGGTTCTTGTGTCCGCCTTGGATGGCCACAATGATCAAGCAGTCAGAACTGCGTGATGCATCCCTGACCAATGATGGAGTCTCCATGCTCCGTAATGGTCGTCTGGGTATGATTGACCGCTTCACTTTGTACAGTACAAACCTTCAGCCTGTTGGTGCCATCACTGGGCTGGCTGCTGGTGAGTCTGCTATCTTCGCTGGCCACAGCCATAGTCTGACTTTTGCGAGTCAGTTGACCAAGATGGAAACTCTGCGTGCGGAGACCACCTTCGGTACTATCATGCGTGGCTTGCAAGTCTATGGCTACAAAGTGACTGATGGCACAGCGCTTGTCCAGATGGTTGCACAAGCCTCAACCGTGTAAGTTCGGTACTTGAGATAGGGGGGCCTTCGGGTTCCCCTATCTTAATCACCTTGGGGTACTACGATGTTGACAGCAGCCAATGCGCTCACACAGGCACGCCACATACTGCAAGATAGGGCAGAGCCTTATCGCTACACAGAGCCAGAGTTAATACTGATTCTCAATACAGCCCTCACAGAAGTGAAGCGGCTGCGACCTGATGCATTCGCAGGGTCTTTTCAAGCTGCCACACCCTTTTTCCACGACCCCGCTGATGGCTCACCCCCACCCGGGGCTATACCTACTACCGACCCATGGCCGATAGACCAGATGTTTGTTGCTCCTGTTATTGAGTACATAGCAGGGTACGCTGAGCTTCGGGATGATGAGTTTGTTGACGGTGCGGCCAATAGCTCCAGCGGGCGCTCTGCTGCCTTGTTGCAGAGATTCGTAGCCCGTCTTGTGAGTAACAAAGTATGATAAGTGATACATGGATTGAAGCAGCAGCACCGCAAGTGGGTGGGTGCCCGCTTATCACTATGCAACAAGAGTGGTTAAACACCGCCCGGGAGTTCTTTATCCGCAGCACCTGCTGGCGGGAGACTCTACCTGTAATACCCATTGCTGCGCAGACAGATATTTATCAAGTTGCCAGCGCTCGTGTCAATGTAGATGTAAATTACATCCACCAAGTATCTATTCCTGACAGGTATCTCGCACCTTCTAGCCACCACCCAGTGGTGCTAGCAAACCAAGACAGTGAGACTCCAACTCAGTACTCATGTCCGGAGCCAGACACCTTGCGCCTGTGGCCCATGCCAACTGTGGATATTGCTGAAATGACTGTTGTGGTCAGCTTGGTGCCTTCATCTTACGACGATGCTGACATGCCAGCATATTTACTAACCCAGTACTTTGGGCCTTTGTTGGATGGTATGCTTGGGCGCATGATGAACTACAAGAACAAGCCCTACTCAAATGCTGAGGGGGCGCAGTACCACTTGCGCCGGTTCCGTAGTGGCATGGCCAGAGTGAGGGCTAACACTATACATGGGCTCAATGAGTCAGAGAATAATTGGGCGTACCCCACTGGCTTTGCCCGTGGGCGTATGTATTTATAGGAGAGAGGCATGTTTGGTAGTCTGTTTGGGGACAGCCCACCCGGGGTAAAGACAAAGTGGACTAAGGGTTGGCGTGAGGAGATGGAACGCCTCGCTGGTGAAGGCGAAGATGTGTTCAATGAGTTCATGTCATTCCGGCAGGATATGGAGGACTACTCTGTTGGCTTAATGCAGAATGTTGTCAGCCAGCAAATGGATGTGTTCACACAACAGTTCGAGCAATCAACAGAACTGTTTAACATGGCCAAAGAAGACCGTGCCTACTATGAGGAGTTCTACAAACCTGTTGAAGAACAGATGCGGAAAGATGCCCAGACTTGGGACTCACCAGAACAACTCTCCCGGGCTTCTGCAAGTGCCCAAGCCAATGTAGCCCAAGCCTTCCAAGCTGAGAAGCGGAACCGCCAAGCGGAGCTAGAAGGGTATGGTATTGACCCCTCTGAAACACGCGCCCAAGCTCTTGACCGGGGTGTTGAAATCGCTCAAGCATCGGCTAAAGCTGCTGAGGCCAACACAGCAATACGGGAGCGTGAGAACCAAGCAGTAGCTATGCGCACAGGCGTTGCTAACTTTGGTGCTGGTGTCGCCAATCGTGGACTTGCTACAGCGGGCACCGCTGCCAATGTTGGGCAGTCTGCATCCGGCATAGGTGCACAGACATTGGGCGGTGCCAATGCAACAGTCGGACAGCAGAACGCTGGGTATATGCAGGGGGCTAATCAGCTTGGTGCTTTGTCTAACCAGTACGGCAACATCAACAATGCTTACATGCAGCAGTACGGTGCTCAAGTGAACCAGCACAGTGCTACTGTTGACCCAATGCAGACCCTCTGGGGCCTTGGCTCTGGTGTAGCTGGGGGTATCGCTGGGTCAGGAGGATTCAATAGCTTCTTTGGCAACAGTGAGGGCGGGGTAGTGCCGACACCTGAGGAAGCTGGTGTAGCTCCTATCCAACCCACTGCGGTTGTTAATGACCCCCGTGGTACTGACAGAACACCCTCTGCGCTGACCCCGGGCGAGTTTGTTATCCCTGAGGAGACAGTGCGCTGGAAGGGTGAAGAATACTTCCACAAAGAAGTAGCCAAGGCGCGGGAAAAAGCCGCTGAAGCTAAGGGCCAGCCAGCCGGAGCTATACCTCAACAAGGACAAGCCGCATGAACGGAGCCATCCAAACTCCAGAGGAAGTAATCGCTGCCCTCCAACAACAGAATATGGTGCTGCAACAACAGTACGAGCAGCAGACGCAGCAGATTCTGGCGCAGCAGGGTGCTATAGCCCCCCAAGGAGAGCAGCAGCAAGGGGGTGGGACACCTAATTTGGGCAACACTCTGGGCAAGGCGTACATGAAAGCCCAAGCCCCCACCGCCGCTGCTCCCGCCGCCGCTCCCGCCGCTGCTCCCGCCGCTGGTGCCGCCGCTGCTGGTGCTGGTGCTAGTGCCGCTGCCCCCGCCGCTGGTGCTGCCACTGGTGCTGGTGCAGGTGGCGCTGCTCTGGCCGGTGCTGGCTGGTTAGCCGCAGCCGCCGCTTTCGTCTACGCAGGGGTTAAGTTAGACTTGCCTGACATGTCAGCGAATGTTGGGTCTGACATTAAGGACACAGGACAAAAAATTGCTAAGCCAATAAGCAAAGGCATTAGCGCTATCGCAGATATATTCTAGGGGTTGGCATGAGTGCTACTACTGACTTTGTAAACACAGTCTCTCGCAATTTTGTGAGGGGCTACGCTGTTGGTTCTGAGAACCGCAGACGCAAGGGCCAAGCCGATGTAGCTGCCTTTGATATTGACGAGTACTCTGCAATACCGGGAGAGGAAGGAGCCCCCACCGATGGCACTGTAGCACCTGCTGCTGTTGAAGGTCAGGCCATGACCAATGAGGCTATCCCAGAGGACAGTGCCAACAACATCGCAGGAGCAGTCAACCAAGGCACCGCCCAGCCAATGGCTACCGAAGGGGCAGAGCGCCCCGGGTATGCAGAAGGCGGTGACTCTGAAGCTGTCAACAAGCTGGTAGCTGAGTCCGAGGCTACACCAGCCATTGACGAGGCAGATCCCGGGTATGGGGAGAACCCTGTTGATCGCGCACTTCAGGCCCAGAAGAAACTGCCTAAGGTTAAAGTTGTAGACTGGGAAGCTGCCAAGCGTGACAAAGCAGATGCCTATATGCGTGCAGGTATGCCTGAGAAAGCTGCCAACATTGACCAAGAGTTCACTGACCTGAAGCAGCGCAAATTTCAGGAGTTCGCTTCTCGCGCTCTGCAAGTGCTGGAGACAGACCCTGCAAAAGCTGCCACATTGCTGTCTATGGCTAGCCAGTTCTCTGCTGATGGCACTATGTCTGCCTTCCTCCCAACACCCGGGGGCCAGATCATGGAGGTCTCCCTTGACGAGATTACTGGCAAGCCACTGGGTGATGGCACCGCTGTTGATGCCCAGACCCTGCGTAAGTACATTATGATGAATGCTGACCCACAGAAGTTTCTGTACACCCAAGTAGATAACGAGTGGCGTGAGGAACGGGCTAAGGCAAAAGACAAGCAGTGGGCGGCGGATTACGGCCAAGGCTTGGCTAAATTCGTAGAGCAGAACAAGCAGCACCTTGATGAGATGGGCTACAAATACACAGCCCTTGGTCAACAAAAGGCTATTGCTGCTGCAAAAATCTCTGCCGATGCAGCCATTGATAGTGGCTACAAGAAGACTCAGTGGGATAAGAAAGTAGAATCTCTCAACAGCTTTATTTCTGATGTGTCTGACCCTTCCAAATTCAAGAATGAGTTTGGCTCAGAGTATGCCTACGATATTAAAGCAGGCGTAGCGGGTAATGGTATGCCCGACATAATGAAACTCCGCACTGGTGCTGAGTCATTCATGGGACACAACGGCCATAACAAAACTATGTCCCCCCAAACTGCCACTGATTTGTACCTGACAGTAACAACCCCCGGGGCGATAGAAAAAGCTCAGGCAGATGGCCGACTTGACGCCACCAAGAATGGTGAGCCTATTCTTAAAGCCCGTGATGGTAAGTGGTACTTCATACCTGAGTTCGAGGCTGGCCCAACCCCTGCTGCGCGCGCTGTTGGAACACCTTAATGGAAACACCTCCTGTTACCCTTGGTAGTGGCCGCAGTATAGGGGGCATCCCTGACCCTGAGGATTACGATACAGTTACCCTTGGCAGTGGCAGAGACGCTACCTACCGCAAGTCATCAGGACTCCCTGTTACTGGTGCTACTGACTACTCTATGGAGCCTGTCCCTGTGGGGGTCGCCCCTACTCCTGCTATTGAGGAGCCCATCCCTGCTGCTGAAGACGAGGAAGCTATCCCCGCCTTCACTATGGCCAAGCAGCCTGACTCCCCCCTGTCTGATGCGGAGCATGAGCAAGATGTAGGTTGGTGGCAGAATGCTGGCCGGGGGTTTTTGAACCGGCTTGGTGATGATCTGCTTACCAATCTTGGCCAATTTGGCAATAAGGTAATAGATAAAGTAACCCAAGAAGGCGGTGATTACATGCTGCCTGTACTGGGAGCCCGCGCCGCCGCTGGTTACTTAGAGGAAGCTGGCGCTGCCATTGGGGGCCGGGACTACAAAGTCCGTGGGGACTGGGAAACAGTTGAGGATAGCTGGGCCAAGGTCAGTGACTCCGAGGAAGTTGAGTTAGTTGATATTGCTGAAGCTGCCTTGCAGACTGGTGAGTTCATGCTGGAGACAGGGGTTGTGTCTACTCCTGACATGTTCGCCATGGTCGCAGCCATGCCTGCATACCTTGCCTCCCGGGTCGAGGAACTTGCGGGTGATAGGGCTGAAGCAGATGGTCGGGAGCTACCCACTGCTGAAGACTATGCCGTTGGGGGGGTGACTGCAACAATTGTCACTGCCATTGATAAAATGTCCTTTGGGTTTGCCACCAAGCCAGTTAAAGAACTATTGGAGAAAGGCATAGCGCCTGCCTTGAAACGAATTGGCAGTGCCACTGCTGTGGAAACTGCCCAAGAAGCTGTGCAGGAGACATTGGAGTACCTCGGTACTGGGGTGGGCACAGAACAAGGTGTTACTGCTGAGGAAGCTAAGCGCCGAGCGCTAGCGGGAGGAGTCGGCGGTGCTGGCTTCGGTGCTGGGGTCTCAACAGTATCCAATGTTGCTGGCGCGTTCAAAGCAGAACCTGCTGCTGCACCTACAGGTGGACAAGTTGAAGTTGGCACTGCGGGTGATGATGATTATTTGCCCACTGCTGACGAAGCTGCGGTTACTGAGGAAGACTTCCTTAGCCCACCTGAACCTGCTACTGAAGAAGTTCTTGAGGAGCTAGTAACAACTACACCCCAAGCAGAGAGTCAGACTGAGGAAACCACTGAGCCTATCCCCACTGCTGAGGAAAACCTCCGGAAAGCATGGAAGGACACCCCCCAAAAGGTGCCCAAGGCTGCTGTTGAGAAGGCAGTAGCTGTTGGAGTTCACCCCCGTGATGTGGAGTTCACTGGCAAAGACGGTAGCTACAAGGTAGGTGATATTGATACGGCTCTGGATATAAGCAAGCCCGGGGATACAGATGAGACAATTGCAGCGGCCCTGAAGGCGGCTGGTCAGGAGGAAGCAAGTGGAACAACCGAAACGGAAGTACGTGCCGAAGATACTACCCCGGGCAGTGGGGGCAGCGCTGGGAGTGTGGTTGGAGAGAGCAGCAGCGCAGCGAACACACCAACAGTGGAGGGCGAAGGAGCAGATGCGGAAGCGGCGCAAGGCACTGCTGAAGTAAAGCCCCCCCTAACCAAGAAGTTCTCCCGCAAGCCCTACGCTGCTGAGGCTGTAGAGCTTGGCCTTTCAGATGCTGACTTTGAGGGCATTGAGGCCAATAAGCAGGGGGTCTATACCAAGGCCAACCTCAAGACTGCTGTGGCCAACAAGGCCAAGCGTGACCGGGGGCCACTGGGTTCAGAAACTCAGCAGGTAATGGACTTCATTGAGCAGAACCTGCCCAAGTCTGACCAATACAAGACTGAACAAACTGGTCGCAGCCGAGTTGGTGGCTTAGATACCAAAGCTAGTGCTGTGGGCAGCTTAGTAACACTGGTAGATAGACTGTACAAAAAATCATCAGCCCCGCAAGCTGTCATAGACAGGGCAGTGGAGTTGGCGGGTAAGTTCCGGAAGCTGGGCAGCCTCAATGAAGACCAGATGGCTGGCAAGGGGTTCACCTCTGTCCTTAATGCCGCCACCCTTGACCCCGCTATTGATGAGTTGTCAGAACTGGTGCAGGCGCTTGATCAGAACCGTGATGCTGCGGAGGGCACCATTAACAAGGTGGATGCCACACTGGTTGAGAAGGCAGAGGCTGCTGAGGCTAAAGCTGTTGCTGATGCTGCACCCCTGACCCCCCAACAGATAGCTGAGCAGAAGTCAGACCTTGCCAAGAAGCGCAAGAAAGTTAAGGAAGTTGAGCAGGGCATACGCCGGGGCAGAGGGGGCAATGCTGAGCTATTGGCTGAGACCCAGAAGAAGCTCAAGGAGATCACTGCTGCTGAGTCCTTGCTGGATGAGCAAGCCAATGTAGTGGTGAAGGCTAAGCCCACTGCTAAGAAGCGCGCTGCCAAGAAGAAAGGCGAGGCCGCTCCGGTAGTTGGCACAGAGGGCCAACGCCAAGTAACGGCTGAGTCTATCAAGGGTGTCATGGAGGCACGGAAGGCGTTTCTCCAGCTAGGCATCCCTGAACAAGTGACTGTGGCAGCTAAGCATGTGCGGGATATCCCGATCAACATGAACCACTACAGCTTGCTGGTGGGCCTGTGGCGCAGCCTGAAGCGTACTGAGGCACAGGCGGTCAAGTCCAAGGACGCTGCCACTGAACAGCAAGCCAAGAAAGAGCAGCGTGCTCTGGCTCAAATCACCAAGGATATTATCAGCAGCCCTGATGAGACCCGTGACCTTGCCCACCAAAAGGCGGCGGGGGAACTGGCCAAGCTCAATATCCATGAGGATGTTATCAATGATGTGATTGATTTCGCTGAGGCATCCCGAACAGTGGTACAGCGTGAGGTTGCCCGGGCTGAGGAGACCACAGAGAATGTCCGTGAGATCACTGTTGAAGAACACATGGCTGAGCAGGCCGCTGAGCAGGCCGCTGAGCAGACAGGCTCACTGCAAGAGCAGATTGAAGCCGCTATGGACTCCGGTGACTGGGATCGTGTTGCTGAGTTGCAAGCACAAGAAGCCATAGGCAGCGCCACTGGTGACGCTACCCTGCAACCAGACCTTGAATCGGATACTATCCCACTGTCAGATGAGTTTGATGCTAACGATGCTGGCAATAATACTTTTGATACCTATAGCGATGCTAGGAAGGAATCAGCACCAGCACTGAAGCGCATACTGGCGCACCTAGAACTCAAAGGCACACCATTCCTGCGCAAGATGTTCCGCAGGCAAGAGGCGCAGGCCAGCGCTGCCAGTCGCCAGATGTTTGGCGAGGAGAGCAACAACCCTCAGCACACAACGCGCCCAGCAAGTGATTACTTGCAGAGGATTACTGACTCCCTACCACAGAACCACCCGTACCACTTGCTAGCGCGCATCCTCAAGGCATACGGCAATAGTGAGACCCTAGTGGAGTGGGTTGATGACCTACCCCCGGGAGTAGAGGGGCGGCACACTGTCAGGTACTTCGGCACTGAGCAGATGGCTAATGTAGTGCACTGGCAGGTTAGCCTGTCAAATAATATGAATCCTAAGCACGCTATGCGTGTAATCCTGCATGAGCTAATACACAACCACACTTCTACAGCCCTGCACTCAGACAGTGAAGTAGCTGTGTCTTTGGACAACCTCCGCAAGGAAGTGCTCACTGCGTTGGATGAGGTGGGTGATGCCCTTACTAACACTGTGCAGCTACGGGGTGGGAACCTGTATGGGCTGACTAATGTGGATGAGTTCTTGGCTGAGGCTTTTTCAAATCCAGACTTCCAACTCATGCTTATGAGCCTAGAAGTGAGGCCGGATACCAATGTCAAAGTGCCCACGAAACGGGTGGTGGCATGGGATCGGTTTGTTAACCTTGTCCGGGCTATCTTTGGTGCTAAGAAGTACAGTGCGTTTGATGAAGTAATGAGGTTGTCTGCCCCAATGTTCCATGGGGATGCAGCCTACGAGAGAACTCATGCCCCCGGGAAGATGTTGAAGACGCTCAGCACAACAGCCGGGGAAGTTGATCAGGTCTCTGGTGACTTGAAGCGGGTGGTAAACAATGATGTTGTGCGTAGCTGGAATATAGAACGTGACCGCATAGTACACAATGCTGAGAAGGAGCTGGGGCAGAAGGGTAAGGAGTTTGCCCAATCCTCCTACAGCATGATGCAGGGCGATGACCCTCAGACATTGGGCGACTTGAAAGACGGTAGTGATAAGGCCATTGAGGGCGCTGTTAGCCGCATGGCCCAAGGCGTGCTGAACCAAGACCAAGTATCCAACCTAAGGACAATCATGGGCAGCATGTCCCTTGCGGTGCAGACCTTTGATCAGATCGTGCGCAACCATGCTGATAAGTTTAAGACAGCAACAGGCAACGCACTGAAGGAATACGAGGCTGTGATGCGCAGCAAGAACCGCATTGCCCAACGCTGGCAGAACCGGGGAGCTGCCATTGATGAGCAGTGGAGTGCTATTGAGAAGGCAGGCAACGGCAAGCGGTTCTCTCAGTTCGTGCAAGATGTGACGATGGCTGAAGTCCACCCCGATTATTCATGGGATAAGCAGAAGCACCTGTTCAGTAAGCAGGAGCAGGCAGTTGTAGAAACCCAACACGCTGCCATACAAAAGCAATGGCGCAAGCTGAGCAAGCAGGAGCGGGCTACATTCATAGCTACCCGCACGTTCTTCACTGCCCAACGTAAACAACTTGCTACAAATTCCCTCCAGCATTTAGCCAAGACCTTTATCAAAGATAAGGAAGCTGCTGCCCTTGCCTTCAATGCCCTGAAGAAGCACAAGACAGTTGATGCTGCTCGGGCATCATCAATTGAGGTTGATAGTATTTTTGAGGCTGCTAGTGATCAACTAACAGCCTCAGTAGAGCGGGTGCTTGGGGCATCGAAGTTGCGTGGGGCTTACTTCCCACTGCGTAGGTTTGGGGATAATGTAGTTGATTACTCGAAGACGCGGAATCTCGGGAAATACAAATCCAAGAAGGTGGCCCAAACTCACATTCGTGAGTGGAGAAAAGAACACCCCTCCAATAAGAAAGCAACGCTTACTGAGAACGCCACAGGGGAGTGGGAAGCGGTAGTTGTTGAGGAGAGCGTTGAGTTCTTCGAGACCCGGGGCAAAGCCCAGAAAGCTATTAAGCAACTGCGCAAGGAGGGATTCACTACTAAGGATGAGCCCACCCTGAAAGAAGACTGGGGGCACCGTTTTGATGTTGGCTCAGTGCAGGTACTGCATCAAGCTGGCAAGAAGTTTAAGACAGACCCCGCCCTGACCAAGGCTGTTAATGAGCGCAATGAGTCTATTACCGCAGCATTGCAGGCAGCGTTCATTGAGTTGTTGGCAGAGAACAGCATTCGGAAGTCCACCTTGCAACGAAAGGGTGTGCGTGGTGCCAGCCTTGATGGTCGCAGAGTATTTGCTGAGCGTGTGTTCGGTGGCAGCTATGCCTTGGCAGACTCAGAGACAATGTTTGACCAAATTGATGGGTTGGATGCACTGTGGAAGGTGGCCCGCCAAGGGAACAAAGGCTCCTACAAGGCAGGACAGGTTGCACGGGAGATGACCCTGCGTGAACGCCACAATGTAAATGATCGGCGCTCCAGCAAGTTCAATGATTGGGTGGGCTCACTCGGGTTCTTGGGCTTCTTGGCGGGGCCGAGCTACCCCATCATTAACGCCAGCCAGCCGTATATGGTTGGCCTGCCATGGTTGGGTGCACGCTATGGCTTCAAGGCTACAGGTGCAATGGTTCAAAATGCCAGTAAGTTTGGCCCCGCTGTAATGAAGGAGTTAATTGACTCAGGCATGGGGTTGAAGCGTGACCCACACCAAGCCATTCAGAATGCTATCGTTGCCATGGAGAAGTCTGGGGTAGCCGGTGGTGTTGAGATGTTGAATGCAATGCGTGACGCTGGGATCATGGACAGTACTTTCATTGATGCTGTGAGCGAAGCCGCTAAGGGCACTGGCTGGAACCTGTCTAAAAGTGGCCTGTTCAAGTTCGCTGCCTCCGCCCCCAAGATAGTGGAAGTGCTGAACCGCACAGTCATGGCGACCACTGCCTACCAATTGGAGATGGGCAAATCAGGCAACAAAGAGAAAGCCATTGAGGTTGCCAAGGAAGCTATCTTACAAACACAGTTCGACTACAGTGATTTCAACAAGCCACGGTGGTTCAAAAACCCTGTTGCTAGACCCTTCCTGCTGTTTAAGATGTACCCGCAGGGCATCTATGGGCTGATGGCCTCTGCTGTTAAGCAAGCAACGAACGGTACGGCTGAAGAAAAACGTATTGGTCTCAACACCCTACTAGGAATCGCCGCCTCACACACCATCATGGGTGGTGCACTGGGTGGCATATTCATGGAGCCAGTCAGGATGCTCCTGTCTGCTATTGAGATGTTGTACCCAATAGACGATGACGATGAGGAAAACATGCCCTTCTGGGACAAGCAGCGGTTTGACATTACCATGCGTCAGGCTGCTGTGGACTTGCTGGGGGATGAGTATTTGGCTGAGTTAGCGATGAGGGGGATACCGCGTGCCTTTGGGTTGGATTTATCAAATAGGTTGGGCCTGCATAACCTTATGTTCATGGGTATGTCAGGAGGTACTGAGGACAATATCCTGCAAAAGATGATTGAGCAGGTAGGCGGTGCACCGCTCTCAGTAGTGGGGGCGTGGATTAAGTCTGGGAAGTACATGGCCCACGGTGACTATCAGCGGGGCATGGAGGCAGCAGCACCGAAAGCTCTGCGTGATGTTATGAACACAGCACGAGCAGGCACCCGGGGGCTGGAGACCTTCAATGGTGCAACTTATATGCAGCCAGAGGAGTTTGACGGGTTCGATCATTTTGTTAAGATGATGGGGTTCAGCCCTGCCAAGACAGCAGAGTTGATGGAGGAACGCTGGGCACAGATGAGCTATAGTATGCGTATGACAGCCCGCAAGAAGCAGACTCTTGACCGGCTTATGAATGGCAACTTGGATATGAAAGAGTTGAACCAGTGGAATGTTAAGCACCCTGACTACCGCATAGGCCCGGGAGAGGTCATTCGGAGGCGTGCTGGTAACATGAAAGCAGAGATTATGGATTACAAAGGGTATCCTGTAGAATTCGGGAAGCCATCAATTAGCAAGCAAGCGAGGTTTTAATCATGGGCAGAAGTAGCCTGCGTCACACACGCGAGATACAGGGCATTGATTCATCAGGACAAACCCCTGCTGAGTTCGGTGAGAAGTACAACAACCGGCTGGACGCTTCCGGGGCTCCGGTGGGCAACCCCAGCGGGCCAGCGGCTGTGGTGTTCAGCGGTACAGTGCCTGACCAAACTGGCAATGACACTGTACCCTTCAGTCTCAACACTGGAGCCTACTTTGCGGGCAGTGATACACCGTTCGTGTATACGCTCTCTGCTGGCACACTGCCATCAGGGCTGGCTCTTAACGCCGCGACTGGTGTAATAAGTGGCACCCCTGATACTGTGGAAACACAGGCGGGCATCACGATAACAGCTACAGACGTTAGCACGGACACTGCTGTTACCAACGCCTTTGAAATTGATATCCTTGCCTAATGGCTGAGGACGGGCAGCGCCGTAGTCCGACTAGCCATCGGACTCCCAAGCAGATGGTGCGCAAGGCGAGGTCAAAGACTCAGAATGCTAGCAAGGAAGCTACTAAGAAGCGGAGCAACAACAATGTGGCCCGAGCAAAGGTCAATGCTGAGCGGAAGAAGCAGGGTAAGCCCAAGCTGAAAACCACTCAACATGTTGACCACAAAAAACCTCAGTCAAAAGGGGGTTCAAATGAGCGGTCAAACCTGCGAGTCACCAGCGCCAAGAAGAACGTGAGCCATGGCATGGCCAACCAGCACACCAAGAAGAAAACTAAACCACATAGAAAGAAATCCTAGGGATTACTGATGGCTAAGAAGACACCGATACAGAAAGCAAAAGCTGCGCTAAGTGGCAAGACCACAAGCGGGAAGGTTGCTGCTGCTGAGAACAAAGCACTGCGGCCCAAAGCAAAGCCGAAAGCAAAGCCGAAAGCAAAAAAGAAGGCCGTGCGTAAGTCGGTCAAGGATAGTTTTTGGGGTAGCTAAGGCCCTGAAGAAATCGCTGCCACATTGCTGGACTGTGTAAGGGGTTGGTACAGGCTATCGAACACCCCACCCCAGTTAGTATTGCACATGTCTATTCCGTATACATATACTCGCCCCGTTGCCATTGAAGTGCCAGCACCAAGCGTTCGCTGACCTACTGAGGCCCCGGCTAGCTTCTTCATTTCATCCTTAATCTTGTGGCCCTTGATGCCTATGTGTTCCTCAACCCACTCATCAAACTTGGGTTTGTTGATCAGGCAATGCCCCGACTGGGCGATGTGTACATAAACAGGATTGTTATTGCGGGGGAAGGTGATGGTTTGGACAGTGGCTTTACCCTTACCAGCTAACTTGTCAGTGACTAGCCGATTAGGGGTCATCTCGTTGATGAACTGTAATACTAAGTTGTCCATAGAATAGGCTTCCCGATGTGACTTAGAGATCCGCCGCAATGCTACAAACTCATGCTTCAGGAACCCAATCAGGGGCTCCATATCAAACTTTAACCCCAACAACTTATTACCAAGCTGTGCCCCTACAATCATGGAGGCCAGCAAAGACAAGCGGAAACGCTCTGGCTCGGTAGCCCCCAAGGATATCTTCAGCGCTGCCTCAGCCTCGCTCACAGCCTTGCGGACTTCCTCGGTATGCTCGGATAAGTACTTAGCGTATATGCGACCACCGCCCCCGTAGCAACGTGTCACCTTGAGGTCTCCCAATGAGTTCTCGATATCAGGCATAGTGGTTTCAAATACCCGCATCACCCCTGCATCACTGTCCCGGGTCTGGCTGGCAATTGTGCCAAGCGCTGATATGTTGCTGGAGGTTACAAGAATAGTCTGCCACTCTTGAATGGCACGTTGCTGAATATTGGAGTTGAGTCGAGTTCGCTCCCTGCCTGAAGTTAGCCGGAACACAATACTCATCATCTTGTCGTCTTCTTTGGTGCTCCGCACCTCATCCCAATACGCTGGCAGGTTTCGCATAACCCCTAGTGAGTTGAGCATGGAGGCCATTGTGTCATCCAGACTCATCATACCCTTCACGGGGTGGCCCCACAGGGCCTGAGCTATCTTCATTATTGTTGTCTTGCCAGTACCAGACTCTCCATGGATAGAAAGCACGCACCCGGGGTCGCCTGTAAAACCAATCAGCGGGGCAGCAAACGAGGCAGCAACAATCGCTGCTGACTGTGGCCTGTCCTGTATAACCTTGTTGGCTTTCTCTATCCACTCAGCAACTTCACCAACCACATTGTATTTGTCCCGCATCACAGCATCTACCATATGGTTGGTGGTACTGTTCCCCTCGACATAAATTTGATCACCAACACCAAATGATGACAGGTCATCGGCCCAACCAAAGTGGCGCTGACTTGCCCCTGCATTATCCTTCTGTAACTCTTGCAACCAAGACACTATGAACCCCCTGAATCTATTGTTGAATGGCCCTGCGATTATGATGCCTTTTTCCCCCAACTTCTTGTCCCAGTTTTTCTGGTCATGTAGTTCTTCTAGGAAGGGAATTTCTATGAGGCTGCCTTTGTGCACCAACACTAGTTTATATACATGTTCTTGGCGTATGTCGGCGCATCTCAGCAGTGTGACTAGCTGGTGTGAAAAGTTGATTGGCAACACTGGCTCAGTCTTCGGGCGGTCTTCATCATCCTTACCCACGCGCCGGTACAGCCCCCCATTAGCATCAATAAAATACGGGTCAGGTATGTTCTCCGGCTCTGGGTACTCCGCAGTTGCTGCTACTATTTTTACCAGCTCTGGCTCTTGCCTCCCCAAGTGGAGGGGGGTAGTAACTGTATGCGGGCAGGCGTCGCACAGTGGCTTGCAGCCATCCAACCCCTTGAATGTCTCACAAGTGGAGGGGCCAGTACTACCTGTTATTTTTTGCTCGTATTTCTCAAGGGTAGTGCCTTCGCTATAATCCTTACCCTCGCATCCGATAGCGTGTATAAATTTCTGACCATCCTCTGCAAAGGACAAGGTGTTCAGCAAGTTGTTCCAGAGAGGCTCACTATCATTGGCCCCACCTGCTACAAGGCTACGCCCAAATACCCCGCACTTTTTAAACATGCCATGGCTGAAGCATGGTACTTCTTCAAAAGGTATGTTGGTTAAATCGTCCTCCCCCACTGCTGCGAATAACTCAGGAGGGAATTCTATTTTTTCAGGCTGGAACAGGTTTGTTTCATAGCAGGTATTATGTTCGCGAGTGTAAAGAATCTCACAAGTCTTGTGGTTGTACGGGTCTTTAATGTTAGTGCTGCCCGGGGCCCTTAAGATTCTAGCAGCGTCTGCTGTTATAGCATTGTCAGCACCGAGGTCATTCTCCATGCATATGCTCTTAAGGTGTTTAGCACCAATATCCCATTCGGCTTTGCTGATGGATTTTCCCAGTGCCCAGTAGATATGTAAACCATGGCCTGTTTTTACAATGTACGAAGCAGAGGGCAGTATGCCCGCAGCCATAATATCAACGAATGCTCTGAACGCCTCCGTAACTGTGGTGTACTTCTTACCTTCAGCACAGTCCACATCAAGGTAGTAGCACTTCTTTAGCTGGCACTCTGCGAGTGTCCGTGCGCTGCCAAAGCTGCCTGTGGCGTGGTAGAGGTTCGCGGGTGTTTTTCCTAACAGTGTAATTGCTGCTACTAGGGCACCGAGGTCACTGAATTTCTTTTGTTGGAGTTTGGAAGTGGGGGTAACGTAGGCTAAGTAGTAGTTTCCGGTGGGGGGCAGAATATCCGTATAGAACTTTTCTATTGTCATGGCTAAGGATCGCTAGTTGGGGGGAAAAATGGGCAGGTTTCCCTGCCCATCAATTACTCTACTCTGCTATCTAAGCATTTTCAAGTTTGCTGAGGATATCGTCCAGTTCCCCACTGAGTTCTGGCGACTCCTCTGGGGGCTGTTCCTCAACAGGTTGTGCCTTTGGCGCGGCTTTCTTTTTTGCTGCTGCCTTCTTTGGGGCGGCTACCGGCTCGGCTTCTTGTGCTGTCTCCTCAAACTCCAGCGACATTGACTCAGCTTTCTTTGGTTCCGGGGTGTCAGTAGCAATAAGTGCTTGCTTCTGCGCTGCCCGGGACTCATCAGCTTGAGTAAGGATTGTTTCAATTCGCTCAGCTTTGTAGTGCTTCGCAATTTCCACTGCTTCCGCCTGAGTAATACGGCGAACAGGTTTGAATGTAAGTTTGGGGTAGCTGGCATCAGGATCAAAGCCAACCCGGGTGACGATTGTGTTATATGGAAACCCCTTGTTCTTCATACCCAAACCATAGGTCTTGAGATCATTGAGGCTGGCAGCGGGAACCCGTAACAGCATGGGGCCACCGTACTGCTCATTCTCAATGTCACCCATAGGCACAACGGCTACACGGCGGGAGTCTTGGCACGCTTTGGCCTTGCGCCCATCTTCAGTCATGCGGCTGCCCCACTGATTAAACTCACAGGCAGCGCAAGAAGTTGATTGGGGTTTTGCTACATCAGCATCAGGCATCATACCATTGACAGACATACACGTAGGCGGGTCATCACTGCCTTCCACATACTTGTGGTCATAGAATACCTTTGAAACATCGGGGCTTGCCTTGAGGAAGATTAACTCCACTGAAGGCTTAGCTTCTTCGTTGGCATCGGTGATGAGAGTTTCTTCCCCACCGGATTTAATGCGCCACTTGCTGCCACGGAATGACAGTATGGCAAAGCCCCCTGCAACACCTGCTGACAAGTCATCAGACATACCTTCAGCTTCAAAGAATTCCGCTAGCTCAGCGGGGAGTTGGTTTTTGTCGAACGGGATTATTTCACTCATGCTATTTAGACCTCACGCCTATGATTTGTTCAGTTGATGTTGATAGACCGGGGGGCAGCTCACCTGTTTCCTCAAGGTACTCTGCCACCATGGTTTTTGAGACACTTCGGGTAAGAAAGTGCCATGCTTCATTTGCTTGCACAAATTCAAAGAAGTCCTGCCAGTTTTCCATCTTCACGCTGACACGTTTAGATTTATATACTGTAGCTTCATCAGTGGATATGTTCTGCAAGCCTTGCTGTGAAAACAGGTTAAGCATAAAGGCTTCCATCTTCAGCATGTCTGCTTTGATGGGTGCCAGTTCCTCCTTGTGTTTTTCCTCCAGTGATCGTTTGAAGTTGCGGAGAGTCACGTACCCCTTAGCAACCTGCTGTATAGTTGGCATAGCACCACCTCGCTAGTTATGTGTAATGTCATGGAACATTTGCAGGAGTTCCCCCTGTACATCTCCCTTCTTCTGCAACGAACGATATACTTTACGTTCTATCGCGGAATTTTCTACATGGGCAATCAAACACTTAGTGTCTTGCCCCGGCCTCCGGATTCTGCCACATGCCTGCTCATATATTTCAGCAGATGTAGTTGGGCTCCACCACACTATTAAACTAGCGGCGGTGAGCGTTAATCCGTGTGCAGCAACTTGCGGGTGAGCCACTAATACTTTCGGGCTGGCACCGTACTGGAATAAGTTAAATATTTTATCCCGTGCTGCTTTTTGTGTATCTCCGTACACTTTTTCTACATCATAATCCTGACTGAGTAGGGAAGCAAGCTCATCCACACCTAATTTAAACGGGCAGTAAATTATAACTTTTTTGTCGGCTTCTTCGATTAATTCTTTCAATACTTTTAACTTGTTAGAGTAATCGAAACTCACCTTGCCCGCGCTGCCCCCATAAATAAACCCACTAGCTATCTGCAACAACTTACTCATTTGCACACCTGCGTTTGCAGCAGTGATGGGTGTGCCACCAACAAATTTCAATGCCATGTCTGTGAGCATTTGCCCGTAGGCTTTCTTCTGTTGTGGAGTCATCTCACATGAGCGAGTGGTGTACGTTAGTGTTGGCAAGTCCATACAATCATCTTGAGTAAACCTCACTGCTGGTTGCATCAAGTCAAAGATAATTTTGTTAGCTTCCTTGCGTGGTGCCCATTTGAACTGAGTAATCTCTCGCATGGTCATTTCTCTGAACACACGGAAGTATGGTGAGGGCAACGCCCCCGGTGTGATCAGTTTTATCTGCCCGAATGCATCAGTGGGTGCCTGTGGTGTTGGGGAGCCAGTCATACCCCATACCCATTTCTTTTTTGCGATAAGTTTTTTCGCTGCCTTCCATCTCTCTGTTCCGACCGTTTTGAACCCTGTTAACTCGTCAATAACAACACAGTCTATATCGTCTCTCGCAGCAATCAGGCGC
>Ga0164315_10001235_pt1 | contig 19198 bp, 13 predicted proteins | sample GuaBasSedimGuay6_FD_113737 | JGI IMG/M metagenome (GOLD analysis project Ga0164315, IMG submission 113737) | Subseafloor sediment microbial communities from Guaymas Basin, Gulf of California, Mexico - Guay6, Core 4569-2, 0-3 cm | ecosystem: Environmental > Aquatic > Marine > Hydrothermal vents... | reverse complement strand
TGCCAAACTAATAGTGATTTTGTTAAAGTTACTTGGTATTTTTACGTCTTTTCTGAAAGCCATATATCAAATTTGTTTTAAAATCATTAATTAGGAAAATTAGTCAAAACTTAACTCAAGGCCAAGGCCTCTAAGTTCATGAACAAGTACATTGAATGACTCAGGTATATTTGGCGTTGGCATAGATTCACCTTTTACAATGGCTTCATATGCTTTTGCTCTACCTGCAACATCATCAGACTTAACAGTAAGTATTTCCTGAAGAATATTAGATGCACCAAATGCCTCAAGTGCCCAAACCTCCATCTCACCAAAACGCTGACCACCAAACTGTGCTTTACCACCAAGAGGTTGCTGTGTAATAAGTGAATAAGGTCCAATGGATCTAGCATGCATTTTATCATCAACCATATGGTGAAGTTTCAGCATATAAATATATCCTACCGTTGCAGGCTGGTCAAATCGTTCTCCGGTTTCACCATCATACAGGTAAGTGCTACCATTTTCAGGTAATCCTGCCTGATTCATAAGATCGTTTATTTGATCAACATGTGCGCCGTCAAAAATAGGAGTAGCATAATTTTGTCCAAGATTCTTTCCTGCCCATCCAAGTACAGTTTCGTAAATCTGTCCAAGGTTCATCCTTGATGGTACACCAAGTGGATTAAGGACAATATCAACAGGAGTTCCATCTTCAAGGAAAGGCATATCTTCTTCACGAACAATTCTCGCAACAATACCTTTGTTACCATGACGTCCAGCCATTTTATCACCAACCTTAAGTTTCCTTTTCTTGGCAACATAAACTTTAGCCATTTGAACAATACCTTTTGGTAACTCATCACCAACAGTTGCAACAAATGTTTTACGATTTAAAATACCGGTTAGTTCCTTGAATTTAATATTGTAGTTATTGATAAGATTTTTTACCAATTCGTTTTTAGCCTTATCGGTAGTCCATTTATCACCATTAACAATAGTGAAATCAATACTCTGAAGAATCTTCTGAGTAAACTTTGTTCTTGGAGGAACAACTACTTCACCATAACTATTGGAAACTCCTTGTGATGTTCTATTACTAACAATAGCAAACAATTTATCAATAAGTTTACCTTTAATATCAACAAAATAAGTTGCATATTCTTTTTTAAGGCTATCAATAATCTCTTTGTCTTTGCTCTTATTCTTCTTGTCTTTAGTGGCACGAGAGAATAAATTCTTTTCAACAACAACACCTTTCATCGATGGAGGTGCTTTCATTGAAGCATTCTTAACATCTCCGGCTTTATCACCAAAAATAGCACGTAAAAGTTTTTCTTCCGGTGTTGGATCGCTTTCACCTTTAGGTGTAATCTTACCAATCATAATATCACCTTCAGTTACTTCAGCACCAATTCTGATAAGTCCATTCTCATCAAGATCTTTTGTTGCTTCAGAACTTACATTAGGAATATCATTGGTTAATTCCTCAATACCACGCTTAGTATCACGTACATCAAGAGAAAACTCTTCGATATGAACAGATGTGAAGATATCCTCTTTTACAATCTTTTCAGAAATAACGATGGCATCCTCAAAATTATAACCTTTCCAAGGCATGAAAGCAACCATAAGGTTACGGCCAAGGGCAAGGTCACCATTCTTGGTACCATAACCTTCACATAAAATATCACCTTTCTTAACGATATCGCCTTTTCTTACGATAGGACGAAGGTTAATAGAAGTATTTTGATTAGTACGCTTAAACTTAGTTAGTTTGTAAGATTTAAGATCATCTTCAAAACTTACTAATTTTTCTAATTCTTCGCGCTCATATCTAACGTTAATAGTTTCAGCATCAACATATTCAACAACACCATTACCTTCAGCCTCAACCAATACACGTGAATCTTTTGCCACATATTTCTCAATACCTGTACCTACAATTGGAGGTTCAGCATTTAAGAGAGGTACTGCCTGGCGCATCATATTTGAACCCATAAGTGCACGGTTAGCATCGTCGTGCTCAAGAAATGGAATCAAAGATGCAGCAATGGAAGCAATTTGGTTAGGTGCAATGTCAATCATGGCAACTTCCTCACGTGGTGTGATAGGATAGTCAGCCTGATATCTTACCTTAACTTTTTCATTTACAAATTGTCCTTCATCAGTAACAACTGTATTCGCCTGAGCAATAATTTTATTTTCTTCCTCTTCAGCACTAAGGTAAACAGGATCAATACTAAAATCAATCTTACCTTCTTCTACCAGGCGATATGGAGTTTCAATAAAACCAAGTTTATTGATTTGTGCATAAACACAAAGTGAAGAAATAAGACCAATGTTAGGTCCCTCAGGTGTTTCAATAGTACAAAGCCTTCCGTAGTGAGTGTAGTGAACGTCACGTACCTCAAAACCTGCTCTTTCTCTTGACAAACCACCAGGTCCAAGTGCAGAAATCCTTCTCTTGTGAGTAAGTTCCGACAGTGGATTGGTTTGGTCCATAAACTGAGAAAGTTGGTTGGTACCAAAGAATGAATTAATTACTGAAGATAATGTTTTAGCATTAATTAGATCAGTTGGTGTAAAAACTTCATTATCACGAACATTCATACGCTCGCGAATAGTACGTGCCATACGTGCTAAACCAACACCAAACTGAGAATAAAGTTGTTCACCAACGGTTCTAACTCTACGATTACTCAAGTGATCAATATCATCAACAACAGTTTTGTTGTTAATTAGTTTGATAAGGTATTTAATAATAAGAATAATATCTTCTTTAGTAAGTACCTTAGTGTCAGCTGAAGTATTTAGATTAAGTTTTTTGTTAATTCTGTAACGTCCAACTTCACCTAAATCATAACGCTTATCTGAGAAAAACAATTTATCAAATATTCCTCTGGCAGTTTCCTGGTCAGGAGGAAGCGCATTTCTTAACTGAAAATATATAAATTCAACAGCCTCTTTTTCAGAGTTTGTTGTATCTTTTTGCAGTGTATTGAAGATAATAGTGTAATCAGCAGCATCCGAATCATCTTTATGAAGAAGTATGGTTTTTACACCAGCATCAATAATTTGTTCGATATGTTCTTTTTCGAGGATAGTTTCCCTTTCAATAATAACATCATTACGTTCGATTGTTACTACTTCTCCAGTATCTTCATCAACGAAATCTTCAAACCAGGACCTAACTACTCTTGCAGCTAGTTTCCGTTCTAATACCCTCTTAAGTCCAGCCTTACTAACTTTTACTTCCTCAGCAAGGTTGAAAATTTCAAGAATATCACGGTCTGTTTCATACCCGATAGCTCTTAATAATGTTGTAACAGGCATTTTCTTTTTCCTGTCAATGTATGCATACATCACATTATTGATATCAGTTGAAAATTCTATCCAAGAGCCCTTGAATGGAATAATACGAGCTGAGTACAATTGCGTACCGTTTGCGTGACGGTGCTGACCGAAGAAAACCCCCGGTGATCTGTGAAGTTGCGATACAATAACCCTCTCGGCACCATTTACAATAAATGTTCCTTTTGGGGTCATGTATGGTATCATACCTAAATAGACATCCTGAACAATGGTTTCGAAATCTTCATGTTCGGGGTCAGTACAATACAACTTAAGTTTAGCCTTTAAAGGCACACTGTAAGTTAGTCCACGTTCAATGGTTTCTGTCATTGAATATCGTGGTGGATCAACAAAATAATCCAAAAATTCGAGGACAAAGTTGTTTCTCGCATCGGTAATTGGGAAATTTTCAGCAAATACCCTGAAGAGACCTTCATTTTCTCGATTCTCAGGATTAGTTTCCAGTTGGAAGAAATCCTGAAATGACTTCAATTGAATGTCCAGAAAGTCTGGATATTCCAATCGGTTTTTCGTCGATGCGAAATTGATTCTTTCGGTTTTTATATTAGCCAAGACTAAAATTTTTTTAGTTAAACAAAGCTGGTGATTTACACCAGTCAAAGGAAAGAATTATGTATAAGAGCAAATAGGCACAAACCTCTAACCCTAAAAGGGTTAGAGGTTGCTACCTAGTGTAAAACCTAAAGGTCTTTATTTAAGTTCAACTTCAGCTCCTGCTCCTTCAAGCTGGGCTACTAAAGCTTCGGCTTCGTCTTTCGAGATGCCTTCTTTGATGGCTTTTGGTGCTGCATCAACTAATTCTTTAGCTTCTTTTAGGCCAAGACTAGTTAGTTCTTTAACAAGTTTTACAACTGCTAATTTTGAAGCACCATGTGCTTTAAGGATAACATCGAATGCTGTTTGTTCTTCAACTTCAGCTTCTCCGCCTGCTGCTGGACCTGCAACTGCAACTGCTGCTGCTGCTGGCTCAATACCATATTCTTCTTTAAGAATTTCAGCAAGTTCGTTAACTTCTTTTACGGTCAGGTTTACTAACTGCTCCGCAAATGCTTTTAAATCTGCCATTTTATAATATTATTTATAGTTATTAAATGATTCGTTAATTAAAAAATTATTCACCTCTTTCAGATAAGGTTTTAAGAATTCCGGCAATTTGTCCACCACCGGATTGTAATGCTGAAATAACATTTTTAGCAGGTGACTGCAATAATGCTACAATATCAGCAATAAGTTCATCTTTCGACTTAATGGATGTAAGGAAATCAAGGTTTTCGTCTCCAATATAAACAGTTTCTTCAATGAAGGCACTCTTTAAAATTGGACGATCATTCTTTTTCCTAAAGTCTTTAATCATTTTCGCTGGTGCATTACCTGCCTCAGAAAACATGATTGAAGTATTTCCTTTAAGCGTTTCATAAAGCTCATCGTATTGTCTGTCAACTTTTTCCATAGCCTTGCGAAGAAGTGTGTTTTTAACAACACGCATTCTAATGCCGTTCTTAAAACAAAGTCTTCTTAAGTCATTAGTATCTTCAGCGTTAAGTGCTGAGATATCAGTTAAATAGAAATTACTGTTGTCAGTCAGTAACTGAGCTATTGAGTCGATAAGTTTTTGTTTATCTTCTTTTCTCATGTCAAGTACTTTTACTGTTAAGCGTTAACCGATTTGATATCAATTTTTACACCTGGGCTCATGGTACTAGAAATAGTTGTACTTATTACGTAGGTACCTTTTGCAGAACTTGGCTTAAGTTTGATAATATTGTTGAGTAATTCAGCTGCGTTATCATTTAACTGATCAGCAGTAAAACTCACTTTGCCAATGGCAGAATGAATAATTCCAAATTTATCAACTTTATAATCAACCTTACCAGCTTTTGCCGCTTCAACTGCTTTGCCAACATCCATTGTTACAGTTCCAGTTTTAGGATTTGGCATTAAGCCTCTAGGTCCTAAAATCCTTCCCAATGCACCAACTTTTGGCATAACACTCGGCATAGTAATTACCACATCAACATCTGTCCATCCACCTTTAATCTTAGCGACATAGTCGTCAAGACCTACATGATCTGCACCTGCGGCTTTAGCCTCCTCTTCTTTGTCTGGTGTACATAGTACGAGAACCGTTTTTTCTTTACCTGTTCCGTGAGGAAGGGTAACAGAACCTCTAACCATTTGGTTAGCTTTTCTAGGGTCAACGCCTAATCTTACATTCAAATCAACTGAAGCATCGAATTTAGCATAAGAAATATTCTTAACTAGTTCTACTGCTTCTTCCAAGGAGTATTCGTTTTCTCTTTCGAATTTGGCCAAAGCATCTTTGTGTTTTTTTGTTAATTTTGCCATCTTCTTCTCCTAATAATTTTTAACAGATTTGTTTACTAATTTTCTTCAACTGGGAATTTGCCTTTCACCTTCACACCCATACTTCTTGCAGTACCTGCTACCATTTTCATTGCTGAAGTTACTTTGAAGGCATTTAAATCTACCATCTTGTCTTCTGCAATTGATTTAACCTGATCCCAGGAAATGGTTGCAACTTTTACTCTGTTTGGTTCAGGTGAGCCCTTTTTCAATTTCGCGGCTTCTAATATCTGAACTGCTACAGGTGGTGTTTTAATGATGAAATCAAAGGATTTGTCCTTGTAAACACTAATGATAACAGGAATAACCTTACCGGCCTTATCCTGTGTACGAGCATTAAATTGCTTACAGAACTCCATGATATTCACCCCTTTAGCACCTAATGCTGGTCCTACAGGTGGTGAAGGGTTTGCAGCTCCTCCTCTAATCTGTAATTTGATTAATCCACTTACTTCTTTAGCCATTTTAAACTTGTGTTTAAAATTTAAGAATTTTGTTTTTAACTACTCCTTTTCAACCTGCATAAAGCCAAGTTCGAGAGGTGTCTTTCTTCCAAATATCTTGACCATTACCTTAAGTTTCTTCTTCTCCTCGTTTATCTCTTCAATAATTCCACTGAAACTATTAAATGGACCATCGATTACTTTCACAGACTCACCAACAATATAAGGAATGTTCATTTCTTCTCCAAGTTCGGAGAGTTCATCAACTTTACCTAATATCCTTTTTACTTCTGTTTCTCTAATCGGTTCAGGAACACCTTTGGTTCCAAGGAAATTTAAAACATTCGGAATGTTCTTGATAATGTGTGGAATTTCGCCACTCAATTCAGCCTCGACAAGCACATAACCTGGAAAATAGTTCCTTTCTTTGGAGATCTTCTTCCCTTTACGGATTTGATACACTTTTTCGGTCGGAATAAGTACCTGAGCAATGAGATCTTCTAGTTGGAGACGTTTAATTTCGCTCTCCAAATATTCTTTCACTCTTTTCTCTTTACCACTGATCGCCCTTACAACGTACCACTTTTTCCCTGATTGCTCGCTCATCTACAGATGGTTGAATTAGTTAAAAACTGTTTAATTAATAATAATATATAATATCAGAATTTTACAAAAATTGCATACAATTCATCACTCAAGACTCTATTACATAAACATGTTATAGAATTTGTCAAGAGTAGTAGAAAAAGTAATATCCATCATATAAACGACCATTGCGATTATAAGGGAAGCGACGGAAACAACGATTGCACTATTCTGCAGCTCACTCCATGTTGGCCAGGAGACTTTTGTAGTCCACTCCTGGTAACTTTCTTTAAAGTAACTTGTAATACTGAATTTTGCCATTAGTATTAAATTTTGCACGGGCGGTAGGAGTCGAACCCACAACCAACGGTTTTGGAGACCGCTACTCTACCAATTGAGCTACACCCGTTTATAAATAACATGCTAAAGGTATTCCGGTAATAAAACCAAAATACCTTTAACACCTTTTATTTTTTGTGACTATTAATTGTCAATAATTTCAGTTACCTGACCAGCACCTACTGTACGTCCACCCTCACGGATAGCGAAACGAAGACCTTTAGTCATAGCAATAGCTGAAATTAAAGTAACTTCAATAGTAAGGTTGTCACCAGGCATAACCATCTCTACTCCATCAGGAAGCATTACTTCACCAGTAACGTCAGTTGTTCTGAAATAGAACTGAGGACGATATCTGTTATGGAATGGAGTGTGACGTCCACCTTCTTCTTTCTTAAGAATGTAAACCTCTGCTTTGAAATGTTTATGAGGAGTTACAGTGCCAGTACGGGCAATAACCATTCCTCTTGTAATTTCTTTCTTGTCTACACCACGTAATAGCAATCCTGCATTATCACCAGCTTGACCTTCATCAAGAATTTTACGGAACATCTCAACACCAGTAACAACTGATTTAAGTTTTTCAGCACCCATACCAATAATGTCAACTGCATCTCCTGTGTGGATAATTCCAGTTTCAATTCTACCTGTAGCAACAGTACCACGACCAGTAATTGAGAATACATCCTCAACTGGCATTAGGAAAGGTTTGTCTTGGTCACGAATTGGTAATTTAATCCATGTGTCGCAAGCATCCATTAATTCCTGGATTTTCTCAACCCATTTAGGTTCCTGGTTAAGACCACCAAGTGCTGAACCTTGAATAATAGGAGTGTTGTCACCATCAAATTCATAGAAACTTAATAGGTCACGGATTTCCATGTCTACTAATTCTAATAATTCCTCATCATCAACCATGTCAACTTTGTTCATGAAAACAACAAGTGATGGAACACCTACCTGACGTGCAAGAAGAATGTGCTCACGAGTCTGAGGCATTGGACCATCAGTAGCAGCAACAACAAGTATAGCACCGTCCATCTGGGCAGCACCAGTTACCATGTTCTTAACGTAGTCAGCGTGACCTGGACAGTCAACGTGTGCATAGTGACGGTTATCAGTCATATACTCAACGTGCGCTGTGTTAATTGTAATTCCTCTTTCTTTTTCTTCAGGGGCATTATCGATTGAATCGAATGATGTAAAAGTTGCCAGACCTTTATCTGCCATACAAAGAGTGATAGCAGCTGTTAAAGTAGTTTTACCGTGGTCTACGTGGCCAATAGTACCTATGTTCACGTGTGGTTTGGACCGATCAAATTTTTCTTTAGCCATATCTAAAACTTGTTAATAAAATTAAAGTGTCTTTTTTAATTAATTACTTTGAGCCGAGGACGAGAATTGAACTCGTGACCTCTTCCTTACCAAGGAAGCGCTCTACCCCTGAGCTACCCCGGCAATTGAGCGGGAGACGAGCCTCGAACTCGCTACCTACAGCTTGGAAGGCTGTCGCTCTACCAAATGAGCTACTCCCGCTAAGGTTCCGAGTTGGAGTTTGGTGTTCTGAACTTTATGTTTCAAATGATTTACTCAAAACTCAAAAACTCTTAACTCTAATCTCAGAGATTGTGTGGGGGGAGGAGGATTCGAACCTCCGAAGGCTTAGCCAACAGATTTACAGTCTGCCCCGTTTGACCGCTCTGGAATCCCCCCATCTAACATAAACAGTATTATTAAAAAATTGAGCCAGCAGAGGGAGTCGAACCCCCGACCTGCTGATTACAAATCAGCTGCTCTGACCAACTGAGCTATGCGGGCATTGTTTATGTCAATTAGTCAATATTTCTATCGACTATTTAATCTTCATTACTTAAAGAACTCAGGCCTGAAATAAAAAACAGACCTCCTGTTTCAAAAAGGTCTGCAAAAATAGATACTTTATTTTTATTTACCAAAGAAAAAATAAAAAAAAATTAATAATTATTTCTTCATCTTTGATTTGTATTTTTCTAGTTGCTTTTTAAGTGCGTCAATCGCAGTGTCAGTAGCCGCTTCAAACGAACTACTTTGTTTTTTTGCATATAGATCATACCCCTTAACTTCAAGCCTTATTTCGGTGATTTTATTATTTTTCGACTCCGATTTTTCAACTCTAAGCGTTACTTCCGATTCAATTACTCCTTCATACATGCTAGAAAGCTTGCCAACTTTCCTTTCAATAAAGTTTTCCAACTTTTTGTCAGCCTTAAACTGAACTGAGTTAATGTTTACTTTCATATCATCCTCCTTTTTTATATTTGGCCCTAGGGTGGGCACTAGAATAAATAGATTTTAATTGATCAATTGTGTTGTGCGTATAAACCTGAGTTGCAGATAAATTTGCATGCCCAAGTAACTCTTTAATAGTATTTAAGTCGGCACCATTATTAAGCATATGTGTTGCGAAACTATGTCTCAATACATGGGGACTCCTTTTTCCTTTTGTTATTCCAGATAATGATTGGCTAATAATTCTGTAAATTAATTTTGGATATGACTTCTTTCCTGCATTGCTTACAATTAAGCCAAAATCTGGATTTTCAAAAACTTTATGTTTTAATTCTATGTGTTTGTTTATCCTTTCTATTAGTTTATCTGATAACGGTATCAATCTTTCTTTATTTCGTTTTCCTACCACTTTAATAACTTTTAACTCTTCGTTAACTGAGTGTTCTGTGAGTGAAAGTAGTTCACTTAACCTTAAGCCAGTTGAGTAAAGTAAATCGATTATGAGTTTATCTCTTGACGATTTAAAATCATTGTCAATTTCTTCCTCATCAATGAGAAGGTTTAGACTATCCTTATCTATGAATTTAGGAATTCTGCCAGGTGCTTTAATTGCTTTAATCTGAGACACGGGATTTGTGTCAAGAAGCATATTTGAAGTAAGGTATTTGTAATAGGAGCGGAGAGTACTAATTCTTCGGTTAATTGTAATTGGTGAGTCACCATTTTCCATTAATGCAACGACCCATGACCTAATCATATCTGAACTTGCTTTTTCTAACTGCTGAAGTTCATATTCCGATTCGAGATATTTATTGAATGCGGAAAGGTCGTTATTGTAGGCTTTAATTGTGTGTTTCGAAAATCTTTTTTCCGAACTTATGTATTGAATGTATTTTTCTTTTGACATAAAAAAAGGAAGAAATCCAGATCCAAATATAATAAAAATTATGATTGGTTCAAAATTTCTTCCTGATTAAATTCCTTAGAGTTAATATTAACCCTGCTCAGCTTGGCGAAGTCCTTGAACGTAAATCGCTTTTAAGCGTTGCTCCCTCTTAATAACAGAAGGTTTTAAGAATTTCTGACGTGCTCTGAGTTCTTTCATGCCACCAGTTTTTTCAAATTTACGTTTGAATCTTTTTAAGGCTCTGTCAATGTTTTCGCCTTCTTTAATAGGAATAATAATCATGGTAAATACCTAATCCTTTCGGTTAAATTTATAATAAAAAAAATTATTTACGGGCGGCAAAGATAATATTATTATTTAAAGCCACAATAATTAATCATTTAAATGCTCATAGAGAAAATCTGTTATTTTCTTAAACAAATGATATCTGGTATTACCTCCATAAATTCCATGGTTTTTATTGGGATAAATCATCAAATCAAATTGCTTATCAGCCGCAACAAGTGCTATAATTAGATCCATAGTATTTTGAAAATGCACATTGTCATCTGTGCTACCATGAATTAATAAGTAATTACCTTCTAATTTATCGACATGATTTATCGGTGAATTATTGTCGTAACCCTCTGCATTGTCCTGTGGCTTAACCATAAATCTTTCTGTGTAAATATTATCGTAGTATCTCCAGTTAGTTACCGGGGCTACTGCTACTGCAGTATTAAAATAGTCAGCACCCTGGAAAAGAGCGTTGCTTGCCATAAAACCACCATAACTCCATCCAAAGATCGCAATCTTGTTTTTATTTACATAAGGAAGGTTTCCTAAATATTTTGCTGTCTCAATATAATCAAGGGTTTCATATTTTCCTAACTCCTTGTATGTCATTTTCTTGAATACCTCACCTCTGGCACCTGTTCCTCGGTTGTCAACGGAAACTACTATGATGCCATTCTGAGCAAGCATTTGGTACCATAAATCATTAAAATACCCCCAAGTATCCCTTACTTCCTGTGAGCCAGGTCCTCCATAAATTGTTATCAATACCGGATATTCTTTTGTCTCATCAAAATCAGGAGGAAGTATCTTCCATGCATTTAGCTCAACCTGACTTCCATCTGGAAGAGTAAACTCAGGAGAATTAATAGTAAAAAACTCTTTTTTACTTAAATTGTAGTTTTTTAATTTTTCTGAGAAAACTTTATTGTCTTCTAAAACTCTAACCTCTTTACCATTGGATGTTTTAACGCTAATAAATGGAGGTACTGATGCAGATTTGTACGTGCTGATAAAATATTTGTAATTATTACTGAACTCAGCATCATTTGTACCTACTAATTCAGAAATTTTACTCTTTTTTCCTTTCAAGGTAACATAATAAAGATCTCTATTAAGAGGACTGGATTCTGCTGATTGATAAAAAACTCTTTTTTTAATTTCATCATATCCATAAACCCTTGTTACATCCCAATTACCAGAAGTTAGTTGAGTATTTAGAGTGCCATCTATATTATATAGGTATATATGATTGTATCCATCACTTTCAGAACTAATAATAAACTGTTCATTATTATTAATAAATTTAAGATCGTCAGTAATATCTATGTAGTATTCATTGTCTTCACTGTAAATTATTTCAGATACCCCACTTGATGCATCAGTCAACAATAAATCAATGTGATTTTGAAGTCTGTTTAATCTCTCAATTGCTAGAATATTGTCTTTGTTTGTCCATTTGATTCTGGGGATGTATTGGTCAGTTTCTGAACCAATGTCCATTTTAGTAGTTTTTCCAGTAACAATATCGTAAACATAAATTTCGACAATGGAGTTGTCTTCACCTGCTTTAGGATATTTATATCTGTATTCTTCCGGATAAAGATCCCCATAAAAGGTAAGGTCATACTCTTTAACATCACTCTCATCAAATTTGTAGTATGCTATTTTGCTTCCTGCCGGCGACCAAAAAAAACCTTTTGTAAATCCAAACTCCTCTTCATATACCCAATCGCATGTGCCATTTATTATGCTGTTCGTTTTTCCATCAGTCGTGATTTGGGTTTCAGTATTTGAAGTTAAATCTTTGATGAAAATATTGTTGTCGCGAACAAATGCAATATTAGTACCATTAGGGGAGAAAGTTGCCAGTCTTTGTTTATCAGTTGATAGTTCTGTTAAACTCTCATTATTAGTATCCCAAATATAAAAGACAGATTTGGAAGAGTGTCTGTAAATTGATTCTGTTTCAGATGGTATTAGGAATTTAGATACATCATTATTAATAGAAAAGGAATTTAACTTTATTGGAGTTTCACTTCCGTTTGGAATCAACTTATCAGCATAAAGTAGTGTACTGATTGAATCTCCAGTTTTGTAATCGTAAACTACAAGTGAGCCGTTTTTGAGGGATGTGTAATGAACCCCATTTCTCAAAGAGTTCATTCCTTTAACACTTTTTGGGAGAAATTTGTAATATTTCCAGATTTCTTCAAGTTTAATATTTTGAGGTTTGTCCTGAGCAACAATAATACTTGCAGAAAGTACTAAAATTGATAATAATACTGATTTAAATATCTTCATGGTTTATGGTTTTGAAAAGGCCAAAGATAAGTAAATGACTTATAAGTTTACTAATAGTATTTTGCTATTTTTGCTGGTTGAAAACCCACAGTAAATAAGGGATATTAGCTCAGTTGGTTTAGAGCATCGCCTTGACAGGGCGGGGGTCACTGGTTCGAATCCAGTATATCCCACAATCAAGTCTCATAGACTGATTGATTTAGGTGGGCACTAGATATTCTTAACCCCGTATTTAACTTAATTCTCGATTAATTTATTATTTGTGTCCTTTTATTACTAATGGATACATGTTTTTCAAGCCTTTCAATAATTGTAGTAATTTGTTCTGCACCCATTCGTTTTGCTACTATGTTTCTTTCCTCGTTTAAAAGATAAATTACTGGTGTACCATAGATATCATAAATATCATGAAAATCAGAAGTCACACTTCTAGTGCCATTAACATTTGTCCAGTCTAAGTTATTATCTTTAACATAGGCTTTCCATTTATCGAGGTCACTATTTACATTTATTGCAAATATTCCAATATCGTATTTCCAGTCCAACAAATTCTCATTTACATATTTAATCTCCTTTTTACAAATTCCGCAGTCATAATCCCAGAATATTATGGCTAAATATTTATTTTTTAGGTCATTGAATGATGTGTACTGGCCTGTTGTGTCTATTAAAATAAGGTTTGGTGCTTTACTGCCCAATAACAAAGGTTTAATCTTGTTAGACCTCTCAACAAGAGTATTTATGACAGATTCTGTTGCATTTTCAATATTGTAATCCGGGTTTTGAAAATACGTTTCAACAAGATGTACAAAAACCTTGTCAAATCCCATATATTTGGGATTCTGGTATTCAGATACAAAACGCCAGATTAAATAACTAAATATTTCCTCAGATGATTTGGATTTACTTAAAACTAAATCAATGGCTTTAATAACTGAGTCGGGTTGAAAAACTACCAAACGTTCAAAGTATTCACTTACCTTTTTGTCGAGCATGGGTGTTCTTAAAAACCTACTATCTGCCAGGTTCAAGTTGTCCCAATAATGATTTGTGTAATAGTTGTAAGTAAATAAACTGTCATTCAGGCTTTTTACACTATCAGGTATTTCTTCTTCACGCATTGAATTCAACAACTTCGAAACAAAAAGATCGGGCTTTTCTCTTATTATTTTAAGTTTATAATCAATACTTACCTGATTTAAAGAATCAAGTTTACTTACAAGATCAAAGTACTCACCTTCATCTTTAGTAGTGTTTCGTAGTTTTTCTGAAAGTTCTCTATTTTGTTTGTAGACACTTTCATTAAATTTTACATACTCAAAGAAAACTTCATTTTCCTTGCTACCTTTAATCTTCATATTTCTAATAATAGATAAGGTGTCGGTAGAAAAACTTAATTTCGGTTCATCATTAATAATAAATTCGAATAATTTGATTTTATTACTACTAACTGCCATATAAATTCCGCCAGGATAATTGTCATTACTCTTAAATTCAAATTTTCCTTTGTTAGAATATGCTGTATCAACTAATCTTATCTTATTGCCAAAGTAGGATGTCAGAATTAGTGAGGTATCCTCATATGATGCAATATTTATTCTAATCGATTGATTCGACTGCCCTAATGTATTGAGTGTTAGATAAATAAATATAATTATCAGTACTGTATTTTTGTTCATTTATGTCTAATTTTGTTGGCTTCAAAAATAAGAATAAAAAATTTGTAAAAAAAAGGCAACATTTTTTTACCATGGGGGGTATAAAAATTAATGTTATTGGTATTAATATATAACAAGATGTCTAAAATATTCAAATAAATAATTTTAGGAGATGAAAAATTTTAAAATATTATCAGTTCTATTAGTTGTTATTCTAGTTTTTGGGAATAAAATATTTGCACAGAATGATTTGTTTGGAACGTATTACTACCAAGATAGTATTGCAGTACCATTAGCAGACGTTAATGTGGAATTGTATGATCTAAATGATCTGTTGATTGCTACAACTGTCACAAATTCAGATGGAGAATATACCTTTACTGGAATTCCGTCAGGTGAATTTTATATAAGTTCATCTACTTCTATTACTTCAGGAGGAGTTGATCTTTATGATGCATGGTTAGTGTTTTTTTATATTAGAGGATGGATAGATTTCAACGAGATGGAGTTTGAGGTTGCTGACGTAAATGATAATGGTCATGTTAATAACCAGGATTTCGTAGCAATACTTATTAATTACTTGGTTGGAGGTCAGCCATTTGTTGGGGGAGAATGGGAATTTGAGGACATGTATGTTGATTTCACTTCAAGGGATCGTACTGACACAATTGACCTATGGGGTTCAAGTCATGGTGACGTTGAAGGAATATGGGAGCCATCAGGCAGAGACATTGACCTATTAAGAAGTAGTTATTATGAATCTTGGAAACAAGAAGAAACAAGCAAGTTAGTTGTTGCCTCTGATTATAATGGCTATGTAAATGGGTTTAATTTGAATTTAGCTTATGCAACAGATGAAATAAGCATTGTAAACATAAGTGGTCCCGATGGTAATTTTGGCTACTCTGTAGATGAAGAAAGTGGAGTAATTAAAGTTGCCTGGATAAATGAAAGTCAGGGAACAAGCGAAATAGATGGAGATCAATTATTTATTATAGAAGTAGAAGGATTGACTGAAGAGTCATCTGCAGAGAAAGTGCTATTTCTATTACCAGGTGGAATGATAATTGACTCAGAGAATAACAAACTAGACGATACAGAGATTAAATTACCATTATTGGCAAGCAAACAAACAACTGATTTAGTTGAGGTTACAGCCTATCCAAACCCTGTGGTTAATAAGCTTAATTTCAATATTCAGTTAAACAAGCAAAGTTACGCAAGTCTTTCAGTTTATGACTTGAGTGGCAAATTGGTTAACTTCATCGAATATATTGCACTTCACGAAGGTGAGCAAGTAGTATCATTTAATGCGGAAGACCTTCTTCCCGGAAATTATATTTATTCATTTGATCTGAAAGGAGAAAATGTTATGAATATAAAGGGACGTTTTGTTAAGTCCAATTAACATTTAGTTTTTTGGTTGGTTAAGTAAAGGGAGGCAATAGCCTCCCTTTTTTTGTTATGTATTATTATATTTATTAATTTGCCAATGTTTATTAGAAAGTGATTGACTTTGGTTATCAGGTTTATATGCCTGGAAAGAGTCTGCTCACACTCATAGGTGAAAATAATTATATGCAAAGTGCAAGAAAAAAATATGTCTTTCAGTATATTTCAATAAAAATATTTCTGTTGCTTATTTTCATTGTAGGTTTTTCATGTTCCGTTGTTGCCGGTTTTCAAAACACAGATATTCTTTCAAATGCAGATAGTGATTCTTCTGAGGTATTTGTAAATTTTAATGATGTTGAGATAAAATTGTACAAGGTAATTAAGTTGGCCGATAGTTTATCAAAAGTGAACAAAAAGCAGGCTTACGAATTAATCAAAAAGAATAAATATCTTATAAAGTCTGATAACTTGAAACCATACTTGCTGGCAAGTTATTACCATATTTATGGCAGGCTGCTTGTTGATAATCGAAAACCCAAAAGTGGATTTGATACTTTGAAGTTGGCACTAGATTTAAAGACCAGTATTTATGGTAAAACAGATAATAAGTTGGCAAAAACCTATAACTATATGGGGGTTGCAAATTTTCATATGCATAATTTTGAGGAGGCTTTAAATAATTATCAAAATGCAGTTAACATTTTGCTATTAAATAAGTTCTTTGGTCGCGATTTATTTGATGCATACCAGAATATTGGAATTGTCAAAGCCAGTTTGGGTAACTTTGAAAAAGCATATAGCTATTTCACAGATGCATCAAACATTATTGAACAGACAGATAGTCATGATAGTTTGTTATTAGCAGGATTTTATAGTAACTATGGTCTTTTGGCTGGGTTAATGGGTAAAAGTGATGATGCAAATACGTATTTTGATATTTCTGAAAAGTACTATATAGGGTTGTATGGTGATCAATATATGAAGTTAGCAAATTTAAACCTTAACAGAGGCGTAAACACATTTAGAAACCTAAATTATACGTTAAGTAGTATTTACCATAGAAACGCTGTTGAAATTTATTTGAATAACAATCAAATCGGAAAAGGTCTACTTAAATGTCTCAGTAACCTTTGTGTTTTGTATATGGAACTAGATGATTTACAATTATCTCTCGAATATGGTTATAAAGCATTGAGTTATAATCCACCTGTTGATATGAGAATAGCTATTTATCAACACTTAGCAAAGACTTATGAGATTCTGGAGGATTATGATAAAGCAAGAGAAAAATTTAATTTGGCGTTGGAAATTACAAAAGAATCTGATTATAATCCTGTAAGGAAATATGATTTGTATTTACACTATGCAGATTTCTTAATTTCAACAAAATATGAAGACCAAGGCTATTATTACTATAAATTAGCCCTGGATATCGAAGGGGATTTGAGTGGTTATAAAACGAAGAAGTATGCCATTGTTTTATCAAAAATAGGAGCTTATTTTCTTGCTGTTGATCCAGATCCAGATAATGCTTTACACTACTTCAATAGATCGATTGATATTTGGAAGGAGCAGACTCAACAAAATAATAAGGGAAATATAAGTGAAAGTTTTCATGATATTAGATTTGCAGCAGCTTATCGTGATAAATCGAAAGCACTTATTAAAAGATATGAGGTTGAAGGAAAGATAGAGGATTTATTTGAGAGTTTGGATAATTATGAATGGCTTCTTGAACAGTTAGAAAGGATTAGTAGAAGTTTGCAGAAAGAGAATCAAGAGATAATTCGTGGACTTATTTATCCAATCTATAATGAGGCTATCGATCTATCATTTATGTTATATGAACTTAGTTCGAGTGATTATTATCAAAAAAAGGTCTTTTCATTTTCTGAAAAAAGCAAATCAGCAATTTTGCTTTCATCTATCCAAAATATGAATGCATTAAAAACTTCAGATTTGCCAAAAGAGCTTCTTCTACTTGACCAGAACTTAAACGAAGAAATTAATTCTGTGAGGAAGCAATTGTTTGATGAGAAACAGCAGAATAAATCAAATAAGAAACGCATAAGTTTTTTTGAATCCCGATTAGTACAACTACTATTGACTCATGACTCATTAGTTTTAAAATTAGAAAAGAATTACCCTAAATATTATTCATTAAAATATGACCTTTCAATAATAGAATTCAACGAATTAAACCGAAAATTATCAGATAATGAAGCTATTGTAGAATATCAACTCTCTGATTCATATCTTTATATTTTTACAATAAGAAGTAAAAAACTGTTTACACATAGAATAGAGATTGACTCAACATTTTATGAATCGTTAAACTATTTTATTGAGTTGAAGAATACAGACCTTACGATGCAAAACAGAAGTGATTTTAATAGATTTATATTGCATTCAAACAGGCTGTACGATTTTTTAATACAACCAGTTTATCAGTATTTGAAAGATAAGAAATTAATAATAATTCCGTCCGGATTGCTTGGGTACCTTCCTTTTGAAATATTAGTCAAATCAGGAGGGAAAGTAAAGGAACTTGATTTTAAAAACCTGGATTATTTAGTTCGTGAGTTTCCAATTTCATATTCTTATTCATCCACACTTAGATTTAGTCCGTATTTTAATAGTTCAAATTACAAAACAAATTTGAATATATTATATATGGCACCACAATATGCTAGTATTAGATATGATAATCAATTGATTTCCAGAAATAAGTCGGTGTTTAAGGAACTGCCTAATGCACAAAGAGAAGTAACTGAATTACAACTTGAATTTGGAGGCAAAACTTTAAGTGGAAAAGATGCATTGAAATCTACATTTCTTAATACTGCTTCTAATTATGATATTTTACACTTAGCAATGCACACTCTCATTAATGATTCATTACCTATGTATTCAAAATTGGTGTTTGCCCAAGAAGGTTATGACGATGAAGAAAGGTTTTTAAATACATCTGATATCTATGAATTGAATCTTAAAGCAGCAATGGTAACACTAAGTTCATGTAATACTGGTACAGGAGTGTTGAAAAAAGGTGAAGGTATTATGAGTTTAGCCAGAGGTTTTGTGTTTGCCGGAGTTCCTTCAGTGGTAATGACTCTTTGGGAAGTCCCTGATGAAAGTGGATTGAAAATCATGAAAGCATTTTACAATTATCTATCTAATGGTTTACCAAAAGATGATGCTATGCGGCTTGCCAAACTAGATCAACTTAACTCAGCAAACATGATAAAATCACACCCTAATTTTTGGTCAGCATACATTGTTACTGGTGATACTGCTGTTTTAAACAT
>Ga0164315_10001233_pt1 | contig 19215 bp, 24 predicted proteins | sample GuaBasSedimGuay6_FD_113737 | JGI IMG/M metagenome (GOLD analysis project Ga0164315, IMG submission 113737) | Subseafloor sediment microbial communities from Guaymas Basin, Gulf of California, Mexico - Guay6, Core 4569-2, 0-3 cm | ecosystem: Environmental > Aquatic > Marine > Hydrothermal vents... | reverse complement strand
TGCAGACGGGGTCAGGCTTGTTTTATTGTGTTTTTATCAATAAATCTATATCAAAAATGCAATAATGCAAGCCTGACCCCACTCAAATCTGCCAACTCCGAAAGTTGAGGATTTAATAATAAATCATCTTTTCCCAGAATTCTTTTTCATCCTTGTCCCAGTCCGGGCCGAATTTTTTATCACAAAATGACCCAAGCCTTTTGTACCAGTTTGTCCAGGGATTTTTACCTTCTTTTTTATCTGTGAGCACATCAATAAGAAATTTTTCAATATTGATCATTTCTTCTTTTGGTATATATGAGCAGGCACCGCCAAGATATGATTTTTTAATATTATCCGGGCTGAGCGCATGGGCTGTAAGCATTACCGCTATCACTTTTTTACGATTAGCCGTTTCCAGCAATTGATAGCCGTCAACACCCATGATATCAAGGATCGCTATATCAAACTTTTGGGTCTCAAGAAAATTATTTGCCTGTTCAAAGCTTTGGGCTCTCACAATTGTACACATATCAAGCAATTCTTCCAAGGAATCAAGAACATCAGGCTCATCATCAACAATCAGAACTTTTTTGTTTTTCAAACTTATATCCGACATATTTCTTTCACTCCATAAAGGGTTATATTCTTATATGGTCATAGTATAATTCATATACAGAAAGATTCAATATAATTTTGCTTTTAACTGCCCGCATGCAGCTAAAATATCATCACCTTTGCTTTTTCTTGTAATCGCAGTGAAATCTCTGTCAAGTAAAACCTGCAGAAATTCACTGATTTGATCTTTGGACGGGCGTTTGAAATCACTATTTTCATATTCATTAAAGGGTATCAGATTTATTTTTGCTTTAATCGGAGCCAAAAGTGCTGCAAGCTTTAAAGCATCTTCTTTTGTATCATTCACTCCTTTCATTAAAATATATTCAAAGGTAATCTTCTTTCTTGGTTTCATTGTAAAAGTTCGACAGGCCTCCAGCAGCCGGGTTAAAGAATATTTTTTATTGATGGGCATCAAGCGGGATCGCATCTCATCCGTGGTTGCATTTAAAGAGATTGCCAGATTCACATCCGTATCAAGACCCAGTTGTGTTATTTCAGGGACCAGGCCGCAGGTAGAGACCGTTACCCGCCGATCTGAAAATTTGAGTCCATAATCACTGTCTGTGATTATCTCTAATGCCTTTAAAAGGTTTTTATAATTGGCAAGGGGTTCTCCCATTCCCATGAACACGATATTGGAAAGTTTTAAGGGATCAAGATCTTTTTGACTCAGATAATGCCTTGCATCCCTGATCTGGGCAATAATTTCAGAAACATTTAAATTTCTGACAAATCCGCCTTTGGCAGTTAAACAAAACTGGCAATTCTGAACACATCCAACCTGGGAAGATACACAAAGGGTAAAGTGATCTTTTTCAGGAATCAGGACGGATTCAATATGCTGCCCATCTGAAAGTCTATGCAAAAATTTTTCAGTCTTATCAACAGAAACCAGTTTTTTTTCAAGAAATAGCCGTTCAATATAAAAATTATCCTCCAAAATTTTGCGCATCTCTTTTGAAAGATCTGTCATCTGTTCAAAAACATCTGTCTGCCTGATATATAGCCACTTGAAAATCTGCCCGGCCCTGAACGGTCGGATACCTTTGCCATCAAGCCAGCCGGCAAGGTCAGCCCTTGTAAAATTCAATATGTTTTCCATGTATTTTTATCTACCTGAATTTAATATTTTCTTGACATATCATGAAATCTATACTAATTTCAATGATTTGATTTGATATTTGTAAGGTTGGTCTTTTTATGTTTGAGAATTTGAGCGACAGACTTGATTCGGTCTTTAAAAAGCTAAAAGGTCATGGCACCCTGAATGAAAAGAACATCGATGATGGTCTTAAACAGGTGCGGATGGCGCTACTTGAGGCTGATGTCAATTATAAGGTTGCAAAATCTGTAATTTCAGATATAAAAGACAGGGCTTTGGGCCGGGAAGTAATGCAAAGCCTTACTCCTGGTCAGCAGGTCATAAAAATTGTAAACGATGAATTTACCAGGATGATGGGGTCTGAACATCAGGGCTTGAATCTTGATGGGAAGTCTCTGGGTTCTGTTATGCTTATCGGGCTGCAGGGTTCCGGTAAAACCACAACAGCAGGGAAACTTGCTCTCTACCTTCGGAACCAGGGTAGAAAGCCGTTTCTGGTGCCGGTGGATGTTTACAGGCCTGCGGCAATTGATCAGTTGAAAAAAATTGGAAAACAACTGGATGTCCCGGTATTCCAATCCACAATAGATATGAAGCCTTTAAAAATTTGTCAGGATGCAGAACCGGCAGCCAGGCGACTGGGATGTGACACCCTGTTACTGGATACTGCAGGAAGGCTGCATCTTGATGAAGCATTAATGGCTGAGTTAAAAGGCATCAAAAAAGGGATGAATCCATCGGAAATTCTTCTTGTTGCCGATGCGATGACAGGCCAGGATGCCGTGAATATTGCCGGATCATTTGACAAAGCACTTGATCTTACCGGTGTTGTGCTGACCAAAATGGATGGTGATGCTCGCGGTGGTGCAGCACTGTCCATAAAAGCTGTTACGGGCAAGCCGTTAAAATTCATCGGTGTGGGTGAAAAGTCAACGGCACTGGAAGCATTCCATCCCGACAGGATGGCCTCAAGAATACTGGGGATGGGAGATGCGCTTTCATTTATTGAAAAAGCCCAGAAAGCAGTTGACCAGAAAGAAGCCAAGGCAATTGAGAAAAAGCTGAAAAAAAATGCCTTTACTCTGGAAGATTTTAAAAATCAGATAAAATCCGTCCAGAAAATGGGATCAATAAAAGACCTCATTGGAATGTTACCAGGGATGAATAAAAAACAGCTCAAAGGTTTAAATATAGATGACAGGGAATTTGCCAGAATTGAAGCCATTATCAATTCAATGACACCTGAAGAAAGACGTGTTCACGCCATTATCAAGGGGTCAAGAAAAAAAAGAATTGCCAATGGAAGCGGGACAACGGTTCAGGATGTTAACAAGCTTTTAAAAAGCTATTCCCAATCCATGAAAATGATAAAGAAGTTTAATAAAGGCGGCATGCGTTCATTAAAAAACATGCTTCCATTTTAAGGAGAAAAAAAAGAATATGGCCGTAAGAATCAGATTGACCAGAAAAGGAACAAAGAAGAAACCTTTTTACAGAATTGTGGCTGCTGACATCGAAAAGCCAAGAGATGGCAGATTTTTAGAACTCTTGGGTACTTACAATCCAATGGTTGAACCAAATGCAATTGTGCTGAAAGAAGACAGAATAAAATATTGGCTGGGCGAAGGTGCCAAACCTTCAACAACTGTCAAGAGCATTTTGAAAAGACAGGCGGAGAGCCAAGCTTAAGCATATTGTGTTTTATATGCAGCACCAGATATTCTCAACACCTTAATTTTAGGAGATCTATTTATGAAAGAGCTGATAGAATACATTGCAAAGGCACTGGTAGACAATCCTGATCAGGTTCAAATATCAGAAGTCACTGGAGATCAAACTTCTGTTTTAGAACTTAAGGTGGCAAAAGAAGATCTTGGCAAAGTAATAGGCAAACAGGGAAGATCAGCACGAGCCATGAGAACAATTTTAAGTGCAGCATCCACCAGGCTTAAAAAACGTACCGTGTTAGAAATTATTGAATAGATGACAAACAAAACCACTTCGTTTACTATAGGAAAGGTAACCGGAGTTCATGGACTTAATGGTAATCTCAAGGTTTGGTCTTTTGCAGATTCCATTAATACCTTTTACCCGGGCAGAAGCGTTCTTTTAAAATCAGAAGAAGAACAGGGGGAAACCTTTACTATCCTTCAGGCATTGCCCCATAAAAAGGGGATCATACTCTCCCTTAAAGGGGTTGACAGCCGAAGCCTTGCCGAGGATCTTATCGGCAAAGAGATTCTAATTGATCGGGATCAATTGCCGATACCCGAAGAAGACGTCTGGTATTGGCAAGACCTTTTGGGGCTGAACGTGTTTGATCATCAAGAAGGGTTTATCGGCAAGATAACCAATATCTTCCCAACGGGCGCAAATGACGTTCTGGTCGTGACAGACAAGGAAAAAGAGACCCTGGTGCCAATGCATAAACACTTTGTTGAATCCATTGATCTTGAAAAAAAGACCATGCAGACAACGCTGCCCCCGGAATTATTGATGGATTACTAATGGATTTTATGGTACTCACCCTGTTTCCGGAACTTGTCAGCTCTTTTTTTGAGCACGGCATGATTTCAAGAGGTATTGAAAAAGGATTGATAAAAGGGGATTACATTAATATCAGGAATTTTTCATGCGACCGCCATAACACTGTTGATGACAGACCCTATGGTGGTGGAAGCGGCATGGTAATGAAGATAGAACCCTTACAGGCTGCTATTTTACATGCAAAAAAAAAAGCGCCTGAATCCCGGGTTGTATTAATGAGCCCCCAGGGAAACCGGTTCAGCCAGGAAAGGGCTTTTGAACTTGCCTTACAAAATCAGGGGCTTATTTTTGTCTGTGGAAGGTATGAAGGGATTGATGAACGGGTATATACAACCCTTGTTGATGAAGAACTTTCCATCGGGGACTATGTCATGACCGGCGGAGAGCTGGCATCCATGGTCATTATTGATGCGATAGCAAGGTTAATCCCGGGCGTACTGGGAAGTTGTGAGTCCTGCCGGTCGGATTCATTTACAGATAACCGGCTTGAGTATGCACAATATACACGGCCTGAAGAATTTGAAGGGCTGAAGGTTCCCGAAATTTTATTATCCGGAAATCATGAAAAAATAAGATTGTGGAGAAAGAAATCGTCTCTTCAGCGAACATTTTTGAAACGACCGGATCTTTTACAAAAAGGCTGTCTGGATGCTGAAGAAAAAAAAATATTAAAACAATGGGGTCAGGAGTTGAAAAGCCTTGTTAAAGAATAACCTTTTCGTGGCATTAATCCATTTTCCTGTCATGAACAAAAAAAATCAGCCCATTGGTTCAGCTCTGACAACAATAGACTTGCATGATATTGCAAGGGCATCCATCACTTTTGGTGTCAGCGGGTTTTATGTCATAACCCCCTATGAAGACCAGGTCACTCTGGCCAACCAGGTGATTGAACACTGGACAAAAGGAGTTGGAGCTAAACTGAATCCGTTTAGAAAAGATGCACTGGAACTGATTCGGGTGACCAAAACATTTGAGGATGCGGTATTTTCAATTGAACAGGAAAGAAAAGAGCCCGTGGTGACCATTGCCACGAGTGCAGAAAAAAAGAAAGGCTCAATAGCAATAGAATCGTTACAGCAAAAGCTTGCAGATAAAGCTTCCCATGTCATTGTTTTTGGGACGGCATGGGGACTTGCAGATGAATTGATTGACACCTGTGATTTTATTTTAGACCCGATTTTCGGAAGCACTGGTTACAATCACCTTTCTGTCAGGTCTGCTGCATCAATATATTTAGACAGAATTATAAATGGCAGATAAGACAAGTGTTTGTCAAAAGGAAAGACTACCAGGAGGAAACATGAGTAATATAATCGAAAAATTAGAAAAAGAACAATTACGTCTTGATATCCCTGGATTTGATTCAGGTGATACTGTGAAAGTCCATGTAAAAATTAAAGAAGGTGAAAAAGAGCGTATCCAGATATTCCAGGGTGTTGTGATTAAGAAAACCAAAGGATATGCAAGTGCCCGTTTTACAGTCAGAAAAATTTCCGATGGCGTTGGTGTTGAAAGAATATTTCCGCTTTTTTCCCCTTCCATTGATAAAATTGAATTGGTAACAAGGGGAAGGGTTAGAAGATCAAAACTCTATTACCTTAGAAATCTCCGCGGTAAAGCAGCAAGAATCAAAGAAAAACGATTTGCTTAACCCCCCTTAAAAGGTTTCGCTGATGTGGGAATTTGAACACAATGCAAAAACCCATGGGTATAAAATAGTAGCAGGTATTGACGAGGCCGGCAGGGGACCCCTGGCCGGCCCTGTCGTGTCTGCTGCCGTGATCCTGCCTCAAAATTTTGAATGTGTTGGAATCAATGATTCAAAAAAGCTGTCTGAAAAACAAAGAAACTATTTCTTTACTATCATCAGGAAACAGGCAATTGCTGTTTCTACTGGTATAGCTTCACACGATGAAATTGATCAAATCAATATTCTTCAGGCATCCCTGCTTTCCATGAAAAGAGCTGTTGAAAATCTTTCAAACCCACCTGATTTTATAGCCCCGGATTTTCTTCTTATCGACGGTAAGTTCACCATAAATATGGATATTACCCAGACAGCTTTGATCAAAGGGGATTCCAGAAGCATTTCCATTGCCGCGGCATCCATTATTGCAAAGGTTACAAGGGATGCCATAATGGCAGATCTCCATAAAAAATATCCCCATTATAATTTTATCCGGCACAAAGGCTACCCAACCCGTGCCCACAAGGAAGCCATTGTGAAATATGGACCCTGCCCTGTCCACAGAATGACCTTTAAAGGTGTTAAAGAGGTGATAAATGCCGGATGACAAAAAAAAGCTGGGACATCGTGGTGAAACAGCAGCAATATCATTTCTTCAAACCAAAGGATTCATCATTCTTGAAACCAACTATCAAACAAAAATAGCTGAAATAGATATTATTGCCAAAGACCAGGACCGTATCTGTTTTATTGAAGTCAAAACAAGACGCAGCCTTAAAAAAGGACTGCCAAAAGAATCGGTTACATATTCAAAACAAAAAAAAATCATACTGGGAGCTTCTTTGTATCTTAAAACAACCCAACAGATGAATTCCAAAGTCAGATTCGATGTGGTTGAAGTAATAGAAAAAAAAGGCCAATTTAATATTAATTTAATTAAAAATGCTTTCCAGATTTTTTAAAGCGAATTATGAGAACGGGTCATTAAAATGGACACTCAAAATTCAGTCGGAACCCTCTATATTGTTGCCACCCCGATAGGAAACCTTGAAGATATCACATTCAGGGCTGTTAAGGTATTAAAACAGGTGGATCTGATCGCAGCAGAAGACACCCGGCATTCAAAAAAACTGCTCGCCCATTATGGAATTGTAACAAGACTTGTGTCCTGCCATGAGCACAACGAAATGAACAAAACCCCCCAACTCATCACTCACTTAAAAAATGGGCTTGATATTGCCCTGATTTGTGATGCCGGAACGCCTGGTATTTCAGATCCAGGTTATAACCTTGTCAAAGCTGTTGCCAGAGGAAAGCTGCCCATCATTCCCATACCCGGATGCAGTGCTGCCACTGCCGGATTAAGTGTATCAGGCATTCCCACTGATTCGTTTCTGTTCCTGGGGTTTTTGCCCAAAAAACAGCAAAAGCAGATGAAGGCTCTTGAATCAATAGCAGATCAAAGTGCGACCCTGATTCTTTATGAATCCCCAAGGCGTATTAAAGTCCTTATTGACAATATGCTCAAGATTCTGGGAGATCGAAAAGCATTTCTTGCCAGGGAAATCACCAAACTCCACGAAGAATATATCCGGGGGAACCTGTCGGATATTCTTAAAACCCTTGAAGAAAAAGAAATCGTTAAAGGAGAATGCGCTCTTTTTGTTCAGGGCCGGCTGGAACAAAAGACCATTGATAAAGGACAACTTGAAAAAATCCTTTGCAAAAAACTTACAACCACAGATCTTGGTACATCAGATTTAGCCGGACAAATTTCAAAAGAATTCAACCTGTCAAAAAAATATGTATATGGCATGATTCTGAAATTAAACTCAACACAATAATCGGAAAAATTAATTATTTTCGGTCGGGCACGGGCACTAACTATGCAGCATAGAAAGAGGGCTGTCTTTTTAATCAAAAGACAGCCCTCTTTTTTTTTATACCCGTAAAATATAATTACCTTTAACAAGACATAAATTACATTTTGGTTCCTTCTGCATGGCTCTGGAGCTTAATTTCAACTTTTTCAGTTAAAGATGCATAGTATTTTCTCAAAATAACCAAAACTTCTTCACGGCCAAAGTGATCAACCACTTCTTCGTTGTTGGCAAGCGCATAACGCAGTTTGGTTCCGGAAAGAATAACCCTGTCTTCTTTGCCATGGGGGCAGGTTCTCATGGAAGCCATGCCGTCACATTTTTTGCAGTAGAATGTCCAGTCAATTTTCAGAGGTTCGCAAAGCAGTGCTTTACCGGGTTCTGAAGGCATCGGAATCGTATCAAAAATTTCCTGAGCTTCAAACAGGGTATAAAAATCACCAACGCCTGCATGGTCACGACCGATGATCATTCTGTTCACACCATAGTTCTGACGGAAGGTTGCATGGAGAAGTCCTTCTCGGGGCCCGGCATATCTCATGTCAAGGGGATATCCACCGTTGACAACATGCTCGGGAACAAAAAAACCTTTGATCAACGTATCGATACATTCAATACGAACGTCTGCAGGAATATCACCGGGTTTAAGATTACCAATAAGAGAATGGATCAGAACACCATCACATACGTCAAGAGCAATTTTGCAAAGATGCTCATGGGATCTGTGCATGGGATTTCTAAGCTGCATGGCAGCGACAGTTCTCCAGCCTTTTTCATCAAAAATCGCGCGGGTTTCAGTTGGAGTCAGATAAACTCCTTTGAATTTTTCAGGAAATTCACCTTCAGAAAGAACTTTTACAGGGCCTGCAAGGCAGAATTCTTTTCTGGCCATAACCATCTGAACACCGGGATGATCTTCCATGGCAATTTTCCAGAACACTGCATCTTCAGACTCTTCGCCATGACCCTTATAAACTTTCTCACATTCCCATTTTTTATCATCTTCAGTCATTTCAAATTTTTCTTGAACCTTCATTGTGGCAAAAATTTCACCCTTTCTTTCAAGAGCAATTTCATCACCTATTTTGATTCCTGCTGCATCGTCTTTGCCGGCATCCATCATTACAGGAACAGGCCAGAAAGTACCGTCAGCCAGAAGGAAATCTGCGCAAACGCCTTTCCAGTCCGCTTTGGTCATAAATCCGTTCAGCGGGCTGAAACCACCGATACCGAGCATGATAAGATCACCTTTAACCTGGGATGAAATTTCAATTTTTTTGAGTCCTGCAGCTTTTTTGAGTTCTGCTTCAAGTTCTGCTCCTTCAAGTTTACAAATTACGAGGCCTTTTCCGCCATGAGGCGCTACTAATTTAGACATTTACTCTATTCTCCTTATTTATGTTTAACCACCTTAATAAATGTTTACTCAAACATTTATAAAAATTCTATCGTAAAAAATTTTGTAACATGTAATAATGATAGATAAATTTGTCAAGAATTTTATTGATCAATCTGTAAAATCCTGGCGATTTCATCCATTGATTCCACATTAAAATCTGCTTTAAGCTCTGAATTTTTAAATGCTGCAAATCCTACTTTTGCGTTTAATGCCGCCTGCCGATCATAATCAGAATCCCCGATAAAAAGAATCTCATCCGGTTTTAATCCAAATCTTCCCATTATCATCAACAATTGTTCAGGATCAGGCTTTGGTTTTTTAACCATCGCCGCTGTCACCACTACTTCAAAATAGTCTTCCAGATGAAAATCTTCCAGCACTTTTTCCATGGAATTGGTCCGGTTGGTCCCGATTCCCCTGATATAACCATTCGCTTTTAGTTTAATAAGCAGTTCTTTTAACCCTTTTTCCATGACCATATCCTTGATGAATTTATCATACCCGATATTTTTAAGATGGTCATATACAATTGAAAGGTCGGCCATTTCCGGGAAAAGGTAATCAATGGCCTTATTTACCGTCATCATGTGAATATTGACAAATTGCGCTTCATTGAGTATCGGCTTACCAAAGCTCTGAAGAACCTCATCATAATATTTCCGGTTGGAAACGGCCGTATCAAACATGACACCGTCACAGTCAAACACCACTGCTTTTATTTTTAAAATATCCATATTTAAATTTTCTTTAAAAAACTGATACAACCTTAAGATTTTGGTATAGGTTTTTCAACAAAAACAGCATATACCCTTATGGTTAATGTTGGTTTGTACCGGCTGTCTGTTTTAAGTGTCAGCACATCATACAGGGTCTGTACCTTGTCTGATGTGGCCTTGATATCAATCTTCCAGGATTTCTTATCCTCTTTTGATTCAATCAGCGTGGATTCAGTCCTGGCATTTCCCTTCTGCTCCATTCCCAAAATCGAAAACGGATATTTTTCAGAAGGTGTGATGTTGACGACAGCCTCTAGGGTATCGCCTGGATTGCCATTCAGATAAACAGATTCAGGCTGGATATCAACAATTTTTTCAACGGGGCCTGTGACAACCAGGTTGAACCGTTTTCTTTCAGGGTCATCGGTCTTGACCTGAATCACTTTTTTCATGGTTTTTCCACCATAGCCACTGGTTTTAAAACTGAGTTTGATTTTTCCTTCCCCGCCCGGGGGAATTTGCCTGTCAAAGGTGTGCTTATCACACCCTCAGGGAGGCAGAACATCATTAATGTGCAAAAGAGTGTCCCCGATATTTTTAATTTTAAATTCATGGGGGACAGAAAGCCCCTCCGGTACTGATTCAAATGTAAAAACTGGGTTATCAATCAAAACTTTGGGTTGGGCCATTCCCAGCCGGGGTAAAAAAAATACCGCAATGAGAATGACAATAAGAATAATTTTCTTTTTCATAATTTACAGAGTTTCCCTAAAAAATTTTAAACAGATGTTCATTGATCATAGCACAGATCCCGTTTTTCTGGTCTATTTTTTTTTGATCAATGCTCAATACCTTAACCACCCCCATCAAGGCATTTGCCATCATAATATTTGGATATGAATAAAAATCCTCCCGGGATACGGGTTTTTGGCAGATATCATATCCCTTGTCAGCCAGGATCTCCAGCACAGACTTCAGTGTCACACTGGCCAGCACATGAAGGGATTCCGGTACCATCACAATTTTGTCCTTTATGGCAAAGATACTTGCGGTATTGGTTTCAGAAACAGTTTGATCAGGGTTCAAAATAATGGCCTCATCCGCGTCATGGGCTTTGGCAAATCTTCGGGCAATCTCATAATACAGATAATTCAAGGTTTTATAATCTGCCAGGGGTGTCTGCCGGGGATGCGGATAGGTGATCAGATCCAGTCCTTTTTTCTCCAATACCTTAAGCCTGTGGGTATATTCCCTTGCGAAAACAGCCATAAAAAACCTATTGCCATTATCCTGTTCATCTATTGATACCAGTATTTTGATGGCAAGCAATTTGTCCTGGAACTTGTTTGCCTTTATTAAAGATTGGATCACATGCTCCCATGTTATATCCGGCAGGGTCTGAAAAAAAAGTTTTTCCCAGGTCTTGTTCAAACGAGATACATGATCTTTCAGACGAAATATCCTTGCCTTTTCCACGCAAAGGGTTTCGAACAGCCCTGCTCCATATTGGAATCCCGAACTTGTGGCTGATATCCTTGCCTGATCCAGATCAATTATTTTACCGTTCACCCAGGCTTTGGGTGTATTGTCCTGATTTTTTTTAACCATCTTTGACAAAGACTCCATCAATGTTTTTCCTTTATCAAGGGTCTCCTGGTATTCTTTTTGAGGATCTGAGTCATATACAATGCCGCCTCCCACTGAAAAAACCACACGGTCACCGGCAATAATGGCTGTCCTTATGGCAATGGATAAATCCATTGTCTCGTGAAAGCTGATATATCCGATGGAGCCTGTATATACATGGCGTTTTACAGGTTCCAGCTCATCAATTACCTCCATGGAACGTATCTTTGGGCAGCCTGTGATGGAACCTCCCGGGAAAGTGGCTTTTAATAGATCCACAGATGTTCTCCCGTGTTCAAGAATGCCTTCCACAATGGAAACCAGATGAAATACATTTTCATAGGGCTCAAGGCGTTTATGTTCTTTGACAATAACAGATCCGGGAAGGGTCACACGGGAAAGATCGTTTCGCATCAGATCCACAATCATGGTCAGCTCGGCATCGTCCTTAACACTCTGGGTCAGCTTTAATCCATTTGCCTGATCCTGTTTTTTTGTCCTGCCACGGGCTATGGTACCTTTTATGGGCCTTGTTTCAACATGACGGCCCATCTGTTTGATAAAGCGTTCAGGAGAAGTAGACACAATTTTATGATCATCGGCATGGATATAACTAAAAAAAGGGGCAGGGTTTCTTTCAAACAAATCCAGAAAAAATGAATACACATCTCCCAGAAACCCTGATTCAAAACGCTGGGAAAGATTGGCCTGGTAAATGTCACCAGCCCTTAAATAATCGATGATTTTTTTTACAGAAAGAATATATTCGGATTTTGTAAAGCTTGATCTAAATCCTGAACTATCTTGTGAACTGTCTCTGTCTATGGAAAAAGGTTTTCTTTTAATCGGGGTTTTTATCCTGTCAAAAAAAAACTCTTTGATTTCCCCTATCATATCATCTGTATTTTGAAAAATTGTATCGTGTGTCAGCAAAGGAATACAAAGCCTTGTCTCTCCTGTTTTTTTATCCTGAATCAAAATCAGGGAAGGAGCATACAGACATAAATCAGGCAAACCTGCATCCATACAGGTTTTGGGAAGTGTTTCAATATGATCTTTTAAATCATAGGAAAAATACCCGAACAAACCTGCACAAATTGGAAGGTTAAAAGAATCTGTATCCATTTTGAACCGGTTCAACAGCGCCTGAATAACCGAAAACGGATCATCAAAGAGTCGAATCTCTTCTCCCCGGTGCCTGATGGACACTTGATCCTGACGGCTTTTCAGTTCAAACCAGGGTTTTACTGCAAGAATATGATATTGGGCACTATCAAGATTTGACCCGGATAATAAAAGGACAGTTCCGATATCATCGGCAAATGACGCGGCTATCTGTTCAAAGGGGCGGTCAAGCTCGATTATTTCCTGATGAACTTCTTTTAACAAAGGAAGCTTTTTTAGCAATCCATCCATCTTAAGGCCATTCATCTTACGACCATTCATCTCAAGAAAGGATTCATTCTCTTTTCATTACCGATGGTTGTTTCCGGGCCATGGCCTGTATATACGCGGGTATCATCATCAAAGGCCAACAATTTTTCCCGTATACTTGAAATCAGGGTATCATAGTCGCCCCCGGGAAGATCTGTTCTGCCGATTGACCCTGCAAACAAGGTATCTCCAGAAAAAAGGCGGCCCCTGGTATAAAGGCAGATGCCTCCTCTTGAATGGCCTGGCGTGTGGATCACCTTTAAGGTAATTTTACCAAAGCGTATTTCATCCCCATCATTTAATAGAATATCTGCCGGGGGTGAATTTTCCGCTGATAGTCCGAACGTTAATGCAGAATGCGAAAGCTCTTTGAGCATGGGTTCGTCCTCGGGATGAATGGCAAGCTGTGCACCGGTCACTTCTTTCATTCTTTTATTGGCGCCCACATGATCAAAATGGCCATGGGTATTAATCAAATATTTTACATTTAATTCAGATTTAGCCAGTTCCATCAGTATTCGGTCTGCATCATCTCCCGGATCAATCACGACAGCTTCTTTTGTGGATTCACATCCTAAAATAAAACAATTGGCCATAATCGGGCCAACCTCAAGTTTCTTAATAATCAAGACAACCTCCAAAATTTTTGGCTATTTAAAACCTTCAAGTAATTTAATACGATCCAGCACCCCATTTATAAAAGAGCCTGAATCCTTTGTGCCATAAGTTTTACCAATTTCAACTGCTTCATTTATGGTAACGCTGGTCGGTATATCAGAACACTTCAAAAATTCAAACGTTGCCATACGCATAATGTTTCTGTCCACCACAGGCATTCGGGAAATTTTCCAGTTTTTTGAATATTTATCTAACAATTCATCTATTTGAATTCTGTTTTCCACAACCCCTTTTACCAGATGGAAAAAAAAAGGCTTGACCTCCTGTGTAAGCTTTTCTTCATTATCGGCACAAAAATCCACCAGATTTTTATCTGGATCAGATTTGTCCATGTCAAAGAAAAAAAGAGCCTGAAGTGCAAGTTCCCTTGCCAGCCTGCGGTCACCCATAATATTATTTAACCTTTTTTCAGACTTTCGGAAAGATTTGCCATTTCCACAGCAGCAAGGGCAGTATCAAATCCTTTATTGCCGGCCTTTGTTCCTGCCCTTTCAATGGCCTGCTCAATATTTTCTGTGGTGAGAATGCCAAACATCACCGGGATATCCGCGTCAAGACTGACAGAGGCAATGCCCTTGGATACTTCTGCGCACACATAATCATAGTGGCTGGTAGCACCACGAATGACAGCTCCGATACAGATAATGGCATCATAATTTCCATGGTTCAGCATTTTTTTTGCAGCCAGGGGAATTTCAAAGGCACCTGGAACTTTTAAAACAGTGATATCTTTATCCTCTGCCCCGCTTCTGATCAATCCATCAAGGGCTCCATCTAAAAGCCTGCCTGTGATAAAATCATTAAAACGGGAGACAATAATTCCAAATTTCTTGCCCTGGGCCTGTAATCCTGCTTCTATAATTTTTGGCATTTTTCTTTTCCTTATCGTTATGGTAACAATTAAAATTTACGGGTTTGATTTAAATATGGAGCAAATGTCCCATCTTAGCCTGCTTGCATTGAAGGTATCCTTTATTGTAGCTATTGGCTTTAACCTCAATGGGAACCTGCTCAACAACAGTTAATCCATATCCTTCAAGGCCGATCATTTTTTTCGGGTTATTGGTCAAAAGCCGCATTTTTTTAACACCCAGGTCCACCAGTATCTGGGCACCCACACCATAATCTCTCATATCTGCCTTAAAACCTAATTTCTCATTTGCTTCAACCGTATCAAGCCCCTGTCTCTGATATTCATAGGCTTTTAATTTATTTACAAGGCCAATACCACGACCCTCCTGACGAAGATATAGCAGGACACCGTTGCCCTCTTCTTCCATCATGGCCATGGCTTTATAGAGCTGCTCCTGGCAGTCACAGCGAAGGGAAGAAAAAATATCTCCGGTCATACATTCTGAATGAACCCTGACCAGTATTTCTTTTTCAGGATCAATTTCCCCTTTTACCAGAGCAATATGGGTCAAGTTATCCAGATCGTTTTCATAGGCAATGATGGTAAATTCGCCGCCAATCTTAGTGGGAATTATTGTCTGTGCAGCTTTTTTAACAAACCTTTCCGTTTTAAGCCTGTATTTTACAAGTTCTGCAACAGTACAGATACCAATACCATGTTTTTTTGCAAATTTTTCCAGGGATGGCATTCTCGCCATGGTACCGTCATCATCCATGAATTCACAAATCACTCCGGCAGGTTTCATCCCTGCAAGGCGTGCCAGATCAACAGATCCTTCTGTCTGCCCAATCCTTACCATGACTCCGCCATCCCTTGCCCTTAATGGAAAAATATGGCCGGGTTTTGCAATGTCATCAGGGGTGGTATCATCTGCCACGGCAGTGAGAATCGTTGTTGCCCGGTCTGCTGCTGAAATCCCTGTGGTAACGCCTTTTTTAGCTTCAATGGACACTGTAAATCCGGTTCCATATTGTGAAGTATTATTGTCCACCATCATGGGCAGATCCAGACGGTCGGCAATAGAGGAATCAAGAGAAAGGCATATCAGTCCCCTTCCATTGGTGGCCATGAAATTTATGGCTTCCGGGGTTACAGCCTCTGCTGCCATGGTCAAATCCCCTTCGTTTTCACGATCTTCATCATCCACAAGAATGACTATTTTACCATTTTTTATATCTTCAATCGCCTGTTCAATTGTTAAATGCGGCATATTTAAATCCTTAAATTTATAAAAATCCGTTCCTTGCGAGAAGTCCTCTGCTGATGCCTTCCTGCCCTTTGGACAAAGCATCATTTTTTGAAGTGCTTCCCATTAAACTCTTTTTTACGTATTTGCCTATCATATCTGTTTCTATATTGACCTGGTCACCAACTCTTTTTAAGCCTATGGTGGTAATATCTGCGGTGTGAGGAATAATACCGACGTAAAAGTCCTTATCAGAGCATTCGTTAATGGTCAGACTGACCCCTTCAATTGCAACAGAGCCTTTTTCAATCATGTCTGCGCTAAGTTTGGACGGGACATCAATTTTAATAATAAGGGCATTGCTATTTCTTTTTATGGAAGAAATAATTCCTGTCCCATCAATATGTCCTGAAACCAGATGGCCATCAATCCTATCTGACAATTTTAAAGCCCGTTCAATGTTGACTCTTGAACCGGGTCTTGATTGTTTAAAAGTTGTCCGTTCAACCGTCTCAGGTGCCATATCCACTTTAAAAATATTTTTCTCAAGACCGACAACAGTCAGACAGGCACCATTTACAGCAATGGAATCTCCAATTTTTGATCCAGACAAATCCAGGCCACATTCAATATGAAGCTTCTTGCCTTCACCCCTGGGCTCAATCTGTTTAATGGTTCCAAAACTTTCAATAATTCCGGTAAACATTTTTATTTTAAATATCCCCTGACAAGAATATCATCATCAAATTGAGTGACCATTACATCTTTGAGCTTAAAAGCATCTTTTATCAATAAAGGGCCTTTGCCTTTAAAGATTGGAATACCATCGCTGCCGCCTAAAATTTTGGGTGCCAGAAAAAATAAGACCTTATTTACAATCCCTTCCTTGAGAGCTGACCCTGCCACCCTGCTTCCGCCTTCTATCAAAAGACTTAAAATTGACATCCTGCCTAATTTAATCATCAGTTCATTTAAATCAAGTCTGCCGTCTTTTAAAGGTATTTCTATAATTTGAACTCCCTTTTCTGTAAGCATATTTTTTTTCTCTCCGGAAACTTCCGGGCCGGTAAAAATAATGGTTTCAGCAAAGGATTCCCGGGTGATCAAATTTGCATCTTCTCTAATACTTAAATGGGTATCCAGAACGATCCTTACCGGATCTTTTGTCTGAACTCCTTTAATTCTTGATGTAAGCGATGGGTTGTCAGCATGCAGGGTACCTGATCCCACTAAAATGGCATCCACTTCATGGCGGATCTTATGGACATGATTTCTGGATTTTTCATTGGTAATCCATTTTGAATCCCCCGTGGATGTTGCGATTCTCCCATCTAAAGTGGCAGCACACTTTAAAATAACAAAGGGTTTCTGATCATGCCGGGTATACCAGGAAAACTCTTCGATCAAACATTTGGATTCTTTTTCAAGAACACCTGAAACAACATTGATGCCCTTGTCCTTAAGATAGCGTATACCACCGCCACAAACACTGGGATTGGGGTCCGGACACCCCACCACAAGTTTTTTAATTCCAGCGTTAATAATTTTATGGGTACAGGGTGGGGTTTTTCCAAAGTGATTACAAGGCTCCAAAGTGACATACAAGGTTGCATCCATTGCTTTGGGGCCTGCATCATCCAGAGCCTCAACTTCAGCATGGGGCAAGCCTGCTGCTCTGTGAAACCCTTTTCCGACAACCCTTCCATTCTTTACAACAACGGCACCTACACAGGGATTAGGGGAAGTAAATCCCTTTGCTCTTTGTGCAAGGGATAAAGCCTGCTGCATGTATTCATGATCTGTCATCGGCCTTATCCAGGATCCTGTCAAATTCAAGGGGCAGGCATTCTTTGGGGACAAGTCCCTTAAGCTCCTGTATAAAATCAGCTACATCCTTAAATTCCCTGTAAACCGATGCAAACCTGACATAGGCAACAGCATCGATTTTCTTTAAGGCGGCAATAATTTTTTCCCCCACAATTTTTGAAGGCAGCTCCCGGTTATTGGTTTGTCTTAAATCCTGCTCAATTGCATCCACGGTTTCTTCAATCAGATTAATGCTGATGGCTCTCTTTTCGCAGGCTTTTTTAATACCGGTCAAAATTTTATCCCGGTTAAAATCTTCCCTTCGGCCATCTTTTTTTACAATTATAATCGGCACCTGCACAAAGCGTTCATAAGTTGTAAACCTCCGGCTGCATTCCCGGCATTCTCTACGTCGCCGGACTTCAAACTCAATCTTGCCCGGACGTGAATCAATAACGCTTGTGTTTGGATTTCCACAAAATGGGCATTTCATTGGGGCCTCTTTCTTATTTCAGCCTCAAGCCGGATGAGTTCTACCCCGGCCTTGTCAAACATATCCAAAGCCAGGGGATCATTATATCCATTTTTATAAAATACTGTTTTAATTCCTGCGTTGATAATCATTTTTGAACAAATGGAACACGGCTGATTGGTACAATAAAGTACTGCCCCATTCACCCGGATTCCGTGATAGGCTGCCTGGATAATGGCATTTTGTTCTGCATGAACACCACGGCACAGTTCATGTTTTTCTCCGGAAGGCACATTTAATTGTGCCCTTAAACATCCTGTTTCCCGGCAATGGGGAACTTTAGACGGTGCCCCATTATAGCCTGTGCATAGAATCCTTTTTTCCTTTACCAGGACTGCTCCTACGCTTCTTCTAAGGCAGGTTGAGCGGGTGGCGACAAGATCACAGATTCCCATGAAATATTCATGCCACGAAGGCCTTTCTGACAAGTGTTCAGTCATTGGTCTGTTTTTCTTTATATAAAGGATATTGCAGACAAAGATCTTTTACTTTTCCCCCGGTTGCTTCAATATTTTCAGGGTCATCCAGAACATCACAGATAAACCCTGCGATTTGTTTGCCGGCCTTTTCATCCATACCCCTTGATGTAACAAGGGGAAGGCCGATGCGTATACCGCTTGTGACAAAGGGGCCTCGTTTTTCATTGGGAATCGTATTTTTATTAACAGTGATACCAGCCCTGCCAAGTCTTTCTTCAGCGTCTTTGCCGGAAATATCCTTTTGACCCAGATCAACCAGCACCATGTGATTATCAGTTCCCCCTGAAATCAGTTTATATCCTCTTTCCATCATTACAAAGGCAAGGACCGAGGCATTTTTGACCACCTGTTTCTGGTAATCTGCAAAACTTTGACCAAGGGCTTCTTTAAAGGCAATTGCTTTTGCCGCGATCACATGCATTAAAGGCCCGCCCTGGATACCGGGGAAAATCTGGCTTGCAACAGCCTTTGCATATCGTTCCGAGGACAGGATAAGACCTCCCCTGGGGCCCCTCAGGGTTTTATGGGTTGTAGAGGTAATCAGATCTGCAAATCCCACAGGACTTGGGTGGAGGCCTGTTGCAACAAGCCCTGCAATATGGGCCATATCCACCATAAAAAGGGCAT
>Ga0164315_10001232_pt1 | contig 19218 bp, 17 predicted proteins | sample GuaBasSedimGuay6_FD_113737 | JGI IMG/M metagenome (GOLD analysis project Ga0164315, IMG submission 113737) | Subseafloor sediment microbial communities from Guaymas Basin, Gulf of California, Mexico - Guay6, Core 4569-2, 0-3 cm | ecosystem: Environmental > Aquatic > Marine > Hydrothermal vents... | reverse complement strand
GACTTTTGCGGACTTTGATGGACCAATCGCTCTTACAAAAGCAAGTGGGGAACCCCATTTACATTTCAATTATGCCTTTACATCCCTGGTTTTTTGGAGCGGTGCATCAGCATTGACCATGGCCCTTCCTGTGGCTGCTTATACTTATGCACTGAAGCAGGGGGTGGAATACCTGGGAGATAACAGCTGGGAATGGAACTACAGTTTTCAATGGAGTGGTCTGGACTATACAGCCACCTTGACTGCAACAAGGATCAACAACGAGGAGTTCTCTCTGGAGATGATGATTGCTTCTTCGGCAACTCCCGATCAGGGAGTGAGGTGGTTTGACGGCGTGGTTAGATATGACCATACCCAGGCTAACTGGACCATCTATAAAGATGGAAGCATTGAGGTATTGGAAGTAGCCTGGACCAAGGGTTTTGAACTTGGCGATGCATCTCTACTCTATACCTATGTGGAACCAGCTATGGTTGAAACAGGAAGCTATATCTCGTATGATTATGCTCCTCCTGAGGTGTATGATGCCTCCTTTACACTTTCCCGTTCAACAGGAACAACGCTGATCCAGTGGAATACAAGCAGCAAGGAGGGTCGCGTTCAGGACGAGGCGAGATTTGGCGATGCCGAATGGAATTGCTGGGATTCGCTGGCGAATGGATTGATAGACCTTAGCTGCGAGTAGTTCCGTCGCTATTTTGAAATAAGAGAAATCGCCCTGATTCTTACATGCTCCTTCAGGTACTGGCCCTCATCGGCCTGTGCCTGTATTGCCCGGACAATATCCATGCCTTTGACCACTTTCCCGAAGGCTGCAAAACCCTGTCCATCAGGATTTCGTTTACCTCCATGGTCGAGCGATGGCTGATCCCCAATGCAGATAAAAAACTCAGTGGAGGCGCTACCCGGCTCCATGCGAGCCATGGAGATGACTCCATCGGTATGGAGAATCCCGGTCTCCTGGGTCGACTCATGTCTGATGGGAGTTATGGTGTCAAGTACTTCATCGTGGAAGAGTCCCCCCTGTATCACTTCGATCTTCACCTTACTCTGCGGCTGGTTATCCATACGAACTACACGGTAGAACATGCTGTTTGTATAGTCATCATGCTCTACGTGGGCAAGAAAGTTGCTGGCTGTAACCGGCGCTTTTTCCATGTATAGTTCCACGCTTATATCACCCAGGTCGGTATGGATCAGCACCATGGTGGCCGGTCGGTCGCAAGAGACCGGTCCGGCAAGCATGGTAATGATTAGAAGCAATACCGGTCTACACCAGTTGATGTTTATGTACAAATTCATCCAGAACGATGTTCAGGTTTGGTTCACCAATTTCCTGAAGGTCATAATAGACCCTGGTATTTGGTTTTTTAATATTAATCAGGCGATTCAGATCAATGGGAGTCCCTATGATCACCGAGTCGCAATCGGAATTGTTTATGGTAGTCTCAAGATCCTTTAATTGTTGCTCTCCATAACCCATGGCCGGAAGAAGGGTTCCTATTTCCGGATAGGTTTCAAAGGTCTCTGTTAGTTTCCCTACCGTAAATGGCCGGGGATCGACCAAAGCAGCAGCGCCATATTTTCTGGCGGCCACCACACCGGCTCCAATCTTCATCTCTCCATGGGTAAGGGTAGGTCCATCTTCAACGACAAGCACTCTTTTTCCCTTGATCACTGCCGGGTCATCCACCCGGATGGGTGAGGCGCCGTCAATAACCGTGGCAGAAGGATTCACCTTTTCAATACTCTCCCTGACCATCTGGATGCCCTCTGGCGCGGCACTATCCATTTTGTTGATTACAATGACATCAGAAGTCCGTAATACCACCTCTCCCGGGTAGTAGCTTAACTCATGTCCGGGCCTGTGCGGATCCACTACTCCGATAGTCAGATCGGGCTTATAAAATGAGAAAGCGTTATTTCCTCCATCCCAGAGTATCACATCACATCCATCCGGATCAACTTCAGCAGCACGTACAATGGCCTCATAATCGACTCCGGCATAGATCACATTTCCCCGTACCACATGGGGCTCATATTCCTCCATCTCTTCGATGGTACACTTGTGATGCTTCAGGTCTTCCAGCGCTGCAAAACGCTGCACTTTCTGTGCTTCCAGATCACCATAGGGCATGGGGTGCCTGATGGCCACAACTTTCAGACCCTTCTCCATCAGAAGTTCGATGACCCTTCGGGAGGTCTGACTTTTCCCGCACCCGGTTCTTACCGCACATACAGCAATCACGGGCTTCTTACTCTCAATCATGGTATCATTGGTTCCCAGCAGTGCAAAATTTGCACCTGCTGCATTGACCACTGCGCTGATGGCCATCACCTTCTCATAGGGCAGATCGCTGTAAGAGAAGACACAGGTCTTGGCCTCCAATTCAACAATTAAGCGAGGCAAGTGATCCTCAGAATATATGGGGATCCCATCCGGATAGAGTTCACCTGCCAGTCCGGCCGGATATTTTCTACCATCAATATCAGGAATCTGGGCAGCCGTAAATGCTACTACCCTATATTCCTCCCTGTTTCTGAAATAGGTGTTAAAATTATGGAAATCCCTTCCCGCAGCTCCAATGATAATGATATTCTTTCTTGTCATATGTAATGTAGTTAAGTGTTCAGATCCATAAATGTAAATGAATATTTTGCTGGGTATACTGAATATGCTATATAATAGAAATTAGCCGCTTATATATAGAACAACTTGCTTACAAATGTGTAATATTATATATTGGAGTTTTTCGAATATTTTTTTCGAAATTCGAAAAAGCGAATGCACGGATGAATTTTCTTGCACATACATACCTCTCTGGATGCAATGAGGAAATCATTGTAGGAAATTTCATGGGCGACTATGTGAAGGGTAGAAGCTATGAGCAATTTCCCGAGCAGGTGATGAAAGGGATCCTGATTCATCGCGATATTGACTCTTTTACTGACATGCACCAGATTACCCGGAACAGTAAATTGAGGCTTGCCTCCAGGTATCACAAATACGCAGGCATTGTTACGGATATTTTTTACGATCATTTTCTGGCTTCGCTTTGGGATAATTACTCAGACCTGCCATTGAGTGAGTTTGTGAAGCGCTCCTATGATATACTGAAGCGGAATTACAAGGTTCTGCCGGTTGCCATCAAAAGGTGGTTTCCAACCTTCCTGGAAAACAACTGGATGATGACATATGCGAGAGTGGATGGAATAGAGCTGGTTCTGGAAAGGATGGCAGCCAACACATCACTGCCCGACCACAGTGCATTTGCGGTGGAGGTGCTAAGGGATCAGTATGCCTTATTTATGGATGACTTCGTACGGTTTTTCCCACAGATTATAGAGTTCCTGGAGGATAAATACGAAATTGAGATAACGGCCAGCAGGGAGGCTTATCCAGAGTGTTAAGCGTACTGTTTATTGTCGGTGCTTAGCACATGCCCGGGCAGTTTATCCACTTTCAAGAGTTTCATATACTCCTGCTCATAGAAGAATTCCTTTTCTCCGAAGGCAGGGACCAGATCATCCAGCCACTGGGCTTCAGCATCGTAAGCAGCAAAGAAAGGCTGGCCTACCCAATCGGGATTTCTGCCCTGCAAGAATTCCAGTACAAACACCTTCTCACCTTTGACTTCAGAGATTCCAACGATTCGTACTTTACCCGGACCAGCCGACATGCTGGGGCCTCTAACAGTACGGCCAATTCCGCTTATTTGCTGATAGGCTTCATGAAATATCTGGTGAGTGCGTTCCAGACTCAGTCCAAAATAGGATTGTGCTCCTGTATCCCTGGCCACAAACATATAGTAGGGAATGATTCCCAGGTTGACCTGTTTTTTCCACATGGAGGCCCAGAGGGCAGGATCGTCATTGATATGTCTGAGAATGGGCGACTGGCTGCGTATGGTGGTGCCAGTTTCCCTGATGCGTGCAATAGCCTCCTTAACAGCATCCGTTTCAAGTTCACGTGGATGATTTATATGAGCCATCAGTGCCAAATGGATTCCTTTCTCATTTACCCTGCGTAACAGGTTTAGCAGATCCCATGAGTCAGGATCACTAATGTACCTGTAGGGCCAGAATGAGAGAGATTTTGTACCAATGCGAATGGTCTTCAATTGTGGCAGTTCAGCACTGAGGATGCCGTTGATATAACGCTCCAGGATCTCAGTTTTCATGACCATGGGATCGCCACCGGTGATCAGGATATCTGTGATCGAAGGATTCTCTTTCAGGTAGGCAACTACCAGCTTGGTCTGTTTCATGGCGAACTTAAGCTCATTGAGACCGGTAAATTGGGGCCACCTGAAACAGAAGGTGCAGTAGGCATGGCAGGTCTGTCCCTGGGTGGGAAAAAAGAGCATTGTTTCGCGGTATTTGTGCTGAATGCCGGACAATACTTCGCCCTTTAGCGTGGGAACATTATGTTCCAGCTGTCCGGCCGGATGTGGATTCAGGTTAAGCCTTAATTCTTCAATATATTTGGCCAGTTCGGCTTTGTTGGTATTCTTCTCCACCAGCTCAGAAAGGGCTCTGAACTGCTTGGACTTCAGCATTCCTTTCTGCGGAAAGCTTAAAATATACATAGGATCAGTCTGGTAATTATCCCAGTCAATCAATTCGTTTACGACGTAGTTATTGGTTTTAAAAGGCAGTACTTCTGATACTATTTTTATTGACTGGATCTGTTCCTTGCTAAGCTTTCCGTAGGTGGGTATTTTATCTAAATTATGTCTTGCGTATACGTGATATTTCATAAGAACTATTTCTGAGATTTGCCGGAGGCTTTTTTCCGGGGATCACAAAGATACGAAAAATCAGCGAGAATTAAAAGTAAACCCTGGCACAAGAACTTTTTATCGACTTGATCTGGTGCAGTTTACCTTAATAATTCGAGTCTGCTTGCATCCAGCCTCAGGAATATGAACAGGAACATGGTGAAGGTCCAGAGGGATGATCCACCATAAGAGAAAAACGGTAGCGGAATGCCGATAACCGGCATCAAACCAATGGTCATCCCGATATTGACTATGAAATGAATTAGCATTACGGAGATGAAGCCATAACCAAAAATCCTGCTGAAAGAGGATCTCTGTCTTTCCGCCAGGAAAATCATTCGCAAAAGGAAACCCAAGTAAAGCAGGATGACAAAAGACGTACCCAGGAAGCCCCATTCTTCCCCTACTGTGCAAAAGATAAAATCAGTGCTCTGCTCCGGGACAAAATGGAGTTTGGTCTGGGTGCCTTGCAAATATCCTTTGCCTGAAAAGCCTCCCGATCCAATGGCGATTTTGGATTGGTTTACATTGTATCCCACCCCCTGAGGATCATCCTCTATACCCAGGGTGACGTAGATCCTGTGTTGCTGATGTGGTTTCAGGACCTTGTTCATGGCAAGGTCCATGGAAATAATAAACACAATGGAGACAATCAAGCCTACCAGGATTTTCATTTGAGCATATTCCCGTAAGCGCATTCCTTTTACTGTGATGACCAGTGCAACAGGGACCAGGGCAGCAAGGCCTATTAGGAAAAGAGAAAATTCAGTTTTCAGGAGATAGTTAATCCCATAAAGGACTCCGAACACCATGGCTATGATAAGCCCGTTGACCAGTCCTTTTTTGACTGATCTAGCCACCACCATATAAATGATAAGGGTGATGATGATCAGGAACAACAGGATCAATGCCTTATCGAGTAAGAGCGAGGTGACAAACAACAGTCCCAGAGCTGCTAGCATCAGCATGACATTGGCAGAAAAACCCTCCCTGAACAGGACCAGGATAAAGGCCGAATAAACCAGGACAGAACCCAGGTCGGGCTGGAGCAGAATCAGCATGGGAGGAACTGCAATAATGCTTAAGGCTTTAACCAGATGCCAGAACTTTTTGATGTTGTAAGAGTGCGAGGTAAGCAGATTGGCAAGGGCCAGTGCAGTAATAGCCTTGGCAAATTCGGAAGGCTGGAGTTGGAATCCTCCAACTACGAACCAGCTTTTTGCACCATTAATCTCTCTTCCAAACACAAGAACCCCCAGCAGAATCCCCAGCAGGAGGATGTAGAGAAGGTAGGAAAAATGGATGTAGAATTTGGCGTCTAAGACAAGCATGAGCATAGCCAGCAAGAGAGAGGCTCCAATCCATATCAACTGTTTGCCGAAGCGTTGTGAAAAGTCAAAGATGCCATTATCCGCTTCCATGATGTTGGCCGAATATATATTCATCCAGCCAAAGCCGATCATCACCATCCAGAGCAGAATAGAGACCCAGTCCAGGTTTGCAAATACGCTATTCCTCTGTACCATCGTTCGATATATTATTCTTTTTCACCACAGGGGCCACTGGTTGGATGAGTTGCATCACCCAGTTTTCATACCAGGTTCTTTTTACCTCCCTGGTAAGATATTTTTCAATCATGAGGCTGGCTATAGGAGCTGCATAGGTGGTACCAAATCCCTGGTTCTCTACGTATACGGCAATGGCAATCTTCGGATCCTCTTTGGGTGCAAATGCGATGAAGATTGAGTGGTCGTTGCCATGTGGATTCTCAGCTGTACCGGTTTTACCGCAAACGGTTATTCCTTCAATTCTGGCATTTCTGGCTGTTGAGCCCGGGCCCCCGTTAATTACAAGGTCCATTCCATCTACAATGGGGCCATAATTGGATGTATCAACTGTTGTAAAGTGTTTTTCGCGGTACTTATCATCAATATCGTCCTCTCCTTCAATCTCCTTGACCAGGTGGGGAGCGATATAGAATCCCCGGTTGGCAATGGTGGCAGTCATGTTGGCCATCTGTATGGGAGTAACCAGCAGCTCACCCTGACCAATGGCCAGGGAACGAATGGTCAGGTAGTTCCAGTGATTCTCTCCGTATATCCGGTTGAAATAGCTCGCAGGTGGAACGTTTCCATTCAGTTCATTGGTCATTTCAATGCCCAGGGGTTCTGTAAAACCCATGGACCGGAGATGTCTGCGCCAGTTATCATAGGCTTCCGCTGTAGAGGTGTATTTCACATCCTGCAGAATGCTCTTGAGTACATTGATAAAATATGTATTACAGGAGTTCTGTATGGCTTCTATGAGATCCAGGGGTGTTTCATGAAGGTGACATCCGGTGTGAATATTTCCAACGTAAAATCCATAGTAGCAATGGTGCTCGGTCCTTGTGGAGATTACCTTCTCCTGGAGACCAATCAGTGCCATGATGGTCTTAAAGGTGGAACCCGGGGGGTATTGAGCCATCAGGGCCCTGTTAAAAAGGGGATTCAGAGTATCTATAGCCAGCTTGCCGAACTCAACTCCCAGGTTCCTGCCAACAAGCAGATCGGGCGAATAGGTGGGAGCGCTTACAAGCGCGAGCACCTCACCGGTGGAAGGCTCCAGGGCAACCACACTACCTACATATGGAGACATCAATTTTTCCCCATAGGCCTGAAGTTCCATGTCCAGTGTGGTAGTCAGGTTTTTTCCCACCTCTACTGTCTCATCCAGCCTGCCACCCTGGTAGGACTCGATGGTCTGGTTATGAACATCCTTCAGAAAAACAGTTTTCCCTTTTTGTCCCCGCAGGTGCTCCTCATAGGCCTTCTCTACTCCGGATACGCCAATGTAATCACCTAGCTGGTAATAGGGAACACTGTCGAGGATTGCCTGGTCCACCTCACCCACATAGCCAAGTGCATGTGAAGCAATAGAGTCGGTATACTCCCTGAGGGTACGGGTCTGAACATAAAACCCTTGGAATTGGTACATCTTTTCCTGAAACAGGGCCGCATTTTCATAAGAGACTTGTTTCATGAAGACTGAAGGGACGCGCCTGGAGTAGGCCTTGGCCGAATTCAATCTCTCGATGGCACTCTCACGTGTGATTTTCAGTATTTCGCAAAGCTCTGTAGTATCAAAAGGTTCGAGCAAACGGGGGGTAATCATGATATCATAAGCAGCCTTGTTGTATACCATTATTTCACCGCGGCGATCATAGATTAAGCCCCTGGCCGGGTAAATAACCCTTACACTCTGGGCATTACTCAGGGCATACTGCTCATAGGATTTATCGATCACCTGGATCTGGAAAAGACGAATCATGAAAACCAATCCCACGAGGATGATTGCCACAGCAAAAACATACCTTCTGTCCGTGTACTGATTCATTTATTTTCGGAATACAAAATACTGACTGAGCACAATGGTTGAGGTGGAAAGGATTGAGCTCAGAATTACCCGGAGCAAGGTACTGAAAAAAAGTTTCAACTGGAATACCTCCAGGTAGAAGAGGGCCAGGTGGTGGATCACTACAATAAGCAGGGTGTACTTCAGAAACCAGAGGAAACCATAGTAGTGGATCCGGGGGAATGTCTCAGATTCATATCCGTCGCGTGAAGCCAGCAAGTCAAGCAGATAGGGTCGAACGAAAGCAGCAAGTACAGTGGCGGCAGTGTGCATCCCGGGAGTCCCTGTAAAAAGGTCCATGGCCAGGCCAAGTGCAAAACCCGAGAGTAACTGGATCCACCTGGGAGTTTCAAAGGGCATTAAAAGGATGAAGAGGATATATATGTAAGGAATCATATATCCATTGATCATCACGTTGTCCATTACCAGCACCTGGAACAGGATTACCACAACAAAACGAAATATATTTCTGGCTATGATATACATTATCTGTATTGAATTTCCAGGTTTAGCTGCTCTTCCTGCCGGTAATTTCGGATCACATTAACATGAAATAGACCCTGAAAATCGGTAAACAACTCCACCTTGATATCATAAAAATTCCCCTTTTCCAGGGAAAAGGATTCAATCCTTCCTACCTCGATCCCTTCCGGGAAGATGGATGAAAATCCGCTGGTCAGGATGGTATCTCCCTCTGTCAGGTCCACATGAAAGGGTATTTCAGACAGTACAGCAAAGCGTGGTGAGCTCCCATCCCACTGGAGGATTCCTGCATAATTGTTGGATTTGATCTTTGCACTTAACCTGAATTCCCTGTTTATTATCGGGATAACCGTGGAAAAATTGGCAGAACTCTCCAGGACAATTCCCACCAGGCCCTGTTCGCTAACCACCCCCATATCCCGGAATACACCCTGTTTCTTGCCTTTATTGAGCGTCAGAAAGTTATACTGCCTATAGGTGTTGTTGTGTACGATCCTGGATTGAACGAAATAGTAACGATGTTCGCCCTTCACTTCACTTATGACGCTAGCGCTATCCAGGCTTGAACTTATTAGATCGAGCCTGTTCCTTAGCTTTGTGTTTTCTTCAAGCAGCAGCTCATTTGCTTCTTTCAGAGAGAAATACTCCCTGGCCCCATCCGCTTTACTGTATATGTATCCCGTGACCTGCCGGTTCAGCCCGACTAGTTTGGATCGTTGGTAAGAGTTGCCCTGAATAATAAGGGTGAAGGCAATTATCTCCAGTAACAGAAACAACAGCAGGTTGTAGTTATTCTGAAAAAACCTGAGCAGTGTCCTCATATTCTAATTGCAAGCCCGTTCCTATCTCATAAGGAAAGGGTACTTATCCACATTCCTTAGGGCGATTCCAGTTCCGCGTGCCACAGCCTGTAATGGGTCCTCGGCTATATGGAAGGGGATGGATATCTTCTCTGAAAGTCTTCTGTCCAGTCCCCTGAGTAATGCCCCACCACCTGCAAGATAGATTCCCTTGGTAACAACGTCGGCATAGAGTTCCGGGGGCGTCTGCTCCAGAACTGATAGTATGGCGGTTTCGACTTTAGAGATTGATTTATCAAGACAGTGACCAATTTCCTGGTAGGAGATTGGTATCTCGATGGGTAGTGCTGTCATCAGGTTGGGGCCCCTGACTACGAAATCCTGCGGTGCATCCTCCAGCTCGGGAAGGGCAGATCCCACATTAATTTTGATATCTTCTGCGGTCCGTTCCCCGATCTTGATATTATGCTGGTGCCTCATATAGGTCTGAATATCGCTGGTAAATCCGTCACCGGCCACCCTAATTGACTGGTTGCATACAATGCCTCCCAGTGCAATAACAGCAATTTCTGTGGTTCCACCTCCGATATCCACAACCATGCACCCTTCCGGAGCCTCCACGTCCAGTCCAATACCAATGGCTGCCGCCATGGGCTCAAAGATCATATAGACATCCCGCCCTCCGGCATGTTCAACGGAGTCGCGTACCGCTCTACGCTCCACCTCCGTACTCCCGGAAGGAATACATACTACCATCTTAAGTGAAGGGGTGAAGAGCTTTCGTTTGGTATTGATCATTTTGATCATCCCTCTGATCATCATCTCTGCCGCCTGGAAATCGGCAATTACACCATCGCGCAGGGGACGTATTGTTTTGATATCCTGATGGGTTTTGCCATGCATCTGCCTGGCTTTCTCACCAATGGCAATCAATTTCCCCGTATGTTGATCAATAGCTACAATGGAAGGTTCATTTACTACTACCTTTTCATTGTGAATGATAATCGTATTGGCAGTCCCAAGGTCAATGGCAAGTTCCTGCTGGAATGAAAACAATCCCATAAAATTTCTTTCTTATTGATTAATGTTTAAAATGTCTGATTCCGGTGAAAACCATGGCCATACCATTCGCATCACAGAAATCTATGGAATCCTGGTCGCGTATAGAACCTCCGGGTTGCACCACAGCCCTGACTCCTGCTTTTTTTGCAATTTCTACACTATCTGCGAAAGGGAAGAAGGCATCTGATGCCATAACGGCTCCCTCAAGATCAAATTCGAAATGCTTGGCTTTCTCAATACTCTGTTTCAGTGCATCCACCCTTGAAGTTTGTCCTACACCTGAAGCTACCAGTTGCTGGTTTTTTGCAAGCACAATGGCATTGGATTTGGTATGCTTCACTATTTTGTTGGCAAACACCAGGTCGGCCAGCTGTTCCGGGGTGGCTGCAGTCTTGGTGGCCACTTTCATTTGGGCTTCCATCTCGGTGGAGAGATCGCGGTCCTGAACCAGCACACCATTAAGTGCTGTACGAATGGTAACATCCTCTGTATCACCACTCTTCTGAATCAGAATAATCCTGTTCTTTTTCTGTTGAAGCACTTTCAGGGCATCTTCGTTGAAGGAAGGTGCAATTATTACCTCGAAAAAGATCTTGTTCATCTCTTCCGCTGTCTCCAGATCAATCTCCCTGTTGGTGATCAGGACGCCCCCGAAAGCTGAAACCGGGTCTCCGGCCAAAGCATCTTTCCATGCATCCACAAGCTTCTCCCGTGTGGCCAGTCCACAGGCATTGTTGTGTTTCATGATGGCAAAAGTGCATGCTTCAAATTCAGCAATAAGACCGACTGCAGCATCAATATCCAGCAGGTTATTGTAAGAGATTTCTTTGCCGTGAAGTTGTTCGAACATGGCATCCAGCTCTCCGTAAAAGTGACCCTGCTGGTGTGGGTTCTCTCCATAACGTAGCTTGCGAAACGACTTTTCACTGATTTTCAGTGCGCTCATGCCATCTCCATCAAAAAATTTAAATATTTCTGAATCGTAGTGTGAAGAGACATTAAAGGCCTGTGAGGCAAATGCTTTACGATCTTCCAGACTGCTGAGCCCCTTCCCCGATTCAAGAAGTGCCAGGAGCGGGTCATACTGTTCACGTGATCCCACCACCAGTACATCTTTAAAGTTCTTGGCAGCAGCCCTGATCAGGGAGATCCCACCGATATCAATTTTCTCAATAATTTCCTGTTCTGATGCGTCAGACCGCACCGTGTCTTCAAAAGGATATAGGTCCACTATCACCAGGTCGATTTTCGGAATCTGGTATTCATCCAGTTGTTCCAGGTCGCCCGCTTCTTCTCTTCTGGCCAGGATACCCCCGAAAACTTTGGGATGAAGTGTTTTTACCCGGCCTCCCAGAATGGAGGGATAAGAAGTCAGATCCTCTACCGGAGTAACAGGGATTTCGAGTCCCTCAATAAAGCGCTGTGTTCCACCTGTGGAGTATAGGGCAATACCCAGCTCATGAAGCTTTTTCACAATAAGATCCAATCCCTCCTTTGAGAAGACAGATATTAAAGCACTGCTGATCGCTTTATTGGTGGCCATTGGTTTTTATGGATAGTTCTTCCTACTTTTAACTTTCTTTGCAAAAGAAACAGTTTCCTGTGACATAAAGAAGTCAAAACGCAACAATTTATAAATGGTTATCATAAGGTTAGTTTGGGAGAGTCTGCTCATGGCCATACAGTCGGTTATCGTAAATCGCCTCAGGGCCATGTTATCCTTGTTGGGGATCACCATTGGCATCTTTGCCATCATTGCAGTTTTTACCATCGTGGACTCCCTGGAAACCAATATCAGGGAGAGTGTTAACAGCCTGGGAAGCGATGTGATTTATATCGAGAAGTGGCCCTGGGCCCCTGATGAGAATGGAGAATTTGCCTGGTGGAAATTTATGAACAGACCCCTGGCCTCCCTTGACGAGTATGAGTTTATAAAAGAGAAGAGCCGCTATGCCAGGAATGTCTGTTTCCTTTCTGCGGTAGGTCGCAGGATCGAATACAAGAACAACAATGTGGAAGGGGCAACAATTTTCGGGGTGACCGAAGGATTTCAGGATATTCGCTCCTTTGAAGTGGAGAAGGGGAGGTATTTCTCTCCTATTGAGGCCAATGCGGGCCGGAATGTGGTGGTAATTGGCAGCAAGATTGCAAATGATCTTTATGAAGGAGCGAATCCTGTGGGGAAATATATAGAGCTCATGGGCAGGAAGGTGCAGGTGATCGGAGTGCTTGAGAAAGAGGGGCAGAGTATGATTGAATTCCTCAACTTGGATGAAGGGGCCATTGTCCCCATGGAATTTTACAGAGGATTTATAGATATCAAGAGAGATATGGCCAGTCCGCAGATATGGGTTCAGGCCAAGAAAAATGTGAGTGTCGAGGAACTTACCTTTGAGATAACGCAGATGCTCCGTTCCTACCGGCGCCTCAAGCCTTCCGAAGATGATAACTTTGCACTGAACCAGACCAGCATTATCAACAACCAGTTGGACCAGCTTTTTGCAGTGCTGAAGATCGCCGGAGCCTTTATTGGAATTTTCTCCATAATTGTGGGGGGCTTCGGCATAGCCAATATCATGTTTGTTTCGGTAAAGGAGCGGACTCATATCATTGGGATCCAGAAGGCTCTGGGAGCCAAGAAGTATTTTATTCTTCTTCAGTTTCTGTTTGAATCGATCATGTTATCAGTGGCAGGAGGAATCGTCGGATTGCTGGTTGTATTTATCGGGGCCTCCATCATTAGCATGTCGGGGGATTTTACAGTTACCCTAACCATGGATAATATTGTGATGGGCATCGGAATATCCAGCCTGATCGGACTGATCAGCGGCATTTTCCCTGCATGGCAGGGAGCCAAAATGAATCCGGTAGTGGCGATCAATAGCTCTTTTTGATTTTCCGATCAGATAAATATGGCATAGAGAATCCTTCCCATCAGGAAATAGATAAACAGCCCCATAATATCGTTCATGGTGGTGATAAAAGGACCAGTAGCCAGGGCGGGATCAATTTTCATCCGGTTCAGCAACAGCGGGATCAGGGTTCCGAACAGCGCCGCAAAAACAATCACCACGAAGAGGGAGGTACTTACGGTGAAGGTAAGCGCCAGATTGTGAGTGAAGAAGTAATTATAGAGGAAAAGGAGTCCCGAGAGAATGAGACCATTCATCAGGGCAACAATCGTTTCTTTTCCCAATTTCCGGTAGGTGCTTTCCAGTCCCAGGCTATTGCTGGCAATACCCTGAACAATGATGGCCGATGACTGGATCCCCACATTCCCTGCCATGGCCGCAATCAAGGGAATGAAAAAGGCCATTTCGGGGTTGATCTTAATATCTTCCTCAAATCTTCCAATCACGGCCGCCACAACAATACCTCCCAGGAGTCCGATGATAAGCCAGGGAAGCCTGGCGCGGGAGAGTCGTGCAGGTGAGTCGGTGGTTTCGACATCGGCAGTGATACCGGAAGCCAGCTGGTAATCCCTTTCCGCTTCATCCCTGATCACATCCACCACATCGTCGATGGTGATCCGGCCCATAAGTCTTCCAATAGAGTCGGTGACCGGCAAGACAATAAGGTCGTATTTTTCCATGATCTGGGCGACCTCTTCAGAGTCGGCGTCTGTCTGAACACTCCGAACCTCTGCATCATAAATATCCTTAATCCTGGTGGAGGCGCTGGCCAACAGAAGGGCTTTCAGGGAGAGGATCCCCAGCAATACATTTTCGTCACTGACAACATAAATATAGTAGATCTCATCCAGGTCTTCGGCCTGCTTACGCATCTCCCTGATACAGGTGGCCACACCCCAGTTTTCGTTTACCCGGATTAACTCCTTGGCCATCAATCCACCTGCTGAATCCTCATCGTAGCTTAGAAGATCAACAATATCCCCGGCCTGCTCCACATCGTCGATATGAAGCAGTACCTCCTGCTTCTTATCTTCTGCCAGGTCACCAATTACATCGGCAGCATCGTCCGACTCCATATGGTCGATAAACTGACTGGCAATCACATCGGAGGGGAGTGCTTTCAGAAATGATTCGCGCTCGTCCTCTTCCAGTTCCACCAGAACATCCGAGGCTTTTTCGGGATCGAGGAGCAGGTAGAGATAGGTGGCCTCTTCCAGCGAGAGGTTTTCGTAGATCTCAGCAATATCAGCCGGGTGAAGCTGGTTCAGCTTATCAAGTGCAGCACTGTTGTCCTTCTTTTCGATTACGGACTTCAGGTCGTTGATATACTCACGGGTCAGTTCGGTGCTCATAACTCTGCCGTTTGTTGTGATTCAACCCAATTTGTCAGTTCAATAAACTCAGAAACTCCAAGTTGTTCCGGTCTTTTTGAAAGCAATTCAAAATCGCTGTCCAAATTTAGCAAAATAGATTTGATTGAGTTTCTGATCATTTTCCGCCGCTGATTAAAGGTGGTTTTCACCACCCTGACAAAGAGTTTTTCATCGCAAGGCAGCGTAAGTGTTTGATTTCTGCTAAGCCTGATGACTCCAGAGGTGACCCTGGGGGGAGGGAAAAATGAGCCTGGTTTGACCGTAAATAGCATCTCTATATTGTAATAAGCCTGCAGGAGGACACTGAGTATGCCATACGCCCTGGAGCCAGGTGGAGATGCAATCCGCATGGCTACCTCCTTTTGAAGCATACAAACCACTGTTGGAACCTGTTGCCGGTATTCAAGGACCCTGAAGAAGATCTGACTGGAAATGTTGTAGGGAAAGTTACCAATGATATGAAATGAACCGGGGATGTATTCCCCTAAGTTCATTTTCAAAAAATCCAACTCAAGAATCCGGTCCTCCAGTATGGGCCATTTCTGTTTCAAATGGGCCACCGATTCGTGATCGATTTCCACAGGCAGCAGGCGGATATCCTTTTTAAGCAAGAGTTCTGTCAATACGCCGGTACCCGGACCAATCTCAAGAACTGTGTCTCCGGAAGGAACTTGCAGGGCATCCACGATTCTTCCTGCAATGGAGGGGTCGGTCAGGAAATGTTGACCAAGATGTTTTTTAGGGCGTACCATCGCTACCCAAAGTTAAAATGATTTAGGTATTTTTGCGTATTAAATCTGCAATGCCATGACTAAACTCAAGAATCCCTATGCAAGTTTTCCCGGATACAGCTGTTTTGGCTGCAGTCCAAATAACCCATCCGGTCTGCAAATGGAGTTTTTTAAAGAAGGTGATGAACTTGTTTGCAAATGGGATCCCAACGACCATTTCCAGGGATTTCACGACATTCTTCACGGAGGAGTTCAGGCAACCATGATGGATGAAATTGCCAGCTGGGTCGTCTTTGTAATGCTCGATACAGCCGGTGTAACCTACCAGCTGAATACGCGATTTCGGAAGCCTGTGTTGATCTCCAAAGGGATCATTACGGTTCGCGCAACACTGGTTCGCCAGCAAAAGAGAATCGCCGAAATTGAGGCCCGCCTGTATGATGGTGGGGATATGCTCTGTGCTGAGAGTCAGGCAAACTATTTTGTTTTTCCACGTGATAAGGCAGTTAACGAAATGCATTTTCCTGGCAAGGAGGCCTTTTTGAATCAGACTTAAATGAAATACGATTTTGATACGGTAGTAGACCGGAGAGATACGAACAGTGTGAAATACGACCTGAGAGGGAAGCTCTTTGGGAAAGAAGATGTGCTTCCCATGTGGGTGGCTGACATGGATTTTCCGGTGGCTGATTTTATTCTTGATGCCATCAGGGAGCGTCTCAATCACCCGGTTTTGGGTTATACCTTCCGCTCGGACCGTTTTTCCGGAAGTGTAGCTTCCTGGTTGAATAGACGGCATGGATGGAAGATAGAGACAAAAGCCATTGGCTTTAGTCCGGGAATTGTACCCGCACTCAACATGTGTGTGTTAGAGTTTACCAATCCGGGAGACAAGGTAGTGGTTCAGCCGCCTGTCTATTTCCCTTTCTTTTCGGCAATTTCAAATCATGGACGAGAGTTGGTCCATAATCAGCTGGTGAAGCGGGATAAGAGCTACGAAATGGATCTGGCTCACCTGGAGGATCAATTCAAAGCGGGAGCAAAGCTGTTTTTTCTCTGTAATCCTCACAACCCGGTTGGGAGAGCCTGGACGCTTGAAGAGCTTCAGAAACTTGCAGAATTATGTGTAAAGTATGGTGTTATGGTGATCAGTGATGAGATCCACTCCGACCTGCTCCTGAGCGGAAACCGTCATATTCCTTTTGCATCACTGGGCAAAGATGTAGCCGACCTGACCCTCACCTGCATGGCTCCCAGCAAAACCTTTAACCTGGCCGGACTCTATACCTCGGTCATGATTGCCACCAATCCGGCCCTTATGCAGCGCTACGAAAAGATCCTCGATGCGGTACATGTGGGCGGGGATAATATTCTGGGACAGGTAGCTCTTGAAGCTGCTTATACACAAGGGGATGTATGGCTCGACCAATTGCTGGAATACCTGGAAAAAAATTTTCAGGCTTTATGCTCCGTTTTAAATGAGGACTTACCGGAGCTGCTTATCTCACCCCTGGAGGCAACCTACCTTGCCTGGCTCGATTTTTCCTTTTTAGAGCTTGACGATAAGGGACTCAATGACTTTATTATACATCATGCCGGACTCGGTTTGAGCGATGGTCCCATGTTTGGACCGGGCGGATCCCAACACCAGCGTTTGAATCTGGCCACTCCCAGAAAGATCCTGATGGAGGGAGCAGAGCGATTGGCCGCTGCTGTACGAGGGGCTTAATCTTTTTGTATATTTAGATGATAAAGGGACATTGAACTGTTTGAAGATGAAGGTGAGGCTTTCTTTCACATTTAAGATTCTGTTGCCATATCTGGTACTTACACTTATTTTTTTTCTGATTTTTCTGGGAGTGTTTCGAAAGGGGCATTCGGGGGTTGTGAGTTTATCACTTGCAGGCATGGTGGGATCGCTTTTATTCGGTATCGTTCATCTTTATTGGCTGAAGAAACCGCTTCGTCGGATCAGTCGACTGGTGACTCATCTTACCCGGGGAAGCTTTCCAAGCTTCATTGCTTCAAAGGCAAGGGATGAGATTGGCGAACTGGAGAGGAGCCTGGAGCAACATGTTTCCAATCTTAAGGATATAGCAGCATTTTCAAGATCAATGGCCAGGGGGAATTTCACCGAAAACTATGAGAAATTGAGCACTGAGGATGAACTGGGGGATGCGCTGGACAGGCTGAAAATCAGCCTGATGGAATCCATAAAGGAATCGGAAGTTCGACGACGCGAGGAGGAGAGTCATACCTGGTCTGCACAGGGACTTGCCAAATTCTCATCTCTCTTCAGAGATTCAGAAGATAATCTTAAAGACCTTTCCACATTGCTGATGAAGGAATTGGTGAGTTATACGGAAGCTGATGTGGGGGCGCTTTTTATTACCAGGGACGAGGGCGAAGGAGATCTTTACCTGGAAGTTTCGGGTAGCTACGCTTATGACCGGGAAAAGCAAATCGATCGTTCATTCAGATTCGGAGAGGGACTTGTAGGACGGGCTGCCGTTGAGAAGGAGTTAATCTATGTAAGTGATCTGCCTCCAGACTATATGAAAATTCGTTCCGGTCTCGGTGAGGATGCCCCTTCATCCATTCTCCTTGTTCCAGTCATACTGGACCAACAGGTTCTGGGAATATTGGAGCTGGCTTCCCTGGGAGAGATGCCAGGCCACCAGATCGATTTTATCAGACAGCTGGCAGATGCACTTGCCACTACGCTGGCCAAGGTCAAAGCCAACCTGCAAAACAGGAGACTGTTTGAGCAGACCAAAAAACAGGCTGAGGCGCTTGCCTCACAGGAAAAGGTGTTCAAGGAAAATATGGTGCAACTCGAGAAAGCTCTTGAAAGTTCATTAGCCAAAGAAGCAGAACTTCAAAAAGAGATAGAGAAACTTCGCAAAGGTTTATCCTGATTCTCCCTTATCATTTTGTCAGCCGCTCAGAGGCAATAATGACAAAATGACACCCTAAATAAGCACGTAAATGACAGAATGTCAGTATTTTATCCTGTTTGTGGGATTGGTACAGGAATTGACCTGTGATGATCAATGATTTTAAATATAAACATGAACTAAAATAGGAGGAAGAAAAATGTTAGCAAGAATCAACAGATCTTATGTTCCCGCTTATTGGGATGATTTTTTCAACGACAAGTTTTTCAATCAACTTAAAAATACTGGTTCTGGCGAAAGCCGTCCGGCAGTGAATATATCTGAGGATGACAAGGGCTACACCATTGAGCTGGCTGTTCCCGGAATCGCCAAAGACAAATTTAATCTGGAGATTGAAAATGATGTACTGACTCTTTCATCAGAGCAAAATGAGATCAAAGATGAACAGAAGCAGAATTATCTGCGCAGGGAATTTAATTATCAATCATTTAAGCGGAGCTTTGAGCTTCCTGAGACCATTGATCAGGAGCAAATCAATGCCACAATTGATACTGGTATTCTGACTCTGAGCCTTCCCAAGAAAGAGGAAGAGATTCAGAAAGCTCCAAGGCAGATTGAAGTAAAGTAGTGCTTAGTGTTTAGTTAGCTTAGTTTTGAGGCAGAATCCGCTCAGGGTCCTGCCTTTTTTTTGAACTTCATTTTCCCCCAGGTCATTACAATTACACCAACAATGGTCACCAGTCCCCCAATCAGCTGTAGCATCTCGGGTAAAATGGATAAATAGAT
>Ga0164315_10001231_pt1 | contig 19220 bp, 15 predicted proteins | sample GuaBasSedimGuay6_FD_113737 | JGI IMG/M metagenome (GOLD analysis project Ga0164315, IMG submission 113737) | Subseafloor sediment microbial communities from Guaymas Basin, Gulf of California, Mexico - Guay6, Core 4569-2, 0-3 cm | ecosystem: Environmental > Aquatic > Marine > Hydrothermal vents... | reverse complement strand
CGTTGATATTTTAAAATGGAACAATTGAACACTCATTTCACCCATATTGACATCTAAAACTGAACAACGGGACATTCAAAAATATTTAACAAAATCAACTACTTATTTTTATTCTTTTTTCTTTCTTCGTTGATTAAAATTTCACAATGACTTGGGAATGAAGTCTCACACAGACGATTCACTATTTTTTAACATGTCTTTCAATGTGGCTATCTTTTACGATATTGAAAACCTTTTAAAAGGATACCGTTTTTCTCAACAATTAATCACGAAATCACGCTTCGAGCTAAGGTGAATGGGTAATTGGATGGGGAGGGTAGGGTGGCTGTGGAATCATTTTTTATAACGCTTCAGTCCGCTTCAGTCCGCTTCAGTCCGCAAGAGACGCTTAGATTGCAGAGAGAACTTCTTTAGCACCTTTAGCGCCTTTCGCAAAAAAGCGCGTTTATTAAATACAATCGCGACTACGACTGGCCCTATTGCTTTAAAATAAAGGCCCTTTTTTAGAGTTCAATGAACAACAATTAACTCTATGTGAATACTCGGTTTAACCAATTCTTAAACGCGCTTATTTCAGGTGAGTTTGTGTCAATCAAATGTTTTTCAGGTTTTTTAAAATCCAGTAGGATTCTTAAATCTCTACCCGGTTTTTCTTGCCAGGCTAACCAAGTATAGATTGTCGCTTTACTACGACGGTGATGTCGTCCTTCTGGTTCAAAAAGCTGAACGGGCAATTCGTTAAGACAATGTGTCGCTTTGTCTAACAAATCACGTTGTTGCCCCTCACGCACTGTTTGTTTGACTAAATCTTCTAACATGCCATCATCTTTGTGATTAGGCAGCAGCCATAAACCGACATCCGGTAAGCCGTCATCATTTTGAAATACGCTGCCTTCATAAGCTTGGGTAGGGGGCGGCGTAATAACATAACCAGCATCTTCTAGGGGGAGAGTGAGTTGCTTCCAGCGTTCTGAGAATCCACCGCTAATCCCCGTATGATCAGCATCTGCGACAATTCCCAATTTTTGCAGTGTTTGATTCTCGTCCGCAAGATTATCCAGTAACTCGGGTAAAATAGTCGGCATTTTGGACACGCCGCCCCCTAAAACTTGCCCACATTGATCTGGTGGCAGAATTGAGATATTCAGATTCCATAATCGACACAACCTACTAAAAAAATCAACATCACATCGACCTTCTACTAGCAGAGTTGCCTTTGCTTCTTCTTTTGGTTTGCCGGGTGTCATTTTTAGCGTACCTCTAACTCTGCTTGAGTCACCGTTTGCATGCGTTGTTTATCGTATGTTGTCGCTATCACTTCACCCTGATTACTTTTTCTGGCGCTGCGCCCTAACCGAAAAAGTATGGCTTCTTCTTGACTGTTCAGAGACGCGGTTTGGAAAGCGGTAATACAATCCCAACTATGGGTTGTCGCAAAGACTTGAACATTTAAATGTGTGGCAAATTTAAATACAAAATCCCATACTTGAGGTTGGATGGTGTAATGTAAGCCATTTTCAAATTCATCTATGAGTAAAAAACCATTACGCGCATTCACGAGCGCAAGAATGATGTGAAAGAGGTGGGTTGCTCCATCGCCCAAACTTTTTAGGGGGAGTTGTTTTTTGTTATCGTAAATCAACATGGGAATCTCCCTTCTTCTGCCAACAACCACAATTTTTTGGATGCTGTTATCTATGAGTCGCAAACCGTTTTTGACTTCTTCCTCTAAAGACGGGCTGAGAAGGATGCGATCCCATAATTCTGCTACGGTGTCGTCAGTCAATTGTTTGGTTGGAACAAATCGAACATTCAGTTTTGTTTCAGCATTTTTAGGTAAACGCCACCGGTTCGCTTTGGGAGAGTCAGTTAATGAAAAGCGAAATTTAAATTCACCCCCTTGTTCAACTTCTATGACTAAGTCGGCATCGTTGAGCGGGTTATCATCTGATAATTGTTGCTCATTAATACGGACAAGCCGTCTTTCATCTTCATTTTCAATCGTTCGGTAAGCATAAATATGTAGTTTTAATCTCTTTTTAATCTCTTTGAGAGAACCTATTTCGATACCATCACGACCTAACTCTGGAAATTGATAACCATGAAAAATAGGGCAAAATGGGGTTTCAAGTATGGCAGGTTCCTTTTTTTCGGGTTGCATGATTTCTTCCCAATTTTCTCCCCTTTCTTCAATCAGTTCATAGAGGATTCTTGGAGAAGCATTTTTAGCGTAAATATATAACGCTTCTAACAAACAACTCTTTCCAGAATTATTCTTGCCAACAATCAGATTGAGTCGGCCTAGCTGTTCAATTTTGAGTTCTTTGAACAGACGAAAATGCTTAATATACAGCGAATCTAGCATCTTTTTATAAATACTCCTCAAAATTTATCACATTGTTACGAAATCTTCATTTTTTTCAATTAAGCTGTGGAATCATTTTTGATAACTTTTCACTTAAGAAGTTTTGCGCGCAAAACTTCTTAAGTGAAAAAGAGGCGCAAGAGAGATTTCAGAGAGAACTTCTTTAGCGCCTTTAGCTCGAAAGCGTCAAAGCGCGTTTATTAATATCGATATCAATCGCGACTACTACCAGAAAACTTGAGCATCAAAATAGATTAAATAGCTTAGTCCATTTCACCATAATTCAATCTCTTTTTTGAAATCCTTAATGTCTATAACGTCGTCATTGGCAATCGCATCTTGAGCTTGACTAATCTTATCCAACACATAAAGCCTGTACATCATATCATCAATACTCGCTGTCTCAGGTAACGTTGATATAGCACCAAAAGCTTGTTGCTTGAGTGTTTCCATAGTAAAAACATTTTTTGTAAGTGACTAACCTAACTTTTAATTGTCAATCATCCCTTGTTTCAAATCGTTTGTCAAAATCACGAGAGCCAGTCAAGTTTTTAATATCAAATCATACCAATAATATCTTACCACAATACAAAGCCCTATTGCTTTAAATTGACGGGGATATTTAAGGGCTTTCGTAGAGTGGGATCGCTGTCGCGACAATCTCAAAGATTCTGCCAAAATCGCTCCAAACGCTTGCCCACCATTCTCAAGCTTAGCGACTTCGCGTGAGATAAACCTCACGCTTTTCGCTGCGGCGCAAAGGTGAATGGATAATTGGATGGGGAGGGTAGGGTGGCTGTGGAATCATTTTTTATAACGCAAAAGACGCAAGAGAAGCTTAGATTTAATATCAGTAAAACTCAAAACTGGCGTGAACATTGACTGTTCATTATTTCACGCTAAAGTTTCGCGAGCGAAACTTTAGCGTGAAATATAGTTTTGTTCAAAAGTTCAGGTGTCCAGAATTTATCTATTTTTGGCCTTGGGCAACTTGGGCAACTAGACTGCGTTGTTGCATGGCACGATTTATCGCGGCCGCCTTCAGAGAAAACGTCTTTAGCGTCAAAGCGCGTTTATTAATATTCTTCGATTATACGATAAGCGAGTGGCAGAATGCGTTTGTAAATACCCTGTTTGCAAGTTTGATAATTAAAGGTGACGCATCCATAAAGATATAACTACAAGATATTGTTCATGATCTTAGTTTCAAACCGATCTTATCCTTTCATAAGGAAACAATCTTTGTCATTATTAATATTAATTTTACGTGAAACAATGATGTTGACAGGCGCAAGAGAAGAAAAATATTTCATTATGCCTTTTAATCTATAATCATAACCATAAATTTGAGTGATCTCAAAACCATAATATTTCAACATTTCTTTTATGGCGGCAAGCGTGAAGCCTCGAATATGATGTATAGGCTCATTATTTGGATTGTTTAATTTGCCAAATACCCCAGTTCCAAAATTACTGCAAACATTGCTGACTTCTAAAATATGCGGTTGAAATCCCAGTAATAATTCAATGCGTGCATAAATAGAAGCTAAATTGGGTACTGAGCAAATTAATACCCCCCCAATTTTAAGGTTATTATAGACATTTTGCAGTAAAATATCGGTTTTATCAATATGTTCAATCAATTCAAAAAAAGTGACTACATCTACTTTTGAATCAAGGGTAAATAATTTTTCAACATCTTGTATCAAAAAATTGAGGTGTTCAGATTCATAAGGGGTGTTTATTGGATTAATATCACAAGATGTTATAGTGACATTGCGTTTATTGAGCAAATTTCTTTCAAAATTCAAATGGCTCCCACATCCTAAATTTAAAATATGCTCGTGATCCTTGATATGAGCAATCGCTAACCCATAAAAAGCACGATCTATTATGTTATCCCCGCCTTGCTTATTCTTTACCATTAATTTTTTACCTTCATTCAATCTTAGGAACGTGCCTGAAATAAGTTCGACAACTAAACCTGACAGGTTTTGGAAACCTGTCAGGTTTGATTCAACATACCGGGAAATGATTTCATGCACATTCCTTAGCTACATGCTGATTTTCAATTTCGACCAATTGTTCAATTGTATCAACAGCAAACCATTTTTTAGGATAAATGGAGGAAATGTATAGTTGTTCGTGTTCAATTAGCTGATTCCAGATATCATAAAAGCTTGTTTTTTCCTGCGTCAATTTGACAATCTGACGTAAATTTAAAACTTGAATTCCAGAACAATAGATGTTTGTGGGCGTATCACGTTGAACACTTAATACTTTTCCATTGTCATGCTCAATAAAATCTCCTTCCAACCCGCTAACGGGAATAACAGGCACGAGCATACATGCTGGTTCACCAATATTTTTATAATCATGAGCAAGAAGCTCGAAATCAAGCTGAACAACATTATCGCATGTCAATACAAAGATGGGTTCATCAAGATGCTTTAGCAAAGTGTTATGAATCCACCAAGAATTTGAATGCCCTTCAGTATTAAAAATGGAATCTACCCCCTTTTTCATAAGATATTTAGCTAGCATAGCCGATTTATAACCAACAGTTACATGTATGTAATTGATACTTTCCCTTAACTGTTTAATGCTATTAGCAATTAAAGTTTCGCCCTGAAACGGTGCCATAGCCTTTGGTATACTGTCTGTTAAAGGGCGCATCCTTACGCCCCTACCTGCCGCCATGATTAACACCTGCTGAATAGATTGGCTCATGGTTATACTTCTTCTGGTGGTGGATTGTTTACAATTTCTATAATTTCATCGTCTGTTAAGCGTTCAGCATTTGCAGATGACAATGGTTTAGCTAATGGAACGTCAGCTTTCTCATTGAAACTAATAATGTAATGTTGGATATCATTGTAATATTGAACCTTTGTATACGGCAGTTCCAATTCACCAATTAAATACTCATCATTCCGTTCTCCTGGTCGCCCTTGTACTTTTTTGTATGAGGCTTTTTCTATTTCAGTCCAAATTTTTAGAATTTGTTCCAAATTTGCGGACTTCATTTGGCGTGAAAGAATTTTGCCATATAACGCTTCTCTATTGTCAAAAGCCACACGCACCAGATCGACAGCGTTATCAACTGTAAAGAAAAAGCGTGTCATTTCAGGGCCTGTCGTTTCAATCACGCCTGTTTCTGCCATCATTTTTTTCCAAAGACATAAAACGGACCCTGTAGACCATGCTACATTGCCATAACGTACACATAAAAAATGTGTATTGCTTTTACCTTCAAGCGAGCAAAATAAACGTTCCATTAACGCTTTGGTGAGTCCATAAGTGTTCCGCACGGGCGGTGCCGATTTATCAGTAGATATGCCTATTACAAGCTGAACCCCTTTATCAATAGCAACACGCGCAATATTTTGTGAACCGACAACATTTATGTCCACCGTTTCCAGTGGATATGTCTCAGCCCTATCTACAAATTTTGTAGCCGCTGCGTGAATGATAGCATCAGGTTGGTATGTAATAACGGTATCACGAACAGATTCAATATTAGCGACATCCATCGCACAAACTTCACAACCGCTGAATTTTTCAGCAAAAAAGTTCTGTTTGTTATTTCTGCCTGTAAGAAGAACATTGTATCCAAGTTCTTTAAATTTTTTACCAAGTCTTTTACCAAGAAACCCCGTACCACCAGTAATTAAAATATTATTCATAATACAATATACAGCTAATATAGCTTCTCCATTATAATGAATTTTGTTACAGCACTATCCATCCTACAAGTCCTTGAGTTTATAGGATGGATAAAAAAAACCATCTCAAATCAGGTTAACGAAAGTCTAAATGAGTTAATCAAGTTTTTCTAACGCAGGTAAAATCGTTTTGACTTTATCTGTTTCTATAGCATATTTTTTGACTCGTTGTTGTATTGCAGAATACAAATTCTCATCAAACAATAGCTTTTCAAAAGCCATTTTGCAGTCATCCAACGTTTCAACAACAAATCCTAACTGATGCTCTTTTATTTCATAAGCAAGAGAGTGTCCAGGAGTTGTAATGGCAGGCAATCCTGCGGCAAAATATTCCCGTATTTTCATTGAATCGCCAAACTTTAAGTGGGCAGCACCGCTTAAATTGTAAAAAGCGACACCAATGCTTGAGGCACAAAGCGTTTTGATATAAACTTTTCTGTCCTCAATATCGCAAAACCGAATATGTTTCAATAATTTTTCAGTCATTATTGATTGAAAATATTTTTCAAAATTTCCGCGCCCAATTAATAACAATTGTATTTTGTCTTCTTTTTCAACGAGATAATCTATGGTTTCCATGAGCAAATCAAATTGGTGATTTGCAAATAAATCGCTGCTTTTCGAGATTGTTCCAAATACATATACAATCTGATATTTTGAGTGTTCTGATTCCAGATATTCTTCAAAATGAGACAATACTGGTGAATTAGGTATATGGAAATTTTTGCTGTCGCTTACACCTTGTTGTTTTCTTGTAGCACAGATTGTTTTGGAAACATTCCAGACAGAGTCTGCATATTTAACGGAAAATCGATCACATGATTTATAAATGTTATTCAAGATTTTGTTTGAAAAGCGGTTTTCAGAATAATCAGCCGTATAAAAAACCGTTTTTTTAACTCGTCCAAAACATTTCAGCATATAGCAAGACAGAAAATTAAGCGGATTGACCGCAATACATATATCATGACTTGCAAACAGAAATTTCAAAAAAGAATAACAAATACAGTACACAAATGAAAAAGGAGCCGCAATAAATTTTAACGGCAATCCTGCTTTTTGGATTTCCTCTTTTTCAAAGCAATATTTGCAAGAATAAGATTTATTAATACCATCCAAACAATGTGCGAAATACTCAATAGATTCCGGCGACATTGTTTTGAAGGTATTGTAGATATTTAAACCAGGCCCGTGAATTGGTATTTCATTCACAAATATGGCGTGATCTAATATCAGTATTTTTTTATTTTCAAGCATAATACTTAGCATTTAAATAAATGGGGTTTGTACGTCGATGGCAGATGATAATTGATTAGGCTTGTCCCTTATATAAGCTAAGTTATTGATGAAAATGTATTTCAACCAGTCAGGGAATGAAGGGACAAGTCTATTAATATATACCTGAAAAAGGGGTGAATACTTTCACAGGCTCTATCGTCTGCCCAATCTACGAACTACCTAGCTTGGACAAAGGTTGTAATATTTCAAAAAATGAATTTTCCCAAACCTTGATGTATTCATGTCGCTTTAGAAAATCTTCTGCTAACTTGCGATTACTAATCATTGAGCCATAAGAACTTAACTCAGTCACTTTATCCGGCCAAGTACTTGTTCCTAATAGAGTTGAAGCTTTTGCACGAACAACAATTGGATAATACTGTTGTTTAGTTTCAGCTTTTTTAATAAGCTTCTGAAAATTTGAAGGTACTTCTAACATAGACCAAGTATGATATAGATAAGGACGGGTTTGTGTTAGAAAATATATCAGTGAAATGTTTTCATAGGCAAATAGCACATCCCCAGGTTTGACATAATTTTTCAATTCGTCCAGTAATTCCTGCATAACCACTGCCCTTTCTTTCGTTGTCAATACGCCTCTTAAATAGGGATGCTCTACCGTAGTCGTCATTTCTAAACGATTTCGACTGTCTCTATAAGTATAAGAGAACTGTGCTATCGATGCTAACACTAATGTGACTATAATAAGTCTTCGCCCATAATCAAACGTTTGTTGATGCCATTTCCAATTCTTAATGGCTGATGTTGTACCCTGCATAAAGAATAATAACACTATTGGTAATGCCAACCACATACCATGAATGGCGTTATACATACCAGTCGCGCTACCCAATGGTACTAAAATCAATACACAAAGTCCTACAAGCGCTAATATTCGATAGGCTATAGATTGTTTGATGATAGCAAATATATAAGCTAACAGTATGATATATATTATTCCCGTTACCATCCATCTCCAAAAAACTTTCCAAATAAAATATATTGTTACCGCCAAGTTTTCAATTAGGCCAATAGTTGCTAACCACCATAAGCTAAGAAATGTGATTATTGCAGATCCACCAATCAAGGCAAAAATTGATATCCACCATAACTTAGGTTGCAACCTTCTACCAAGTGCAGAGAAACATAGGACAGTTAATAAACTGATTGTTCCAAACAATAAAGCAAGTGATTGATCCTTTATAAATAAGTACAGTAAATGACTACTTGAATAATCAGAGTGAACATCTTTTGCCGAAATAAAGAGGCTCTGCACTGCTTCAATAAACATTTGCCGGTGGTTTAACCATTCCATTATGGCTAAAACGACTGTAAATGAGCCTATAACACCTAAAGCAAAAAATAATAGATTATTCCTGATAACTCGTAACGAGTTATTTACTATGATGCCATGTATTAGTATTATTGTTGCTAGACTAATTGCCAATATATTTGGAAAACGTGCAAACACACTTATCCCCAGCAAAAATCCGCTGGCTATTATAAAAGGACGTGAGGGCAAACCTAATCCTTGCAACAATGCCCAAGCACCAGCTAGATATAGCAAAGAGGTGATTGTGTTGTAATCGAACCAATTGATACGGTTACTGACCGCTAATAGTGTTATGAATAATGCCCATCCAAGAATAGACTTTGAAGCGTATGGTCGTAGCAGACGATATGAAATGTAAAAACAGGCCCAAATCACTAGGAGCCAAAGTAGTTTGAATCCTATAACGCCAAGAAAACTAAATGCCTTCCACCATAGCCCACCTATTACATTTGTCAACCAAAGAACATTACCAGAAACAAAACTTTTTGAATCTTGAAATATTAATTGATAATGAGAAAGGGAATATCCCATATCGGTAACATCAAGTCCTTGCCATATAAGTAGTAAAGGATATATAAACGATAACAAATAAGGGATATTTTCTGGGTTTATTACCGTTTTTAGCTCTTTGTTGATAGATTTCATTTTTAAGCATTATTTATTTGATTACTGATAATCATCGCCCAAACCTCCAAACGACGGTGGCACATTATGAAGATTTGAATTTATGAATTCCTTGATCTAGGTCATTTACATTGGTCTGAAAGGTCGTTAAGGGGCTTTGCTTCTCAAATCAATTTTCAATTATTAATTCTCAATTCTCAATTATCAAAATGGTGTTGATGTACTATGATTTTCTTTCACTGGCCTTGGTTTATTATTGAGGCCCAAAAAAAATGGCTTGTACATCGGCGACAAATTGGCTTGCTTTTGAACACGGATTACTGATAATCATCGCCCAAACCTCTAAACGACGGTGGCACATTATGAAAAATTGAATTTATTATTTCCTTGATTTAGGTCATTTACTTTGGTCTGAAAGGTCGTTAAGGGGCTTTGCTTCTCAAATTAATTATCAATTATTAATTATCAATTACCAATGATTAAATAGAGATGGTGGGCAAGCGGGTGTGAGATTTTGGGATGAGATTTGAGATAGTGGCACCCGCTTACCCACCCTACGAGACATCTCTTTGTTATATATAAAATGGTGGGCAAGCGGGTGTGAGATTTTGGGATGAGATTTGAGATAATCGCGACAGCGATCCCACCAACAGATTGCAGTGAAAATTGGAGTTTGTTATATTTACGTTATAACTTTAGTTTGCCAACTCAAACTGAAAATTCAAAAATTTACAAATATAATAATTATGAACACATTACAAAAAACAGCAATTACAACGATTTCAAAATGACCACATACGGCTAATTTTGAGAGTATCATCGCCGCATTGTACGAAATCCGAATCCGAACCGAAAATGATAAGCTAAATGACATGCAACCCACTGATGTAAAAGCGATTTCAGCTTTAGAATTGGCGTTGGCTCATAATTTGGTTGGGTGTATAAAAAATGCGCCAAAAGTTCTTTCTACTCACAAAATCTAAGTACTGAACCATAAATTTTCAGGTATTTTAATAGAAGCTGCCTGTAGAGACGCGATGCTTCGCGTCTCTGCAAAAAATCCGAGACGCGAAGCATCGCGTCTCTACAAAAAATCCGAGACGCGAAGCATCGCGTCTCTACAAAAAACAAGAGACGCGAAGCATCGCGTCTCTACAAAAAACAAGAGACGCGAAGCTTAGCAAATCTACAGACATTATAGAAAACGGATCGGTGGCTCGGTGGTTGCTTCTATTAAAATACCTGAAAATTTATGGTTCAGTACTTATATGGCAGGTTATGGTTTCGGAAGCGGTAAGTGATACAAAAAAAATAAACGCTAAAGACGCTAAAGAGGCTATTGAGATTAAATGGTAATCACTTATGACAGATACAATACGTTATCTTAAAATCGCTAACTATCGCAGCATTGATGTGCTGGAACTGTATGATATTAAACCCTTTTCTGTTTTTGCTGGGCCTAATGGCTCTGGAAAAAGTAATTTTTTCGATGCCTTGGATTTTGTTAATCGGGTGATTCGGTTTGGAGCCGATGAAGCCTTAAAACAACATGGCGGCTTTGAAAATATTCGTTGTTTGAGGCGACGTGATATACAAGCTTTTGAGTTTGCAATTGAATTTGCAAACCCAGAAACCGCATTAAATAGCTATCAACTGAAAATTCATCAACTGGATAATGCGCCCCTGTTGGAAGAAAAACACCAATGGGTTGATCATCAAGGCAAAACGGGGATAACCAGCCGAGAGGCAGGGCAACCTATCCAACTTCAGGAGAATAGTTTCAACTTTCCATTTAATCTTTCGCTTCTCTTGTTATCCAACGACACCCCCATCAGTCAATTTTTAAAGCATATTCGTCTTTATCGAATTGAGACAGTCGAAGCCAGAAGGCCTGTTAAAAATACCGATATTTCTGAATTAAGCCACAATGGGCGCAACTTAGCCGCTGTATTACATCGTTTAGAAAAAGAGGACGAAATAGCCGAAACGATTGATGAATGGCTCAATATGATCGTACCGAGCTTGGAAAAAGTTGAAGCGGATTTTGATCGATTGGAGGGCAGTATTCGATTAGCTTTTCAAGAAAAAGGCCTAGAAAAACCTTTACCGGCTCATTTAATCTCCGATGGTACGATTAATTTGCTCGCTATTTTAGTCACCCTGTTTGATCGTCCCCTCCCGTTTGGAATGACGTTAATTGAAGAACCAGAAAGCGGTTTACATCCTCACGCCATGATTGAATTAGCTGACACCTTTCGTGAAATAGCAACGCTTTCAAGTCCAATTTGGCTTACCACTCATAATGAAGCTTTAGTCAGAGTGTTAAAAAATAATGAACTCTGGTTAACGGATAAAAAAAACGAAACGAAGATGAAAGCGATACGGCAATATGATGCCTCTGCGCTTCCATTAGATCAAGCCTGGTTATGTAATGTTCTCAATGGTGGTTTGCCATGATAAGAATAGGTTTTGTTGTAGAAGGTATTTAGATTGATAATGACTGATAATTATTGCCCAGGCCCCTAAACGAGGGTGGCATAAATCAATTTTCAATTTTTAATTACCAATGATTAAATAGAGATGGTGGGATCGCTTAGTGTGAGATTCTGGGATGAGATTTGAGATAGTCGCGACAGCGATTCCATCCTACGAGAAACAAAAAATGTCAATAGAGATAGAATAAATAATTTTGAATGCCCAATTTTTGTTCCAAATTTATTTTTCTTCTGCCCGATTTTCGTTCCAAATTTATTTTTCTTTGGCCCGATTGATTGAGATTGATAATGAGGAAATGCGCCCAATAATGTTTGAGATAGTGGTGACAGCGATCCCACCCTACGAGGAAAAAAAATGTCTCACAGACGCTCATTCAGGAGATTAGAATTTAAAGATTTGCGAAACCTGGTTAATATAACAGAACGTATTGACGATTCGGTATTTGAGTCGTGGTTTAACTATGATTATCAAATCAGTCGGACAGAAGAACGGTTTTTAACCCAATTACTTGAGACGAATAGGCGTTTCCTAGACAGCTATACTGAAGAAGAATTAAAGGCACAATTTATTATTCCGTTGTTCAATCAGATCAACTTCTTTTCTAACGATGTGCGGGGTTGGTATGAACGGCCTTTAAGTGGTGTTATCAATGATGTTTTGCTCAATGGTTATACGGATTATATGATAGCTAAAGGTATTGAAACTCCTGAACATCCTTACTTTTTTATTCAAGAATACAAAAAAGAATTGGGCGATAGACACCCCAAAAATGCTCTTTTAGCAGAAATGATGGTTGCTATGCAATTGAATGAAGAAAATCTGATGCGGGGTGCTTTTGTTATCGGCCGAATCTGGAATTTTGTCATTTTAAAGAAACTGGGCAATAATCAATACGATTATTTTCGTTCTCCTGATTTTAATGTTCTAAAAATTCAGGAACTGAAACAGCTTTATATTAATTTGCAAGCGATAAAAGGGTTGTTTAGCCCGCGAAGTCAAGGTTAAATTAGGAACGTCATAAATTGCGCTTTTTTAACAGCCAACACAACAGCTAAAGCAGTTGTCTAAAAGCTCAAGTCACCTAAAGGTGACTAACAAATATATCCATACAATTTATAATGTTTTTACAAAAAGCGCAAATTGTATTTAGCTTCGCTGACCTCCGGTTCACGCAAAAGTTGCGCGCAACTTTTGCGTGAAATGGTTGGCAGTATAAATTAGGATAGCGATTAAAAATAAATAAACACTAAAGGCGCTAAAGACGCTAAAGAGGCTCGGTAATAAATCTTGCGCCTCTTGCGTCTTTTGCGTCTTTTGCGTTATTGGTTTTACATCTACTTTTTATCCTGTGTGTTGGGGGTATTTTGAGTTCGTAATCGTATATGTAATTCGCGCAGTTGTTCTTGACTGGCCGCTGATGGTGCGGATGTCAGTAGACAACTGGCTGTCTGTGTTTTTGGAAAGGCAATGACTTCACGGATGGAAGTGGAACCTGTCATCAACATGACTAATCGATCTAATCCAAAAGCTATGCCGCCATGTGGTGGACAGCCATATTTTAAGGCATCTAGCAAGAAGCCAAATTTTTCGCGTGCTTCTTCTTCTTCAATGCCCAGTACGCGAAATACTGCTGATTGCATTTCTGGATGATGTATACGGATTGAACCGCCGCCAATTTCTTGGCCATTGAGTACCATGTCATAGGCTCGCGATAAACATTTGCCTGGATTGGCTTGAAGGCTTTCGATGTCGTCTACATTTGGCGCGGTAAAAGGATGATGTAGGGCTATCCAACGCTTTTCTTTTCCATCCCATTCAAACATGGGATAATCGATTACCCATAAGGGTTGCCAGCCGGGTTGTACTAAGTTGAGATCGTTTCCGATTTTTAATCGCAATGCGCCTAGGGCTTCATTGACGATTTTGGCTTGATCGGCACCAAAGAAAATAATGCTGCCCGTATTGGCTTTGGTGCGTTCTAAGAGGGCATTGAGTGCGTCATCTGGTAAAAATTTGAGTATGGGGGATTGTAAGCCTTTGCGCCCGGCGGTGATGTCGTTAACTTTAATGTAGGCTAGGCCTTTGGCGCCATATATGCCGACAAAATCGGTATAATCGTCGATTTGTTTGCGTGTGAGTTTTGAGGCATCGTGTACACAGAGGGCGGCTACACGCCCTTGTGGATCTTTGGCGGGTTTGGCAAAGACTTTAAATTCAACATTTGCCATGATATCGCCTACATCGATGAGTTCCAAGGGTACGCGCAAGTCGGGTTTATCGCTGCCAAATCGGCGCATGGCTTCTTCATAGCTCATCCTTGGAAATGGTTCGGGTAAGTCTTCATTGAGAATGTGTTTAAACAATTGACGTATCATTGATTCCATCAGGTTTTGAATGATATTTTCATCAATGAAGGACATTTCAATGTCCAATTGTGTAAATTCAGGTTGCCGATCGGCCCGTAAATCTTCATCTCGGAAGCAACGCACTATTTGATAATAGCGTTCGATCCCTGACATCATGAGCAGTTGTTTAAATAACTGGGGTGATTGGGGTAGGGCAAAAAATTGGCCGGCATGGGTGCGACTGGGTACTAAATAATCGCGTGCGCCTTCGGGGGTTGCTTTGGTGAGCATGGGCGTTTCGATGTCTAAAAAGCCTTGTTCATCCAAAACGTGACGCAAAAAGCGGGTGATTTGGGCACGTACAAAAAGACGTTTCTGCATGTTGGTACGACGCAAATCAAGGTAGCGATAACGTAATCGGATTTCTTCGCTAACTTGTTCGTCATCTAGTTGAAATGGGGGCGTTTCGGCGGCATTTAAAATCTCAATCTGTTGGCAGACGACTTCGATTTGTCCAGTGGGGATTTTCTGATTTTCAGTCCCTTCTGGCCGCTGACGTAGATTGCCTTGAATGCGTAACACATATTCATTACGCACTTTTTCTGCGATAGTGAAGGCATCGGCCCTTTCTGGATCAAAGACTACTTGAACACGGCCTTCTCGATCACGTAAATCAATAAAAATGACGCCGCCGTGATCGCGGCGATGATTCACCCAGCCGCATAATATAACCTTTTCACCGATTAATGATTCATTGAGTTGTCCACAATAGTGGCTACGCATAGTTGTTAGTTCCTTGAGGGGGTGGGGAAGGGAATATGATGAATTTACGACACAACCAACAGCTAAAAGCTGTTGGCTATTGCACTCCAAGCTGAAAGCAAAATAAATTTGGAACGAAAAGCTGAAAGCGAAATAAATTTGGAACGAAAAGCTGAAAGCAATAATAACAAGGAACGAAAAGCTGAAAGCAATAATAACAAGGAACGAAAAGCTGAAAGCAATAATAACAAGGAACGAAAAGCTGAAAGCAAAATAACAAGGAACGAAAAGCGGGCCGTAAAATTTTGCGACAATGACCCTTTTTTTGGGAATGCGCCCGCTATTGGCTTTAGCTATCGGCTTTTGCTGGCTGTTCGCTCTTGCTTTGTGCAGACGATGAGGTTTCCGTTTTTTCTTTACCCGTTTTGTCCGTTTTGTCCGTTTTGTCCGTTTTGTCCGTTTTGTCCGTTTTGTCGTTGTCCGTTTTGTCCGTTTTTTCTGTTGTTGTCTCAGCCGGTTTTTTCTTACCCTTAAAATCTGTTTCGTACCAACCTGTGCCCTTGAGATGAAATGCGGCAGCAGATATCAATTTTTTCAGAGTATTTTGATTACAGGCCGGGCATTCTTTTAACGGCAAATCATTCATTTTTTGCATCACTTCCAATTTATGACCACAATCAGTACAGGCGTATTCATAAATAGGCATGATAATGTTCCTCATCAATGTGTATATTAAGAAGATAGGTTTTTGATTAGACAATCGCTTTCTGTTATCAGCCTGTAAAAAAGCGGGAAAACAGAAATGCCCCAGTGAACAAAAGCCGAGTTAAACCAAAAAGTAGTATTAAATCATTGATTAATAAAGCTTTAAAAGAATTTAATCGCTTTACAATAATATTGCCCGTATTTAAATAAGGGTGCTGATAATAAAATCAAGGCGGTTTTTAAATTAGCCTATCAATCAAAAAGGATGATGACAAATTTGTGTTCTTGTATTAAATATAAGACTATAGACGGGCTCGCTTTAATTTTTCAATAATTTTTAGTCTTGAGTTCAAAAAATTCGACAATCACTTTACCTTCTTCCATAGAGGGGCGATAGTACATTTTTATTGTTTGGGTATAGGGGTAAATAATTCGCGCGACGTTTTGAGATCGCAGTTTGGCAATTTGCGGTGATGATATCGAGTTTTCAGAAAATGCCGCGCCTGATAACAGCCGTACCCCATGGGAAATTGTGATATCAAAACTTCGCAATTTATTTTCAAGCTTAATACGTTCTGTCTGTTTGATGTGGATATGGCCAGCTTGAAAGTGTAGAACGATTTTATGAAGGGTTGCCCCTTGATGTGTCGGGTTTGATGCAATATGTGTTGAATGATTCTGTATAGGTTTTTGAGTAATGGGTCTTGCAAACCCCTTGTATACGATGGGTTTCCGAGCCTGGGGAGACGCATCTGCCTGTACTGGGCTAATGAGCGTTTTTTTATTAAGGGGTGTTTGGTCCAAAAGCTGATTAACACACCAAGTAAATAGTCCCATGTTAATCAGCAAAAGAATAAATAATATAACTGAGTTAATGAACGCTTTTAACATAACGGTATGATTCTCAGATCAGTTATCAGTTATCAGTTTCAGGCAAAAGTTTTTTGCGCGCAAAAAACTTTTGCGTGGAAATCAGTTATCCTTTGTATCAAGGCCAACAGGTTAGTGAACAAAGCCTATAATTGATTTGATATCAAATCCAGTCTATGATCAGGATTCGCATTATCTTTCCCTTAAAGAATGGATCACTGAGAAAAAGGGAGAATTTTTTGATCAGGCTAAGTTGACTTTGCAACAACTGATAAATGACACACAGATTATCTATTAATTGCTGATAAGTGAATAACTGATAACTGATAACTGATAACTGATAACTGATATGGCTTTTATTGTTACTGATAATTGTATTCGTTGTAAATATACAGATTGCGTAGAAGTTTGCCCTGTGGATTGTTTTCACGAGGGCCCCAATTTTCTCGTGATCGATCCTGAAGAGTGTATTGATTGTACCTTATGCGAGCCTGAATGTCCGGCTAATGCTATTTTTTCAGAAGACGAACTGCCTCCTGAACAACAGCATTTTATAGCATTAAACGCGGAACTGGCTTTGCAATGGCCCGTCATCACTGAACGTATTGATCCGTTGCCGGATGCTGAACAGTGGGATGGCAAACCTGATAAGTTACAATATCTTGAACGCTAATGCTTAATAAATCACTTTAAGTTGTGATGGTAACCTATTATTATCTAAAAGATAATGATAGCACAGCGATACTAAGTACTGAAGCACAAATAAACAGGTATTTATACCGCAAAGGGCTCATCAAGTGGGATTGCCCCTACAAGCCGCCCGTAGGGGCAATCCCTTGTGGTTGCCCCCTTTCTCCTTTCTTTTTTTTAAATACCTGAAAATTTATGGTTCAGTACTTAGGAACGATAAGTTTTGATGTAATTAAGCAAACCCGCAGTTGATGAATCGTGCCCATCATACACATTATCAGCTTTGAGCGCGGGTAATAAAGTACTCGCCACTTGTTTGCCCAATTCTACGCCCCATTGATCAAAGGGATTAATGCCCCAACAAACGCTTTGTACAAAGACTTTCTGTTCGTATAATGCAATCAGTGTGCCTAATATTTTAGGCGTTAATTTTTGATACATCAAAGTGTTAGTGGGCTGATTACCTTCAAAAACGCGATGGGGCAATTGTTGTGTTAAGAGTTCATCGCCCGATATGCCTTTAGAAAACAAGGCTTGCTTTGTTTCTTCGGTTGTTCTGCCCATCATCAAGGCATAAGTTTGCGCTAATGCGTTGGACAAAACGGCATCCTGATGTCCTGGCAAATCATACTGGCTTTCAATGGCAATCAGAAAATCAGCGGGAACTAAATGGGTGCCTTGATGCAGGAGTTGATAAAAGGCATGTTGACCATTATTACCGGGGGCCCCCCAGAGGATATCCGATGTGGGATAATCAACACTGTTGCCTTCACGAGTGACGTGTTTACCCAAACTTTCCATCACTAATTGTTGCAAATAGGCTGGAAACAGGGCCAATGCATAGTCATAAGGCAGTACCGCATGACTGGGGGCCCTAAAAAAACTGCTGTACCAGACACCAATGAGCCCCATTAATACGGGTAAATTTTGCTCGAATGGGGCCGTTTCAAAATGCTTGTCTAATTCGTGGGCACCTGCTAATAAGGCTTCAAAGTTATCCATGCCTATCATCACGGCTATCGGTAAACCGATAGCGGACCATAACGAGTAACGTCCCCCTACCCAGTCCCAAAATTCAAACATATTGGCTGAGTCAATTCCAAATTCAGTGACTTCTTGTGTCGCGGTACTGATGGCAACAAAATGTTTAGCGACGGCCTTTTCATCCCCTAATTGATTGATCAACCATTGCCGCGCACTTTTTGCATTCAGCAAGGTTTCTTGCGTGGTAAACGTTTTTGAGGCGACAATAAATAGAGTGGTTTCAGGATCAAGTTCGGCCAAGATTTCGCCAAGATGGGTACCATCGACATTGGAGACAAAATAGTCCCGTAAGCGTGTATGATGATAGGCCTTTAATGCTTTTGTTACCATTGCGGGCCCTAAATCAGAACCACCAATACCAATATTCACTATAGATTCAATGGGTTTACCCGTATAACCGCGCCATGTTCCATCACGCACTGAATCGCTAAATTGACGCATTTTTGCCAATACTGCGTTGATTTCAGGCATGACATCAAAGCCATCTACCTTAATGGGATGATTAGAGCGATTACGAAGCGCGATATGTAAAGCGGCGCGTTGCTCGGTATGATTGATTTTGTCACCTTGAAATAGGCGATTTCGCCAGTCTGCTAATTGGGCTTGTGTTGCTAATTGTTTGAGTAAAGTGAGCGTCTCGCTGGTTAAACGATTTTTAGAATAATCAAGCAGCACGCCACACGCTTCGACTGAAAAGTGTTCAAAACGTTGGCTATCGGCTGCAAACAAATCACGTAGATGTACTTGTGCTAAATTTTGTTGATGGGTTTTCAGGGTTGCCCAAGCTGCACTGTGGCTAATGAGGTTATTCATAATGTTAGTTATCAGTTATCAGTTATCAGTTATCAGCTAACGACAAGATATAAGTACTGAACCATAAATTTTCAGGTATTTTAATTAAAAGAAACAACCAAGAAGAGGGGCAACCACAAGGGATTGCCCCTACGAACCGCCCGTAGGGGCAATCCCTTGTGGTTGCCCCT
>Ga0164315_10001230_pt1 | contig 19227 bp, 19 predicted proteins | sample GuaBasSedimGuay6_FD_113737 | JGI IMG/M metagenome (GOLD analysis project Ga0164315, IMG submission 113737) | Subseafloor sediment microbial communities from Guaymas Basin, Gulf of California, Mexico - Guay6, Core 4569-2, 0-3 cm | ecosystem: Environmental > Aquatic > Marine > Hydrothermal vents... | reverse complement strand
TATAAGTAATATCACTATATCCCGAAGGAGTTCCAGAAACTACCCTATATCTTAAAACAACATATTGATAAGTTCCACCATTAATACCTGCTTCTGGAAAATTGCCAACAGTATTATTTATTTCCATTTTTGGATTACTACCAGTAGTGGTCACTCTACTATAACTATCTATAGGAGTTGCCATGGTACAATTAGATAATACCCAATTAGAAATAGTATCAGAATCAAAATCATCCTGCCATTTACTAACAAGCCCACCAACCGTAGCATTATCTTCTGGTTTGGTTGTCCCATATATTAACCCCCAATCTGCTACATCATAAGGAGCTTCTACCCATGCAGTTCCATTATACCTATAAGGCTTATTATTGTTATCAGTATCAAACCATAAATCTCCTATTACTAAATCACCTGTAGGAGCGGTGTCTTGGAAGTAAGTAATTATTTTTGTATCAGCAGTACTTTGAGCAGTAGCCGCATTATCAATAGCAGTAGCAATATCCAAATCCTGTATTTCTACCCAAGAGCTTCCACTATATCTATAAGGCTTTTTCCCATCATTGGTATCAAACCATAAATCTCCTACATCCTCAGCAACCATACCGGTGGGAGTAGAATCTTGATAATAAGAAACTATTTTACCATCAGCAGTTGCCTGAGCATTACTAGCATCACTAATTGCGGTAGCAATATCTTCATCTTGGAAAGGAACCCAAGCACTTCCTGACCATCTATTACCTGAGTCATTATCACTATCTATCCATATGTCACCAATGCCTTCAGCAGTTGGGGTATCTGATTGGTAAAAGGTAGTTATTTTACCATCAGCAGTTGCCTGAGCAGCAGCGGCATCTTCTAATGCTTGGATAATATCTTTATCTTGTATTTGAATCCATTCAGAACCACCCCAAGCCCAAGCATAGCCGGTGGTAGAATTAAACCATATGTCTCCTGTTCCCATTGCAGTTGGTTCATCTACTTGATAAAATATTTGTCTAATATTATCTACATCAGATAATTCAGTAAAAGATTTTGTACTATCATTAAACATTCTATTTGTTATTTCGTCAGAAAGTAAGCCAGTAGTAATTGAATTAACAGCAATTCTATCGGCACTTAATGTTCCAGTAATAATTGAATCTGCATTCACTGAAGCTATCTTGGCATACTCAATAGTGGCATCGGCTATATGGGCATTTACTATTGTCGCCAAATCTATCTTAGCTCCATCAACTGCCAGATCTTTTATATGGGCATTTTGTACCGCAAGATTCATTATATAAGAACTACCAACAACTTGATTGGCTATAGCATTCCAATTAAAGGAAACCTTACCGTCAACATTAGTGGCAATAATAAAATCTTCACCCGTAGTTAGTACTTCTGCATCACCCGGATGTGTGTCTGAAAAGGAGTAGCCAGCATTTCTATTGATCCAATAAATATATTTCTTATTTGTATCACCTGCTTGGATAATATATTTTTTTCCATTATTTACTAGAGTATGAGAATCCCAAGAAACCGAACCAACTAATGGATCATCATTAGTCCAATTATCTCCTTCTATTACTATAGTATTGGTGTAAAACTTTGTCGCTGTAACCGCAAAATCACTTATATCAGAATTAACTACCGTTAAAACAGTGGTATTTCCTGAACCTGTAGCCGCACTACTGACATTTTTAAATGTATCCATTGCTCTTACTTCTAAATGAATTGTGGTATCTGCTTGTCCATGGGTAGTAATTTCATCATCAGTCAACGTGCGCCTTGCACTGGCATCAGTAGTATTAGACCAATCACTCCAATCATCTTCTTCTACTTGGAAACGATATTGATACTTAAGTAAATCAATTTCACCATTAGGTGACCAAATAAATTCAATTGTTTTATAAAATGCGACAGCAGTTATCCCTGTAGGTACTGCTGGTGCAGGATTAGTAATAGTAATAACTGCTGGTTCTGCGGATTCATTATCATATTTGTCCCTTGCCCAAACTTTTACTAACAGATTACTAGAAATACCATCATGATTATTCATCTCGTAAGTATATCTATATTTGGCGACATCTAAATATTCAGTTCTTCTAATCGTTCCATCCGGATTACATATTTGAATTCTATATCCACCAAAATCAGTCATAGACGGATAAGTACCCGCGCCATCTGGTTCATTCCCTGTTTCTGCCGGGAAAGTACTAGAGTTTAAATTCCAAGTTAATATTACATCCCTATCTTGCCATGTCGTTCCATTTCCCAGCCCGAATACCTGCAAGCCGCTCACTGGCCATATTACTTTGTACTGATGATAGCCAGTAAAAGTCCATTGAACTAGATCACCATTTACTAAAGAGCATCCTTCGGGATCATTTTTTGTTGTTACTGCAAAGTAATATGTTTTCCCTGACTCTAATCCTCTTACCTCAAAAGTATTATTGATGGTAGTGTCAACTACTCCCCAAACACCATCAACACCTTCTCTTTTATAGATAGTAAAGAAACCAAGACCTCTCCAAAAAAGATTTACTACCGCAATGTTTATTCCATTTTCTGTCAGTGTTATTTCATTTGCGGTTAAGTCTTCTACATATCTATAATCATCATCTACTCCTGTATCTGGTACACTTACCGTATCATCATAAACTTCTGGGATATAATCTATTGCAGTAATTTCCTTTTTTTGGTCACTATCTTGTCTCATTCCAATAATTCTTATTTTTCTGGCAACCTTATCTACTTCACCAAAAGAAAATAAGTCATATTGACTAGGAGTGGTTGTCCATGTTGATGATAAAGTAATTTCATCAACATATAAATCTGTAGTTACTTCCCAATATGTCGCCCATTGCGCACCCACCCCCGGCTGGCTCGTACTATCTGATGAATGACTTAAGATACATTTATAATTTGTAAGGGTCGCAACTGGAGTTTCTTCCACACATATATCTTTACTATAAAATGTATTGGTCAACCATTGAGGAGCATAAAAAGCGATGTTTTGGAATTCTAAGGTATCATCGGCAGAATGTCTTACTAATGTTTGATAACTACTTCCTGATTCTAAAGTAACAGGTCTATTTAATCCTGCGGTATTACTAGTTGCCCATTCGATTCTACCAGACTCTCCCCAAGGTGGTTGATCGGTGGTTGCTAAATCTCTACTTAACCATACAACATCATTCAAAGAGCAATTAAAAGAGTCTATATCTGATTTCCATTTAAAACCTCTTTCAATATACTTATTGTAATTGAGCCTGAACATAGCATGGGCATAAGCTACATCCCTATTAGTACAAGCACTAAGCTTAATGGCTATTTTATTATCTTTTATATTGTTGACCGTATCAAAATCACTAGTTCTTAATTCTGCAATTTCCCAATTATAATTAAAATCTTCATCTTTGTATCTTACTTCAATAACATTCGCCCTATCTTCATCCTCAATATAAAATTCCTCTAAAGTATTTTCATCAATATTATTAGTATTAAATAATGCCGTTGGTGTATCTACATCATCAAAGATTGTTCCAAAGTCTGTTCCTCTTTGAATTACTTGTCCTCTTCCCACAAGTCCAAATTTTATTAATTGGGTTGGCAGGGATTCAAAGACATCTAAGTAAAGATTACTTTCTAAATTATTGTTAGTACAAAAAGTTGCCCAATTATTAAAGTCATTATAAATCATTCTTACCTTATCAATTCCGGCCGCATACTCAGCATTGACATGTTGATCATAACTAGCCCATGATGGATTGGTTGCTGGCTTGTCCACCCATTGGTCAACTACCCAGACAGGAACATTATTTCTTTTTATCTTTACTGATACTCTTGGCTTCCCTCCACTTAATTGGTCAGTCGCTAGTAATCTAATTGCCATTAATGCTCTGCCGGGATATCTAAAATCATCAGGGACAACTGACTGGCAAAAGTCAAACCAAGTTTCTGTTCCATATCTAGTCCCGACAGGAGGCGCCAAATTATACTTTACCCTTACTTCATAAGAGCCAGCGGTTAGGCTATCAATTCTATATGTTCTTCTTTTTGCATTTCTATTCTTGCCTTTTATTTTCTCATTAGTTAACCAAGGTATCCAACTTTCACCATCTAACCTATATTGAGCATCAAAGAAAATACTTTGAGTATCAAGACCTCCATCATCATTCGCATACCATAAACCCATTGGGCAATTTAAACAAATTACGATTCCTTCTGTTGCGTTTCCGGGAATAGTATATTCTTGATAAATTAAATTTCTGTTTAATTTCTTTTGGACAGAATACTCTGATATCGTATCTCTAAAATTACTAATAATATTTTGACTATAAGATCCATATCTTTTATCTATAGTAATGCCAGTGTAATTGCTACTGGGGTTATCATTTATTTCTACATTATCAATAAAATCCAAAGCATGATCCGTCAATCCATATAAGATATTTAGATATTGCTTATTGTGCTCTATAGTAATATGTTTAGAAATAATGGGTGGAAATATTCTCATTTCACCGTATAGTACTGGCCAAGCCGCCCCTTCTAAATCTACATTCCCTCTAGTTGCCCACCCATAGTTCGAAGACTCTTCATCGTTTGATGCGGTCATTGATGGCATATCAGGAGGTTGAATAGGTAAGACAGCATTGACTAATAAACTTCCTGCCGTCATTACTGCCATTGCCCAATATGCTCCATAATATTGCTGAGTAATAACAGAGACAATAATTACCACTACCATGGCAATAGTTCTTAATACTTTGTTTCCATCACCATCTCCTCCCCTTGGAATTACTGCAAAAACTACACTATCACCACCATTTAAATTGTAATAAGGTAATTCAAATTCTTTTACTTCTTTCCCATTTATATTGACAATATATCCCCAGTCTTTATCTAAAAAAGGGATTACCTTTCCAAAATAGTCTTTTACTCTGGCTCCATGTGTATAGTCTATAGATTCAACAATCCTTTTGTTTATGGCCTCTGGGTCCATAACATTAGTAATTGCAGTTACAAGTACTTTATTATTTGGGACTGTATTTATAAAATCCATCTATTCTGTCCTTTATACTTGGTTCATCCAATCTAACAATATAAGATCCGTTTACACTATCTTTCGAGGTATGTAATATTTTTCCTTTTCCTATATATATCCCGTGGTGATTACAGATAATTTTATTACTATCACCAAGCATCATTACAACTAAAGTGGGGGCTGGTATTTGTTCAATGTCAGAGCCTTTGCTTGGAAGCTCTTTCCATGTTTTTTCTTTTTCTTTTTGTATCTGTTTTGCTATCTTCATTGATGCATAGCAACTAATTTTATAATCAGGTACTATGATCCCATAAGTACTAAATGCCAACCTTACCAGTCCCCAACAATCGCAACCATCTAAAGACCTACCTTCATTAATAAAGGGGATTCCGATTAAATCATCCAATGTAAATTGCTCTTTGACCAACACCGGGAGTACCTCCAAAGTTAATTGAGTTGTTTTTATTTCTACACTCTGCCAAGGTTCTATCACAAGTAGTATCAGGTCCTGTATATTGACATCTACTTCCTTTAAAAGTTCTATGACTACAAAAAGTCTTCAACATTCTATTAGTTGGTGATCTCATTCTATAAGGATTGCTTGCCCCTAATTTAAAAGTTGCCCATTGCGAATTCGTTTTTGTATCAATAACAGTAAAGACAAAAGCGTTTTCAGGATCTACATTATTTGTACCTTCACCCTTTGAATCAGTCGTAGTATGCTTAGAATGTACTAACATGATAATTACTTCTGCGCCTTTACCACCATTCGATTGATTTAAATAAGCTTCCATTGTTCTAGTAACATTACTAACCTGTAATTTTAAGCTTGGAATTTCTCCTTTTGCTGACTCTCCAACAACACCTAACTTAAAAGGAAAGCTAGCATAAATGTCACCACCAGAAACCGGCCATGTCACATTTTCGTTATTGTTACAGACAAAAATTTCAGTATCGTCTAATAAAGTAATCTTGATTAATACAAACCAAGGCCAACTAGATGATATTTTATTTTTCTCTGTATTAGCTAGTGATGAAATAGTTAATGGCATTTAATGCTCCTTCAGTTTAATCCCACTTATTTTCCAGCCAAGTGATCCGTCTATTGGATCAAGTGCTTTACTTGGTTTAGCTTTAGGTAATGCATCTTGGTCAAATCCAACTACATGCACAGTAGAAGATCTGGGACAAGTGAAGTTAAAAGTATCTCCTGCATAATCATCGAAAAAAGTATAAAGGGTTTGAATATCTGTTTCACTTATAAACACCCATCCAACTTCAAAGTCAAAAGTCATTTTAGTTTGTCTGGCTCTTGAAATAACAGGACCGTCCTCTGGAGTTGACTTCATTTGAAGTTTTATAGGGGCCTTTGAATATAGCCCCAAACTGATTGATGGTAGTGATGCTGGCCAGTCTGCCATTTTAATTACCTCCAAACATATTCTTTACTCCACTAATATTTTCCTCATAGCCTTCCATAAACATATTTACTACCCATCTCTTGCCGTCAAATTCAGGTTCGGATTGTTTTACTTTCATATCTCTATCAGTTTTGATATTTACTATAACTGTAGGCGGTGGATTGTCGTTGTCTTTCATCTTACTAAATGGAGTAATAAATCCCCGTCTACTTCCCATCTGAAGTATTTCAGGCTCGCCACCATCACCTACTATATAAGTTTCATTTGAGTTAGCATCCCCACCGGTTGCTCTTGGCTGTGCAGAAGACCAATTTTCACTTCCAAATTGACTTGTGCCTTGCCCATATCCTCTCGGTACATTTTCTACTATACCAGAAGAGATTTGATTAGTGCCAGAAGACATAGCCCCTGCAACCGCATTATAAATCATTTGGGTAACTATCATTTGCATTAATTGATCTAATACATTTTTTGCAAAGTCTTTCATCGCTTTACTTGCTGACTTTGTGCCATCAACAAAGTCCATAAAAGCACTTCCGAAATTGCTTGAAATTATTTCTGGTAAGCTATTTCCAATTATATAACCAAGTTCTGCGAACGTCTTCATTTCTTTTGACGCATCTTGTATCCCATACTTCAATCCTTCCCACGCAGTTGTCTGATCATCTATAAGTTCAGCTTGAGAAGTAATTTCCTCTACCATACCAGCTGTGGGGTCTTCAACGATGTTTGACTCATCACCATCTTGAAAAGGAGCATTCTGCATTGCTATCTCCATTTCAATTTGTCTTTTTAAATCTTCCTTTTCTTGTAACCATTCTTTGTACTCTTGCAATCCTTCTTGCGGATCGCCGTAATCTATATCAAACTGTGCAGCTTGAGTAATACCAATATTACTCGCTATATCTATCCGAGCCTTTTCCATTGACTCCATTATTTTTTGTTCTTCTTTTAATTGCTCCTCTGTTAAATTGCTGAGTAATTGCAAATCTTTTTTTGCTTGGGTTTCATGTTCTTTTTGCCTCCTACTTATATCTAAAGCAGACCCACCTTCTCTTGCCCTGTCTATCATCGATGGACCTTTTCTATCTTCTATCAATTTATTTTGGAGAGCAATTAATTTTCTATATTCAACACCATCTTCAGCGAGTGATTTTGTATCACCCTTAATTATATCCCAAGTGCTGTACTTATCTTCCCGCCAATCCATAAATGCCTGGTATTGTTTCCAGCCATCCCAACTACTAAATTGTTCTAAGTTTCGTGTGCCTTGTGCCGCGAGTGAAACTGTTTCAGCGGTAAGAGCCGCCATGCCTTTTGCTACCCACATAAAAGCATCACCCATTGCTTTTAAGTCTTCCCTATTTGTGTCAAGCCACTTAGTAATTGAATCCAAACCTTCTTTTAGCTCGGCTTCATGTCCCCCAAATATATCGAGGGCAATTGACTCGATTGTTGCTTTCAGTATATCATAGCGGCCTTGTAAACTGTCACGCATTTCATCCGCAAGTTTTTTAGTTGCTCCTTGTGCTTCCTTATTTGCGTTAGTAAAATCTCTTGTTTCCTCTATTAAGTTGCGTAGTATAAGAGCCGCTTTACCACCACGAAAACCAAATAGCTGGATCATTTCGGAGGCATCGTATCCTCTCTTATTAAGCTCTCCAAGTACATTCATTAAATTACTATCTTCGATGCCTAATTTTTTTGCTATCTTAATTGATTTCTGCATTGCGAAAGATAACTGTGTACCGGCCATGCTTCCTTGTACTCCGGCATTACCAAGCGTTCCAATCATCGCAGACAGTTCTTCTATATTATAGCCAAGAGCCTTTGCTTGCGGTGCTGCATACTTAAATGACTCGGCCATCATATCCATGTTGGTATTACTACTTGTGATGGTGTTAGTAAACACATCGCTAACACGAGATAATTCTTCAACTGGTAACCGCATAGCTGTTAAGGCATTGGTAGCAATATCTGCCGCTCGCCCTAAGTCAATGTTGCCAGCGGTCGCCATATCTAACATTCCGGGAATTGCTTTTATTGTCTTGATGGTATCGAAACCAGCCATCGCCAAAAATTTCATTCCCTCTGCCGCTTGCCTCGCTGACCATTCGGTTGTTTCACCCATCTCCCTTGCGGTAGCGGTTAAAGCTTTGTATTCTGCCTCAGTAGCTCTTGCCACACCTTTTACTGTCTTCATCGAGTGTTCAAAAGCCATACCTGTTTTAATTATTTTTGCACTTATTAAAACAGATGTAGCGGCGATTGCTAAACCAGCCATTTTTACTTTTCTACCCATGGCTTTTAGTGCCGCTCCATGAGTAGTATTAAACGACTTAAGAGCCATGCGACTTTGAACAAGGGATCTTTTTAAAGGAGTAATGTCTGCCCCTATTGATGCGTATAAATAACCAATACTTAATGCTCCGGGTTTACTCATTACTTGCTCCTTTATTTACTCTTTTGGCAAGGCCAATCAATTTCGCCTTTATGGATCCTGTTGACTCTTTTACTTTTTTTGTTATCGTAATCATAAAATCAGAAACAGAAAGATTCCTCGATTGCTTACCTCCCATTACCGCCACAAAAGTCCTCGCTATCATTCCGGCATTCCAATTAGTAATGTTTGGTCCAAAAGGTTCTATTCTGTAGTATGCCTCCAATTCTATTAGCTCCTTATGAGTTGTCGATTTAAGTAATTCTTTTCTCGTCCGACCAAGTGTTATAGCTGTTCGCCATTGAAAGAGGCGTCTTGGTCGTTCCCTAAGTTTTTTTCCGCGTCCTCAACTTGTGCTTCTCTTTGTGCGGGGGCTTGTAAGATATGATTGATTTCTTTGCACTTATCGAAAATCTTTATTACTACCAAGGATGATTTTTTGTTAAGTTCTTCAATGGACTTTTCATCAAAGAATCTGTTGCCTTCTGCATCGCATATACACATAGTCAAAACACATACACGTAAGTTCTTCATACTATCTTCGTTGCCCATGATCATTTCTTCAAAAAGATCCCGCTCGTAGGCATTCATTTCTTTTAAATTAATTTCCCCGTTCCACTCGGGGACAGGGAAAGTAATAATTTGAATATCATTTGCTTTTAAAATATCTTCTTTTGTTAATATGGTTGCTGTGTGCTCCATTGTACTTGCCTCCCTAAAAGGATTATTGGTTATTGTTAAAAGTTATTAAGCATTTGCTACTGTAATTTCGCTTGTTACCTTAAGTGTTACAGATGCGGTAATACGATCGCCAACTGTTGTCGCCATACCCATTGATGTTACGAGGCATGCCATATCAAATGTAGTAACCGGAGTGTCGGGTAGTACAATCTGATAATTGACCGGTGTATCTGCCTCAAAGTCTGTCAACATTGCATTGTAGCCGGCATAAGTAAAGTTCATCTCGAGAGTAATTTCACCAGGGTCTCGATGACCAGCAAGGAATTCCTTGTAACCACCTGTACTATCAAGGCTGGTTACATCAATAATGTCTCTCGACATATCTGGACCACCAATACTGTTTACTTCTGCGATGGCTGTAAATACTTCTGAACTTGCCCCATCACCTCTTTTAAAGCTTGCTCCTACACTTGTTACCGCTGAACTTGCCATAATATTTTCCTCCTTTTATTTATCTGTTCTATGTAGCCTAAAATTAATTACTATCTCTGGTTGATTGTTTTGATTGTTACCTAAAAAAAATATGTCAGACTGTATCCAAATACCTATATACTTGGTATCGTTTGCTACAGTAATATATCCTTGTTTTGTGAGTAATTTATCTCGTATTGCTAATGCCTTTACATATAACTCCGGATATTTTCCCTTTTGCTCCCTCATCTTTACTTGTACTGTCGGCCGGTCATATGTGTAATTGTAGTCCGGTTCGTATCCGCCGGTATCATATATAGTAATGCACTTGACAGGATTATCAGGTTCGTCCGCCACAAAGATATCAGTCCCCAATACGGTGGCAAAACTTTCTGCGATTAATATCTCTGCTATGTCTAAGCAAGGCGCTCTCATTATATCTCTCCCCTTCTTCTACTTAAACCTGATTTTATTGATGTAGCTCTCATTGCTCCGAAACTACTTTTCGGTGATCTCATTTTTCTTCCTTTTACCATCACCCTTGTTCTTATAATGAGTAATATTTTAGTCGTATTTCTTTTTAATGCTTTTTCTAAAAACTTCCAGCCGCCTACCCTTGACCATCTTATTTCACTACTCCTGCCTCCACCGTACTTGTGCCCACTAGGACTTACGCCGCCTGTCTTTCCCGCCCTCGGATTTTCATGTACGAAAGGAGCATAAGAAGCAGTATAACCAATCTCACAAACACTCTTACCAAAAAAACGATAAGGTCTTATGTAGGCAGAATTAACTAAGTTACCTGTCCGCCAAGGCGCATTCTTTTGCGATTCTTGTTTTACAAATAGGCCAGCCATTGTAACGCTTTTCAGACTACGCACTTCAATCTTCTTAATCTCCTTGTTGAGATTAGCGAGTACAACATCTGCCCCTCTTAAGGCGGAAGTGTTTCTCATAAATATACCTTCCTTAAGAACTTGGTTGCCTTAATGTTAGGAACTTTTCCGAATGACCGTATAAGCGTAGCGCCGGCTTGATCAACTGGATTTGCCTCTGTACTTGTTCCAAGAAATAGATATCCGTTTAAATCAAGATCCTGTTGAGGATAAACAATCGCTTTTGAAAGTACTTGCTTTCCTTTTTCATTTAAGAATAAAGATTGTTTATCTTCCCATCTAACCAGCAATTCAACAGGGGAATCAAAAGTATCGCCACCTACACCATCAGGCTTTGGATTCGCCCAATATGTCGCTGTCTGGTTGTACTTCATCCTATCACCTGTACTGAAGCTTTTTTCTTTCCTAATTTATGCAAGGTATTGGATGTGTCAATTAACTTGACCTGTTGCCCATAGGAAGTAGAGTCAAGACCAAGGCCAGTAGTGTTTCTGCCCTCGAACTTATCTGAGGCATCGCCAATCTTTTCTTCTTTTACTCTCGGATCTTTCATACAGACGAAATGTGCCGCGAGCCATTTTTCAATTTCAGCTAATTGCTCTTTACTCATCCCCTTATCCGATAACCGATCTGTCACTATTAGATTCGCCGGCGTAATGAATGCCGTGACATCTTCAATGCCAGTGTCGATTATTTCTTTTACTTGTATACTAGTTACCCTGCTCATTTTGTACTCCATAATGCTGGTTCGATGAATGACTCAATTTTATCCTGATCATAAGTTAAGCCAAGAAAATTAATTACTCTTTCCAGTTCGCTGTAATCTCGATCTATGAACTTCTGTGGCCATATCTCCTTGATATCCAGCTTCGCATTATGCATTTGGATAAATCGTTCTTTGTACTCGTCAACAAAGTGATACCAGCCGGCTTCATTTTTATAATGACGCATGAAAGAAGTCTTAAGGCAAGATAGAACAATATCTTTACTATCTCTTCTTACAATTATCCATCTTGCCTCCGGGAAAGCGCGGTGCCATAAAGGCCAAAGAAGTGTGCTCTTTACTCCCTTGTAAAACCATTGCTGTTTATTGTCATATCCTTCTTTCATCATTGATACAATAACAGCAACACGCCAATTATTAAACCCACCAACAGAGGCAAGCTTTACTTCTTCAATATCAGGCAATGGAAACTGTCCAGCTGGATCCGCACCAAGTGTTTTTAAACAAGGTTTACATATTTGCTCTCTGATAAATCTGTTTTCAAAAAAACCTTTTTTGTTATCTTTCGTTCCATCAAACATATCACCACCGAAGGCACCACTTAAATTTATAATACCTGCAGTCATGCTGGTGCCGGAACGGGGAGCGCCAACAATAATAATCGGATGGTTAATCATATTACTTCCTCGAGATCAACAAAGTCGAATTGCTTAATTGCACTGTCAGGTGTTGCGTTTAATATCTCTACCCCTGCCTTATCGGCATCTGCTTTGATATAAGGAAACGCACGGAGGAATCGATCATATGGATTTTTATTTGAATCTTCTTGGTGATCATTATGATAATTCTTTTCACCATCAATTACTCTCATGTCGTAGCCAAGTAAAACAATCCTCTTAGCTCCAAGGAGGTAGGCAAGATTGATAGCTGCTCCCCCTGAGCTAAAATTCCACCGGATCGTATCAGATCGATGAGCAAAGCCAACGCGCCTGTCGCGTTTAAGTACATTAAGGTGATTGAGATGTCTTAGCTCTACACAATCAGTCACAACTGCTCCCTTAAATTCCTTCAGCCCGTCCTCATGCCACCGGTACCAATCCTGATCGGTAAAATAACAAAAATCTACAAAATCTCCCATCTGATATGCGTTGTTGGTCGCAATTATATTACTGCCTACCAGCGAGTCCATATCAACCGAGAGCAAAGATGGACCGCCGCCTAATATAAAGGCAGTTTCGTCCGTCCAGATTTTAGGTACTTGATAGTACATCAGCCAATAATTCCTTTGCCTCTTTACGAACAAGGGGCTTCTGATTAACCGGTGCTTTTTCTTTACGATTCATAACATTGTAAAGCTTGTTGCCATCAACCACTACCTTTGACAAGTAAAATGATTTCAAGTCCGCAGGCGGAGCATCTTTACTTTTTACTTCCGCCGCGTCAAACTTATTTCGAAATGCCTCGGGTACATACTTAGAATCACAAGTATCACCCGGAGACATTCTTACTGCTTTGCCATCTTTTTTGTATAAATGCTTACCTGTTTTTAGTTCTAAAAGAGCCATTGGTTATTTCTCCTTTTTTTTGCTCGTTAGTAATTAATAATTAAGATGTGGTCGCGTGACAGATACCACAAGTGTTATCCTGACGGGCACGAATCTGAGGAACCTGAATTGTCATTACTTTGTAATGAACGATCAGTCCGCCTTTTTCTTCCCATTCAACTGTACTTACCGCCATACCATTTACCATACGCACGACATCAGAGGACATCTGTACCATAAGCACATTGCTCGCGGCCAGTTTGTCAATTACTTTGATATCAATGATATTGGAGATTGCTTTGATTCTTTCACGGATTGTTTTACCGTTTGTTTCGTTGTAATCCTCATCAAGCAATGTCTCGTAATTGGCAGGAACGTAAAGCATAAATGGACCGAAGAAACCGTCATCCAGTAATGCCTGTTTGATAGCGAGTACATCTGCAATGATCATTGCGGGAGTAGTTGCTGTGGCAAGCCAATCGGTGATTGTCGCTGTGTTACGATTTGGATAATCGGTATATCCGTAAATTGTACCACCGCCGTAGCCGAATGAACTCGTACCATTAAAAAGCATTGTCTCTACTTTGTCTGTTACTTTGCGAGTAGAAAGTTCTGCCATTGTGGTATCAATCGGCTGGCCAGTTGTACGGGAGGCCAGCAGATTTCTGATAGATACATTGAAGCCTTTGTGGATGATAGGCAGAGGCAAACTTTTCAGTTCGTATTCTACTCTGTCATCAGATTTATCTGTGACAGCATCCATGGACATCTGTGCATCCGTGATATCACTCTCGTCCTCATATTCGAGAACCATTTTCCCAAGACCATTGGGAATGTTATATGTCAGGCCGCGTGAGTTAAGATCGCCAACACCTACCAGCCGGTCCTGTTTTGCTCGGAGTACAGCCTCATCGTACTGCTTCCACTCGTCTTTGCGAAGTGTTGCATTGATATCAATCGGCTGTGCTGCGCCATTGATGGTTACAAAGACTTGCCCGTTTGTACCGATATACGGACGTAACATACCGATGTCCATACCGTTGGCGAGCAATTTAGAAGCAATGGTCCCGTGTCCTTTTCCGTTGAAGATAAAGTCTTTCATTGTAGTATTTCCTCCCTTTACTTATTAATGTTTTTGTTAAACCATTTCAACCAGAATACGTGCTACAGCTCCGGTAGTTGTTACTGCTTCTTCTGCGATTGCTACCACTGTGTCACCGGTGCCAGCAATCTTCAGTGTGCCATCGCCATTACTTGTAAGCTCAAGAGCCTTGGTAACTGTCTGTGACCCGGCAAGGATTGCGTTTACTACATTGCCTGTTCTCAAAGCACGAAGACGAACAATGTCTGTCGCAACGTAGGCATCTGTAATCCCTTTGCCCTGCATATCATCTTCGATTGCTACCAGACGACCGTTAATCCTTGCTCCCGCCGTAGCGTGAACCTTACAACCGGTAGCAGTTTTTTCACAAAACATCCCGGGAGTAATACCTGCGTCGGCAACTGCCTCTTTCTGCATTGCGTATTCGCCGTTGACTAATACTGTTTTCTGAAGTCCCATTTTTCTTCTCCTCCTCTATCATTATATATAGATTATATGTTTGATTACTCTTTTTTGTCAAAGCCCGGTACTGAAAGAGCTTCTTCAGTATTCTCATCCGGAGATGTGCTCGCGCCTGATGCATTTGCACTGTAGTCTTTTACAGATGCAAGATTGCCCATTTTTTCCAGCTGTGTTGTCGGCATTGCCTTCAATTCGTTTTCAGTGAAAGCATTTGCCTTGTTTGCCAGGATGCCTGCAACCAGAGATGCTCGTTTTGCATCAAGTGTGTTCATGCCATCTTGCAACATGTCCTTGATACCTTCGGGAGCATTTTCAATATACTCTTCTGCGGTAACCGGTTTGGAATTTACATCTGCTTTTGCTTTCTGCTCTTCAAGTGCTTTGACTTCATCGGCATCTGCTTTTGCCTTTGCTTCAGCGTCTGCATCATTGACTTCCGGGATTTCGTGAACTGATTCTTCCAGACGGGCAAACTGTGTTTCGTCAAGATTTTCAATCCATGTACTGTCTTCGGTGGTGTAGGCGTTTGCCTCATTACCGATTAATGCTACCACACGATCCGGACAACAATCCTTCATGATTTTAGCCATTGTACTTTCCTCCTTCTTTCCCTGTGTTTTAATGTTATTATCATTATTGCTTTTTTCCAATGCCACATATTCAGTTCTTGCTTTTACTTCTACTGCGGTCGAGGCATCAAAGCTGGTTGCCTCGTTGTCTTTATTGATGTTATAAGGTGCTTTATATAGCATCGTCTGGATACCGGGTGTTTGTGCTTCCGCTACATAAATAAAGTAATCTGGATAAACATCTTTTACAAAATGAGTAAATCTCGAACTATCTAACTTGTCTACCTCCTTTTGCAAGTTATGCCTTATCTCATTGAAGCTTGCGTCGTTAGGTGTTAGCCAGCCTTTTACTTTATTAAATAAAGCTGACAATGTCCCTTTGTCTTCTGTACTCATTTTTTCATGCACTGCCTCACCTCCTTCTTTTTGATTTGCTCTTACGCCACATCCATCCGCCCAGCTACATGCACCTTTGCCACCGGGGAGTAATGCTAAATGATCTGGTTTGAAGTTACTAACTGACGCTCCATATTGCTCTTCGTTCCATGTGCCTGCTACACTATCTTGGTCAGACCATAGACCTGTACTTACTTCCAATTGCTCACCATTACGGATAGCAGTAAGGACGGCAGGTTGTACTTCCATTGCCTTCTCTACATCTATCCATAACTCGCCTTTCAGTTTGCCATCATCTACATGAGCATTAAAAAACCGACCGATGGAGTATTGTGCAATGATAGCTGGATCATTACAGCTTACCGCAGCGCCGGCGTGATCACGAGGATGTTGGACAGGTAGTGGTATCCCGTTCCATGCTTCCGGAATTTTTTCGATATTCTCTCGCGAGTAAAAGAGTCCATTATGTACTCCCTCTACTAACGCAATAACAGGCGCGACCAAATGTGGTCTGCCGTCGAATAATTCCTCTCTAACCTGTAAGTTCGTGTTTGCCTTAAATGTTATAAAATCCATATAGTTATCCTTTGTCTCATAATAATATCATTTTCCGGTTTGCTCGTTCATATAGTCACGGTTTATTTTATAATTAATTGTAATTAATCATATTGCCAATGGTTTCAGATATTTATCATTATGTAAAGTACTTAGTGTTTTTGCTCTTGCCTGCTTTTCGTTTACTATCTATATAAGGTAAAATAGTACATCTGCAGTTGGGCTCACCAAGCAATCCCATTGCCTCATCACGGGTCATTACTTCACCATGTAGTTCGGCATGCCACGGCCTTACACGAGAATCTCCGGCCGTCATCCATTGTACTTTAATCTTTTCCCCTATGATATTTTCGACCATTTCAAACTCGAGCAAAGTCGCATGATTATGTGCTTTAATTATCTCAGTACGAGCAATACGCTTTGCTCTCATCAATGTTATATCTACCCTTTTATTCATCTGGCGAGCAATCTCATATGGGCCTTTGCCTTCCAATATGCCTTGTGTTAAAACATGGCTTATCTGGTGATCCATTTCAGCTGTGATGCCCTTAAGCTGAGTAAAAGTACGGGAGTACACTAATCCCAATCTGTCCATATGGATAGGTTGATTGAAAGCACTTGCGAAGCCGGTGCTTGGCTGACGATCATAATTAGGGATGTTTACTCCCTCATTAATAAGGTCTTGCCTTGCTTGCTTAATCCCCTTTTGGTAAGAGCTTTGTACGTAACTATCTGTCCATGCTTGCTTAGGCCGCCCGAAGGCATCTGGTTTGTTAATTACTTCGAGCACACCAAGCTTTTCCTGTTTGACTAACCACTTTCCAAATGCCTCTGCTTTCTGATCGGACCGTAAGTACTCAAACTGCCTTGTTGGTATCGGTGTCAAGCCAAGTGTACGGATAGCTGGACCGCTGATCTTTTTCTTAAGAGCAAAGCAATCATTGGTCGCAACTGATTTCCAGATTGCTCCCTTCAGCTCCCGAAACCGCTTATTCATCTGACCGATAAACATACGACGTAGTACAGTCGTGCGGGTTGGGTCTGTTTGCCTCGTTGTATTAATTATCATTGTCTCCACCGAAGTTGTTTTTGTTGTCTTCCTCGATCATTTTATTTTCTTCATCAATACGATCTTGCTCTTCTACTTTTAACTCGTCGGTGATCCTTTTCATATTCTCAATTTGATCATCATTAAAACCCATTATGTCTTTTAAGAATATTTCCGGTGGTACGATGAACTGTGCTTCGTGTGATGATGAGTACTTCGCAAGTGTGTCAGCTTTCTTGAATGCCACTTCCGCTTTCTCTTCTTCGGTAGGAGAGTACAAGTTAGGCCATTCGATTAAGTAACCATCCTCTTCGCTCTTAGGCTTCGGGAGGACATCAAATTCAATAAGACGATCAATGAACGGTCGCAAGATGATGTACTCACAATGACTTGTCCGTCTTTCTTCGATTTGCCTTGACCAGTTCTTATCATCTTGTGTACTCGCAAGCTCACCCCTTTCACTACCTGTCAAGATCCTTTTGGGGATACCTTTCGCCGCTGCGATAAACTGGATCTGTACATCCACGTGGGCTGTTGGATCAGCTACCTGCTGAGCGAGTGAAGTAATATCGATGCCCTGCGTTTTGATATACCGTTTCATATTGTGCATGTAGTTTTCGATCTCAGCTTCAAGCCCTGACAAGTCAATGTCTTCTGCATCGGCATCCAAGTTGAAGTTAAGTCCGGGAAAGGCTCCCCGCCAAAACATTTCTGCACTACCACCGGTGATCAATTCTAAATTGTCTAATCTGTTGTAAATACTTTCAAGCGTAGGCTCACCATAGACATCATTCTCCAATGTCTCCTCGGTCACATGAATGATTCGAGACCAATGCACCTGCAGTTCTCTTTCAGCTGATTGATTTGCGGTAGTAGTCTTAAGGGTATATAAAACAGGGAGTCCATATCTCTCATTACTCGTATCTGCTTCCCACGTTTTAACAGTTACATTGCCCTCGTAATAAGCCTTGACAAACAATAGCTCTTTACCTTTTGTTACCGGCTGGCCTGGTTTGTCTCCATCATCGAAGCCCATAAACAAAATGGAGAACTGTCCGATACCGCATATCTTATCTACCTTGGCAAGCTGATTGAAAATCTTTTTCTCTTGTACTAACTTCTTGAACTCCCTCTCAAGTTCTGTTTCCTCTTTTTGGTTCTCTGTCAGTTCAGGTACCAGTCGCCACGATGCTTTAGGCTTAGCGCTTACAACGCGGTTAGCAATATCCTGTCGCTTGTACTTAAATAAGTAATCAGCAAATGCCGGCGTCTGATTGTATCCTAATGCTGTGTAGACATCCCTTAATCCCCCAAACGTAGTTCCTGCCTGAGCGAGTAAAGCGGCACGAGTCATTTGGGCCAATTCCTGAAAGCGTGTTTTGATCTTTTCCTTTCGTTCATTGTTGTCAAGTACTCCCGCTTCTTTATCCACTTTGTCTTTTTTCTTGGCCATTACTTTGCTCCTTATTCTGTATTTTGTCAACCGTCAATATAAACTCATTTGTTGTTTTAATCATCTTATCAAAAGCATCTACCACCCCTTGTATGGCATTGGTGATCCCTTGTACTCTTTGCTTTTGTGCTATCATTATATCTTGATACGCCTGATGCTTTATTTGTTTAGACATCTTGCCCCCTTCAGCTCGCTCTCAATACTGACTGCCACACTTCCATGAATTGCTCTTTACTTAATACCGCAACATGGTTGGAATAGTCACATATATAAACATTCCCTTCCGTATCTACATCTACACTTGCCTTATCAAATTTGAATTGCTTCTTAGGGGTGATGATTTTTTCTGCTATAGGCTTATAAGTCTTATGTTTAAATCTTTTTTTCATACCAGGCACTTCTTGTCGGTCAGGCAGTTGGCTATTATCATCCATCG
>Ga0164315_10001229_pt1 | contig 19239 bp, 16 predicted proteins | sample GuaBasSedimGuay6_FD_113737 | JGI IMG/M metagenome (GOLD analysis project Ga0164315, IMG submission 113737) | Subseafloor sediment microbial communities from Guaymas Basin, Gulf of California, Mexico - Guay6, Core 4569-2, 0-3 cm | ecosystem: Environmental > Aquatic > Marine > Hydrothermal vents... | reverse complement strand
GCCTGTTGCATTGCAATGTACGCATACGCTGCAGCATCGCCCATGAACCGTCGCACCTTGCGATCGATATGCTCAGCAGTATCGATATCAACGCGGCCACTGATCTGGCTCCGCAAGCCCATTTCGGCATAACTTTCGTTGAAGCTGATGCCGGAACGGCCCTCGCGCAACGACTCGACAACTTCGTCCTGGGAATTACCCAGGCACGACACGACTCCAAGACCGGATATCACTACTCGGCGCACATTGGCTCCTTAGAAATTATCAGTGGAAGTGAACAGGCCGACACGAAGATCCTCGGCCTTGTAAATCTCGCGACCATCAACAGATACGGTTCCATCTGCGATCGCCAGCATTAATTTTCGCGTGATCATGCGCTTAATTTGCAGATTAAACGTTACCAGTTTTGCGGTAGGCAATATCTGCCCGCTAAATTTTACCTTACCGGCGCCAAGCGCTCGCCCACGGCCCTTTAATCCTGACCAGACGAGGAAAAAACCGATCAGTTGCCACAAGGCGTCCAGACCGAGGCAGCCCGGCATCACCGGATCTCCCTGAAAGTGGCACTTGAAGAACCACAGGTCCGGATTGATATCCAGCTCCGCGATGATCTCGCCCTTGCCGTATTGGCCACCGTTACTGGTGATCAGCGTGACCCGATCGGTCATCAGCATGTCTGGCAGCGGTAGTTTGGCACTTTCCGGATCGAACAACTCTCCGCGTGCGCACTGCAGCAGTTCCTCATAGCTATAGGAGGATTGTCGTCCGGGCGGGCAACCGTCCGAACTACTGGTTTCGTCAATATTGGTCATACGCTCTCCGGCGCATAATTAGAAAAGAAGTGATTTCGCAAGAGTCCCGTCTTCGCCCGGGCCAGGCCAGCTCACCAGTGGACGCGTATCTTACCGAACAACGGCAATCGCTGCTGGAAAAATGCCGCACTGCCGCATTTTTATCGCTTCCAACTGGCGGAAGATCGCCAGTTTGCAGGAATGCGTAGCCGGCCATGCCGGGCGCGCCGCGAAACCCAACTAGGTCTTGTCGTAATCAAGCGTGAGCTTATCGCTCACAGGATGAGACTGGCAAGCGAGCACATAACCCTTCTCTACCTCCCAGGGCTCGAGTCCGTAATTGGTGTCCATGCGTACTTCACCTTCGCGCACATGGGTCCTGCAGGTAGCGCAAACGCCACCTTTACAGGAGAAAGGCAGCTCTATGCCCTGAGCAGCTGCGCCATCGACGATGTTGTCGCCCACGACCATACCAAAGGTCTTCTTGTGGCCATCCATGATCACAGTGACCTCACAATCATGTTCGTCGTCCGAAGCCACCACGGCCGGCGGCATCCCTTTTTTCTTCGCTGCGCCAAACCGCTCCGCATGCAGCGCATCATCCGGCATGCCCAGATCAGACAGTGCGCTACGCACTCCCTCGATCATCGTATCGGGTCCGCAAATGAATGCCTCGTCCGGCTCAAGTCCGACACAAAATGCTGCGTACAGCTCCGCCACTTTTTCCTGGTCTATCCTGCCGCTGAAGATCGGAAACTCCTGCTCCTCCTGGCTGAAAAGGAAATACAGTTGTAGTCGTTCTGCAAAACGATTCTTGAGCGCATACAGATCATCGATAAACATCGTCGTACGCTGGCGCCGGTTGCCGTAGAAAAGCAGGAATCTACTTTCCGCTTCATTCTCCAGCGTCGATCTGACTATGGACAATATTGGCGTGATACCACTGCCTGCCGCAAATGCCAGGTAGGTTTTCTGATTATCAGCATTGATCGCCGCATGAAACTGGCCGAATGGTGGCATGACCTCGAGCGCATCACCGACTTTGAGTTCGTTTGCGACGAATTCAGAAAATTTACCGCCCGGTTGCACGCGCACGCCAATTTCCAGGGGCATTTGACCCGGCACTGATGAAATACTGTAGGTACGGCGGACGATTTTACCGTCCAGGGTGGTTTGTACCGGCAAATGCTGGCCTGGCAGGAATTCGAATTCCTGCGCAATGTCATCGGGAACCTGCAAAGCGACCCGTACAGAATCTGCAGTTTCGTTTTCGAGGCGCGCTACGTTGAGTGGGTGAAATTTACGCATTAATAATCCATTAATCTTTATTTAGTAGCCCAACAAGGCAGGTTTGCTCGATTACTAAATACACTTGAAATATTCGAATGGTTCCAGGCATTCGTCGCATTTCCAGGATGCTTTACATGCGGTCGAGCCGAATTCGCTGACCAACGATGTTTTTGTTGTACCGCAACGCGGACAGCTGACTGATTTTTTGTCGCCGAGCAGTGCCGTTTTGCTCGCACTACCCTCGGGCGGTGCGATGCCATAGACACGGAGCTTTTCCCGTCCCGCTTCGGTAATCCAGTCTGTAGTCCATGGTGGGGACAAAACTCTTTTGACCGACACGTTCTGCAGACCATGGCCCTGCAGACTCGAGACGATACTGGTTTCGATAAATTCAGTAGCCGGGCAACCTGAATAGGTCGGTGCCACCTCAACTTCCAGGCTGTTTGTGCCAAGGTTGAAACCACGAACAATGCCAAGATCAACAACGCTCAGAACAGGGATTTCCGGGTCCGGCACTGCAGCGAGCCAGGCCCATATGCGTTGCTCCATGTCTTTATCGACTGTGTTTTCCTTTTGTTTGAGCATCTGGTCTACCAGTTCAATCCCGGCATGGCGCGCTGCATGGACTGCATTTCAGCAATCAGGAAACCAAAATACTCAGAGTGCCGCCCTTCGCGCCCGGAAATTTCCATCCACTGGTCTTCCGGTAACTGCAACGTGGCCTCTGCCACGATCGTAGCGACGTTGTTGCGCCAGGCCTGTTGCAATTCTTCGAGATTCGGGCCCTGAAATTCATCCTGCACAACTTTATCCACGTCATCGGCAGCAAAAAATTCGCCTGTGAATGTCCACGACTCGCTGAGCGAAGCCTGCACCCGTTGCTGACTTTCGTCTGTGCCATCACCAAGCCTGATCAGCCATTGCGAACTGAAACGCAGGTGATAACGAATCTCTTTGATTGCCCTTGCAGCAATTTCGGCCAGGCCGGCATCATTGCATTGCACCAGCGCCTCCAGCTGCAACAGGTAGAACGACTCGAACAATACTGATCGCACCACCGTTTCGCCAAAGTGACCATTCGGTTGTTCAACCAGCAACAGGTTTTCGTACTCGTGCTCCGGGCGCAGCATCGCAAAATCATCTTCAGTGCGCCCCGCGCCTTCGAGTTTGCCTGCATAGGTATAAAACATTCGTGCCTGGCCGAGATAGTCCAGCGAAAAATTTGCATTCGCGAGCTCTTCCTCAAGTTCCGGCCCGTGTGCGACCAGCTCTATGAGGCGTTGCCCGTGGACCAGCGCGTTGTCGCCGAGCCGCAATACGTATTTCAGAAGTGCCTGGTCTTTATCAACCATCACATGTTTCCTACGTCTTCAGGAATTTCATAAAAAGTCGGGTGGCGATAAATTTTATCTTTCGCCGGCTCGAACAACGCCGCTGAATCCTGCGGGTCAGAGGCGACAATCTCGCTCGATCTTACAACCCAGATGCTGACGCCTTCGTTGCGACGTGTGTAAACGTCGCGTGCGTGGTTTAGGGCCATTTCGTCATCGGCTGCATGTACGCTGCCGGCGTGACGATGGCTTAGGCCGGATTTTGCGCGGATGAAGACTTCGTAGAGGGGCCAGTCGGTTGTCATTTGCTTGTTTCCTTTTCGTGCTTTGGTTTTCGCAATTTTTTTCAGAGCTATCGCGGCGTCTCTGGTATTGCGTATATCTGTACGCCGCAACCTGGTTCGATTATCCAGACAGCCGGTCCTGCAATGCGCGTTGGTTTGGCGCAATTTTTATCATAGCTATCGCGGCGCAGATTTTGTCAGAGCTATCGCGGCTAAAGCCGCTCCTACGATGCATTTGCGGTTTTCTTGACGGCTCGGCGTTCTATTTCTGGGTGTGAATTTTGTTTTGGTCATTTTGGTTAGGCGGCTTCGCGGGCGGTTTGTTTTTGGGCGTAAGCTTTGGCTGCTTCGCGTACCCAGGCTCCGTTGTCCTGGGCTGCACGTCGTACGCGCATGCGTTGCTTGTTGCACGGCCCATTGCCCGCGAGTACGTCGTAGAATTCCTGCCAGTTGATCTCGCCAAAATTGTAATGTCCTGACGCTTCGTCCAATTTCAGATCGTCGTCGGGCATCCTGAGACCGAGGAATTCGGCCTGTGGCACTGTTGCATCAACAAACTTCTGTCGCAGCTCATCGTTGGAAAAGCGCTTGATCTTCCACGCCATCGACTGCGCCGAATGCGTTGACTCAGCATCTCCCGGGCCAAACATCATCAGCGACGGCCACCACCACCGATTCAATGCATCCTGGGCCATTTCCTTTTGTGCGTCGCTGCCGCGGCAGAGGTCGAGCATGATTTCGTAACCCTGGCGCTGATGAAAGCTCTCCTCTTTGCACACGCGAACCATTGCCCGCGCGTATGGGCCGTAAGAACATCGGCACAGCGGTATCTGATTCATAATGGCCGCGCCATCGACCAGCCAGCCAATAGCACCAATATCTGCCCAGCTCAGGGTTGGATAGTTGAATATGCTCGAATACTTCGCTTTGCCACTTAATAGCTCTGCAACCATTTGCTGCCGTGAAATACCCAGCGTCTCGGCAGCGCTGTACAGGTACAGACCATGGCCGGCTTCATCCTGAACTTTGGCCAGCAGGATTGATTTGCGGCGCAATGTCGGCGCCCGCGTAAGCCAGTTTCCCTCCGGCTGCATGCCAATAATTTCCGAGTGGGCATGCTGGGCAATCTGCCGAATCAGCGTGCGTCTGTAGGCACTGGGCATCCAGTCTTTGGGTTCGATTTTTTCTTCGGCATCGACGCGTTTCTGGAACGCCGCCAGCTGCTCCACAGTCTCTGCATCCGCGGCGTGCTCTGTCTTACTGCCCTGCTGGTCCAGACTCTGGGTATACATTACGCACCTTCAGAAACGTCGAAATTCGATCAAACCAATGTGTCACGCTTTTTTGCGAGTTTCAAGTAATTATGTGTCATTTACTGGCAGTATCGGCTGGCTGGTCATGTGTGACCGGCCACGAAATATGGCCACATCCACGGCATCCTGGTTGGTGACCACGACATCGTAGATTCCTGAACGGCCGCCGCGATGTCGTTCAGTCGCTGTCGCCATCAGCTGATCCCCGAGTTTTGCAGGTCGCAGAAACTCTATTGACGCACCTGCCGCCAGCGTCACCTTGTTATAGGTATTGCACGCAAATGCGAATGCCGTATCGGCGAGTGAAAAAATAAAACCACCGTGGCAAACCGCATGGCCGTTCAGCATATCCGCTCGAACTTCGAAGCGAGCTTCTGCACTTCCTGGCACTCTGACTTCAATCCTGATTCCAAGATCCCGCGAGGCCTGATCATCTGCATACATTTTCGCTGCGCACTGCTGCGCAATCGCAATTTCGTCCATGCTCTTTTCCAGAGTTAGTTTTCGAGTCCGCCGAAACGATTGAAGAATTCCGGTATTGGCGGCGGCAGCGGGCCTTCGGCCGTTTCCATCTCACCGGTCATATATTCATCTGCCGGCCTGCAGACAAGCTGGTAAAGATCGCGACACAATTCATAGGCGGCCGCGCCATGCCAGCCAGCGGGAAGCAACTCTGCCGGGAGCAACGGGTCGCGTAACAATATCCTGCGGTATTCCTGAATCAATAAGGTGCGAATCTGGAAAGCCGTTCGGCCATCACACGGACTGCTCTTTTTCAACGCATTGAAGACCGGCATATATTGATGTACGAAATCCCTGTAGCGATCATCTATTTCGTCCAGGTTCCAGCTCTTGTGTACCAGGGCGCGGATCGCGTCATCCTGTTGTTTGCCAAGCGTCCTGCCCTGCATGACGACCAGTTGATCCTGCATGCCAAGCTCTCGCAGCGCTAATTCAAGCGCGGCAATGTCGGGCGCCGGGTGGGCCAGTACACTGCTGGAGATCGCGGCAAAGCCAAGCCAGCCAAGTTCCCGCCGAACGATTTCCTTTTGTTCACCATCGAGACCAGCAAGCAGCACAAGACACCAGTCTCCGGACCAGGACTGTCGTGGCTCACCATAAATACGAATGGTTGCCTGTTCGAATTTTCGCGCCCCGGAAGAGGACAGGTTGTAGTAACTGCGACGACCAAGCTGATCGACATTCAACCAGTCGTCCCGCATCAGTCGATAGACGGATGTTCGGACCAGTCTTTCACTGACGCCGAAATCTGCCAGAACCTTTATCAGGCTGCCAATCCAGACGGTGCCACCACGTGGCTGAACAGCATCACCGAACACCGTGATAATCAGGGAGCCGGCGCGCAACGTAGGGCGCGAGCGAAATTCTTCAAGCAGATCAAAGGTGGCTGTTTTCGTAGACATAGGTGCTGCAACTAGCCCGGACTATTCATGAATGTGCTCGCGCCCTTGCAGGATCCTTGTCCGCACACGGGCTTTTCCTCTCTCGGGAATACACACTGGTATTCCGCTCGGTCGGAAAAACCCGTGTGCGAACAATGCTCTGTGCAATCATCGCGGCAATTCATGAATAGTCCGGGCTAGTGTTCCTGAAGGTAACTTGTATAGGAAGTTACAACGCGACACCAAATATTACAATTTACTATTTTTTGTGTATCTTACTTGCGCTGGCCTGCAAATGGCGCTGCATATAAGGAATGGGGAATACCGAATGAAACTTCAGAATTTCGCGAGCAACAGCTGGATCGATGGCAGCGATGCGGGCAAGGAACTGATCAGTGCCGTTGACGGCAGCCCAATAGCAACGATCACCAGTCAGGGCGTGGATTTCGCAGCTATGCTTGCCTACGCACGCGCGACTGGCGGTACCAATCTGCGTCAATATACTTTTCACGAACGTGCCAACATGCTCAAGGCTTTGGCGAAACATTTAACTGAACACAAAAAGGAATTCTACGCGCTGTCCACCGCAACCGGCGCCACGCGTGCAGACAGCTGGATCGACATCGACGGTGGCATCTCGACGTTGTTTGTCTTCTCCAGCAAGGGCCGCCGGGAAATGCCGAACGACAAGGTCTACCTGGACGGTGCATACGAGCCATTATCCAAAACGGGCACCTTTGTCGGGCAGCACATATACACGCCAAGGCACGGCGTCGCTGTGCACATCAACGCTTTTAACTTCCCCTGTTGGGGCATGCTGGAGAAACTCGCTCCCGCAATCCTTGCCGGTGTCCCCTGCATCGTAAAACCCGCATCGAGTACGGCCTATCTTACGGAACTTGTAGTTCGCCGCATGATCGACTCGAACATCCTGCCGGAGGGTTCTGTACAGCTTATCTGTGGCGGCGTCGGTGACCTGTTCGAGCACCTGAATTGCCAGGACACCGTGGCCTTCACCGGATCGAAAAATACTGCGGAAATGTTGCAGCAGCATCCACGCGTCATCGCTGAATCAGTTCGCTTTACGGCTGAAACCGACTCGCTGAACGCTTCAATTCTTGGACCTGATGCCGTACCGGGGACAGCGGAATTCGATCTCTTCATTAAAGAAGTGACCCGTGAGATGACCAGCAAGGCTGGTCAAAAGTGCACTGCGATTCGTCGCATCATCGCGCCTGCCAGCATTTCCGCGGATCTCGTCAGAGCGCTTTCAAGTGCACTCGGAGAAATTCGCATCGGTCATCCCGGCAACAAGGATGTGGATATGGGTGCGCTGGCCAGTCATGGCCAGCGTGATGAAGTTCGCGCGCGTGTTGCTGAACTATCAGGAGAGGCGCAAGTTGTCTTCGGCAACCAGGACGATTTTGCGGTGGCCGGCGCAGACGCAGTGAAAGGCGCTTTTTTCATGCCAACACTGCTGCATTGTGAACGGCCATTGCAGGCCACCGCGGTGCACTCTGTCGAGGCATTCGGACCAGTCAGCACCGTTCTTCCCTATGACAACCTTGACGAGGCTATAGAACTCGCTCGCCGCGGTGAAGGCAGCCTGGTTGCATCGATTTTCACCAACGACAACGATGTTGCCCGTGAACTGGTACTTGGCACCGCTGCATGGCACGGCCGCATACTTGTCAACAACCGTCATTGCGCAGCCGAATCGACCGGGCACGGATCACCGTTGCCACATCTTGTTCATGGAGGCCCGGGTCGTGCCGGCGGCGGCGAGGAACTCGGTGGCGTACGCGCTGTACTACATTACATGCAGCGCACCGCATTGCAGGGTTCCCCGGAAATGCTGGCCGCGATCAGCAATCGCTGGATTCGCGGTGGGGCTGAAAATGATCCGGGCGTGCATCCGTTTCGAAAAACGTTCGAACAACTTGAAATCGGCGATACATTGCATACGGATTCTCGCCAGGTCACGCTAGCTGATATTGATCATTTCGCTGAATTTACCGGCGACAATTTCTATGCACACACCGACGAGGAAGCGGCAAAGAAGAATCCATTTTTTGACGGTCGTGTCGCACACGGTTACCTGATCGTGTCATTCGCGGCGGGTCTGTTTGTTGATCCTGACTTCGGGCCTGTACTCGCGAACTATGGGCTGGATGATTTGCGCTTTGCGCAACCAGTCAACTTCGGTGATACGCTGAAAGTTCGACTGACCTGTAAGCAAAAAACGCTGCGTATTGATTCGGGTTATGGAGAGGTGCGCTGGGATACTGAGGTTACGAACCAGGATGACGAAATTGTTGCGTCGTATGATGTTTTGACAATGGTTGCGACGGATGAGGAATGGGCGAAGGTGAGCGAATAGATAAATTGTAGGAGCCCGTCCTGACGGGCGATAATTCTATGCCGCACGAATTATCTTCTATCGCCCGTCAGGACGGGCTCCTACATGATTCTTACGCACTGTTGGCATTTCACGTGGCGCATTAAGTCTTAAACGGCAACGCCGTATCGAATTTAATTTCTTTCAAAACAATATTCGAGCGAACCTGCGACACACCTGGCAAGCGAAAAATAAAGTCATCAAGAAATTTATTGTAAGCATCCATATCCTCGACCACTACCCGCAAGTGAAAGTCAGCCTCGCCACTGGTGGCGAAGCATTCCAGTACTTCCGGATGGCGCATTACCTCTTTGACGAAATTTTCTACATTGGATTCTTCGTGCCGCGCCAACGACACCAATGTCATCGAGGACAATGCGAATCCGGCTTTGCGCGGGTTAACTGTTACCGCGTAACGATCTATAACGCCGGATTCCTCGAGGCTCCGAATGCGTCGCCAGCACGCTGAACTCGACATGCCTGTCCTGGCCGCCAGCTGCTGCATTGTTTGCCGGCTATCAAGCTGTAATTCCTTGAGAATCGTGCGGTCGTTTCGGTCAAGCATGCTCTATATCACTTTTCTTTAATATTCGGCAAATTGTACCGTATTACGAAGGTATTTCGTATGATTTCCCGATAAGTTACTTAAAATCGGGCTATTTTGGCATCCGCTTGCGGCGAGTATCTGCCAATATAGGCGGCTGTCAGCAAGCCATGGTTCCGACCGAATGCAGCAGTCTCATTACCCGTTGGACAATTACGAGCTCGAAGATCGTTACCGGCGTGAGTCCGGGCGTGTTTTCCTGACCGGGACGCAGGCGCTCGTTCGCATTCCGTTGATGCAACGCACACTTGACCGCGCTGCTGGACTCAATACTGCGGGATTCATCAGTGGCTACCGCGGGTCTCCCCTCGCGTCGTATGACACGGAGCTCTGGCGAGCAGCCAGCTTCCTGGAAGAAAGTAACGTACGATTTCTACCGGCCGTCAATGAGGAACTCGCTGCGACAGCAATACTCGGCTCGCAACAGGTTGAGGCCGACCCGGAAAAACAGGTCGATGGTGTATTCGGCATTTGGTATGGCAAGGGACCCGGCGTTGACCGTGCCGGTGACGGTCTCAAACACGGCAACGCATACGGCAGTTCACCTCATGGTGGCGTACTGGTTGTTGCCGGCGACGATCACGGTTGCGTCTCATCATCGATGTCCCATCAATCCGACGTCGCGTTCCTTTCGTGGCTGATGCCCAACCTCAATCCGGCAAATGTTGCCGAGTACCTGCAGTTCGGTTTATACGGAATTGCGTTGTCACGCTTCTCCGGTATGTGGGTTGGCTTCAAGGCTATATCGGAGACAGTCGAATCCGCGATGTCGATCGAATTACCGCCCTACCCTGATTTCATTATTCCACAGGCTTTCGAAGCGCCGCCAGATGGACTGCATATTCGCTGGCCAGACTTCCCCGGTCCACAGATCGAAGAACGCATGGAGTACAAAAAAGCAGCCACGCTTGCTTTTGCAGCCGCCAATCCCATCGACCGCAAGATCTATGACACACCCGATGCGCGTTACGGCATCGTTACGACCGGCAAGGGCCACCTGGATCTGATGGAGGCACTAAGACTTCTTGGCATCGACAAGAAAGAAGCGCGAAGGATCGGGCTGGATATTTACAAAGTCGGTATGGTCTGGCCACTGGCCCATGATGCTGCGCTCGATTTCGTGCGTGGCAAGCGTGAGGTCCTCGTTGTTGAAGAAAAACGCGGCCTCATTGAAAGTCAGTTCAAGGAATATTTTTACGATTATCCTGGCCGCAAACCGGAACGCATGGTCGGCAAGGAAGACGAGGACGGCGAAACACTCGTTCCCTGGATCGGTGAGCTCTCGCCAATTCAGCTCGCGGGTATCGTAGCGCGCCGCCTCGATGCCGCGGTCACGGGCTTGAACCTGACCAGCAGGGCCAACAGCCTGCGCGACACCGGGGCAAGGATTATAGAAATCAGTGGTGCGTCACGCACACCGTACTTTTGCTCCGGCTGCCCGCACAACACCTCAACCCGCCTACCGAAAGGATCGAAAGCGCTGGCCGGCATTGGCTGTCATTTCATGGCCAACTGGATGAACCGCGATACCGACGGATTGATACAGATGGGTGGCGAAGGTATTAACTGGGTGACCCGCTCAATGTTCAACGGCGACAAGCATATTTTCCAAAACCTGGGTGACGGCACGTTTTATCACTCCGGATCGCTGGCCATCCGCCAGGCGTTTGCCGCGAAGACGAATATTACATTCAAGATTCTATTTAACGATGCGGTCGCGATGACTGGTGGCCAGCCGGTTGATGGGCCGATTACTGTAGAGAAAATTGCCCACTCGGTTCGCGCAGAAGGCATCGAACGCATCGCGATCGTTTCTGACGAGCCCGAATCGTTCAAGCTCAGCGATTTTCCACAAGGCACGACGCTTTCACACAGGCGCGATCTCGACGCAGTGCAACGTGAATTGCGCGATATCCCCGGTGTAACAATTTTGATCTATGCGCAGACCTGTGCAACTGAAAAACGCCGACGCAGGAAGCGTGGCTTGCTTGAGGATCCGGATAAGCTGGTCGTCATAAACGACCTTGTCTGCGAAGGCTGCGGTGATTGCTCGGTCGAATCGAATTGTCTGTCAGTTATTCCGAAGGAAACGCCCTTTGGCAGGAAAAGGCAGATTGATCAGAACAGTTGCAACAAGGATTTTTCCTGCGTCAACGGATTTTGCCCGAGTTTTGTCACGGTTAAAGGCGCCAGGAAAGTGCGTGACACGAATCTGGTGTCAAAGGCGTTTCCGCTGCAAAAACTCGCAGAATTGCCCGCGCCGGAACTACCATCGCTTGACCATAGCTACGACCTGCTCGTAACTGGCGTCGGTGGAACCGGTGTCATTACTGTTGGCGCACTGATCACAATGGGCGCGCATCTTGAAGGAAAAGGCGCGAGCGTGCTTGATTTCATGGGCTTCGCGCAGAAATTTGGCCCGGTACTAAGCTACATTCGATTTGCACGTAATCCAGCGGAGCTCAACCAGGTCAGAATTGATACACAGCAGGCCGATGCCCTGATTGGCTGCGATCTCGTGGTCAGTTCTTCGCCAAAAGCATCCAGCACCTATCGGCCGGGACACACACGCGCGGTTTTGAACACTACGGAAATGTCGACCGCAGACTTCGTCCGCTTTCGCGACGCCAACCTACGGGCAAGCGAGCGTGTTGAAGCAATAGCAGCGATAACCGGAACCGACAAGCTGTCTACCCTGGCGGCTAACCAGCTCGCAGAAGCGCTGCTCGGCAACACGATATATGCCAATGTACTGCTACTTGGCTACGCCTGGCAAAAAGGACTTTTGCCGGTATCGCTCGCGGCGATGTTACGTGCAATTGAATTGAATGCCGTTGCAGTGGATCAGAACCGCGATGCGTTCAACTGGGGCCGGATTGCTGCAGCTGAGCCGAAAGTTATTGATGAGCACATCGAGGTGCCACAAACCGATATATCCGGAATCGATACACTGGATGAAATGATTCAACGTCGTGCAGACTTTCTCTGCGACTACCAGGATCAGGCCTTGTCTGACAAATACGTGGCGCTGGTGGACAGGGTGCGACTGGCTGAAGAAGCCATTATTCCCGGTAACAAGGCATCACTGACAGAAGCAGTTGCCCGCGGCTACTTCAAAACACTTGCTTACAAGGATGAGTATGAGGTTGCCCGGTTGTATACAGAAAGCGGGTTCCTCGACCAGTTAAGAAAAGAATACGGCGATGGCGCCAGTTTGCGATTCAACCTGGCGCCACCCATTCTCAACAGTGGCGTCGATGCCAGGGGTCGGCCGCGAAAGCGGGAATTTGGCGCATGGATAATCCCCGTCTTTCGCCTGCTGGCGAAATTGCGGAAATTGCGTGGCACGCGTTTTGATTTGTTTGGTATGACTGCAGAGAGGAAAATGGAGCGTGCGTTGATCAGTGAATTCGAATCTCATGTTGACCAGTTGTTGCGATCATTGACTGCCGCCAATGTGGATTCCGCCACCGACATCGTAAAAGAGTACCTTGAAATACGCGGTTACGGACCGGTTAAAGAAGCCGCAGCGAAGGATGCGCGTGACAAAATCGAGGCCAAACTGCAGGACTACCTGAATATCACCAGCAAGGCGGCCTGAGGCAAATCGCCGGGATCACACCGGCTTTCCAACTGGTCTAAATTCGGCAGATTGCAGCAATTGCTTTCACACCGTGGGAAGATGCAGCAATGACTGTGACCAGCAACGCTCCGCAAATAAGTTACGAATTTTCTGAACGACCTGACGCCGGGGAGACCATGCAGATCGCCCCGGGGATCACCTGGTTGCGCATGCCCTTGCCGTTTTCGCTCGGACACATAAATTTGTGGTTACTGGAAGACGATGACGGCTGGGCAACAGTCGACACCGGCGTATGCGTAGATGAATCGAAGCAAGTCTGGCGCAAGACATTCAAGGGCCCGATGGCAGGCCGGCCCCTGACTCGCGTCATTGTTACTCATATGCATCCGGATCACGTTGGCTGTGCCGGCTGGCTCAGCGATCAATTCGATGCGCCGTTATGGATGTCTCGTGAAGAATACCTCCTGTGTCGTATCCTGGTATCGGACACCGGGCGAGCTACGCCCGAGGACGGCAATCGCTTTTACACTGCCGCAGGCTTCCAGCCCGGGCAGATGGACTATTACCACAAGATGTTTGGCATGTTCGGCAAATATGTCTCGCATATCCCGGAGTCACATCAGCGCATCAAGGAGGCAGACAAATTTCATGTTGGCGCTCATGAATGGGAAGTTATCGTCGGCAGCGGGCATTCTCCGGAACATGCATGCCTTTATAGTGCGGAAATCAATACGTTAATTTCGGGTGATCAGCTTTTGCCGACCATCTCCTCAAATGTAAGCGTTTATCCGACCGAACCGCTTGCTGATCCACTGGCCGACTGGCTTGAATCACTGGAGATGCTAAAGAGCAGGATTCCAGAGGATGTTCTTGTCTTGCCGGCACACGGGAAACCGTTCCGCGGTGCGCATCAACGTCTCGACGCGTTAATTGCTGAACATCGTGACTGTCTCGACAAGCTGGAAGCGATTTGTGAAGAGCCAAAACGTTCTGTCGACGTATTTCCGGCGCTGTTCAAGAGCAAGATCAACAATAATAATCTGATTATGGCTACAGGCGAGTCTCTCGCCCATCTCAACTTTTTGATGCACCAGAATCGCATTGGCGTGGAACGCGACAGTGATGGCGTAGATTGGTACCGTTCGCTTCAGTAATCCACTTTGACAATCGGAATCAGAGTCAACATTTTGCAATCAATTAAATTGAACCCGCTTTATCGAAATTCCGTTTTCGTTCTGACCCTGTTAGCGCTGTTCGCTTGTGCGCCTGACACGAATACACCGCCAGAACCCGTTGCCACTCAACCGGCGACAATCACCAGGGCAGCAATTGCAATACCCGATAAATACGCCGCGCAAATTGCCGAGGATGTTCTGCGGCGCGGTGGCAATGCAGTTGATGCAGCCGTTGCGACCGGATTCGCACTCGCCGTCACTTTTTTTGACGCCGGCAACATCGGTGGTGGCGGTTTCATGCTGGTCCATTTTGACGGTGAATCGGCTTTCCTGGACTACCGGGAAAAAGCACCGTACGCCGCGTCCCGGGATATGTACCTGGACGAAAATGGCGACGTTATTGATCAGGCCTCACTCATCGGCGGTCAGGCTGCCGCTGTCCCTGGCACCGTTGCCGGAATGTGGGCAGCACACCAGCGCTACGGCAAATTGCCATGGCGGGATCTCGTTCTGCCAGCTGCGAAACTGGCCGAGGACGGTTTCTACCCGGCGCCGATCCTGGTCAGCGCGGTTCGCGATACGTTCGACTGGTTTGGTGATCGCACCAATTTCAGGGACTATTTTGGCGAGCTCCAGGCAGACAAGCTATTTCGCCAGCCAGAACTGGCCAGCACTCTTGAACGCATGGCGGAACACGGCGCTGATGATTTTTACCGTGGAGAAACGGCGAAAATGCTCGTCGATCAGATGGGTCGCAGCAATGGTCTGATTACGATGGAAGACCTGGAATCGTTTACGGCAGTATGGCGTGAGCCGCTGCGCTCAAAATGGCGCGACTATGAAATCGTCTCGGCACCACCGCCAAGTTCCGGTGGCTTCGCAGTAGTCCAGCTACTGAAGATGAAAGATTTCCTCAATCATTACTTTGTGGATGTCGCGCACAATTCGCCGCAGTACATTCACCTCGTAGCGGAGATGGAAAAACGTGTCTTCGCCGATCGCGCCGAATATATGGGTGATCCGGACTTCGTCGAAATGGATATGGATGCACTGCTGTCGGAAGACTACATTGCACGCCGTGCGCAGGAAATTGACCCGAAAAACATTTCGACGCTCGAAGGCGTGCAACCCGGACTGGAGTCGCCCGACACGACGCACTATTCGATTATGGATCAGTGGGGTAATGCGGTATCGAATACTTATACGATCAACTGGGACTTCGGTAGTGGTGTCATAGTTGAAGGTGCAGGGTTCCTGCTTAACAATGAGATGGATGATTTCAGCGCCAAACCCGGCGTGCCAAACGTTTTTGGTGTCGTAGGCAACACTGCGAATGAAATTCAACCCGGCAAAAGACCGTTATCTTCAATGTCGCCAACTATTCTTCTTAAAAACGACCAGGTCGCAATTGTCGTCGGTACGCCGGGTGGGTCGACAATATTCACCTCCGTTTTTCAAACGATCGTCAATATCCTGGATTTCGGCATGCATCCGCTGGAGGCGGTGGGTGCGACACGTTTTCATCATCAGCTTTTGCCGCCCGACCTCATAACAATGAGCGTTGCTAGTCCACTGCCTGAGGAAACGATTTCCGCGTTGGGCGATCGTGGCTATCGAGTCGAGCCGCATGGCTTCGAATTTGGTGATGTGCAGGTGATCTGGAGAAACCAGGATGAGTTACTGCCGGCCGCGGATCCGCGTGATCGGGGTGTGGCTAAAGTCATTGAAATGACCGGACCCGAACAGGCGGGCCAGTAAGAAAAGGCCCCGTCACCAACGCAACGGGGCCCAATACATGACGCTACTAGCTGCGTCGATTCTGGCGCTGACCACGATTTTCCTGACGCTGATTGATCCGCTGACCCTTGTTGTCCAGCCTGCGATTCGCGCGATCGCCCCTGTTATCCAGACGTCGATCAACCCGGTTACCCTTGTTATCCAGGCGACGATCAGCCCGACTACCCTTGTTGTCCAGGCGGCGGTCTATGCGATTGCCTTTTTGATCAAGGTGCCTGGAAAGACCGTCTCTGCCAGCATCGGCCGCCCGATCCGAGCGATGATCGAGTCGGTCATTAATACGGTCACCCTTGTTATCAAGGCGTGTATCAATGCGATCGCCACGTTCGTCCAGTCGATCATTAATTCGATCACCGCGATTGTCGAGCCGCGTGTCGATTCTATCTCCGCGCCCGTCGAGGCGATCCTCGATTCGATCACCCTGGTCCGCCAGTGCAGAATTGCCAAGAAGTACGATTCCTGCAACCAACAAACCGGTTTTCGCCATGCTCCAAACATTCCCTGTTTTCATGTCTCTACTCCGTAAGTTTCAGATTTTCGGTGGCTGTTACAGTTCTAACGAAGAAACCCTGCGCTGGTTGACGAAAAATCACGAATATCTGCGGTTATTGTCAAATTGGCCTGTAAGACGGCGATCTGGCAAGCTGTTCGTTAGCCCGAACATTTCACAAGTGTCGGCTTACAGAAAGGAAAACGGTAGATGACTCATACGATTCAGCGGCTATTGGCTATTATCGAAACGATACAGATTCTGCCTGCCGGGCTGTCGCTTCCTGTGCCGGCACATCGCGCCCGATCCTGCTCGACAGATAGTATTTTGTTGAAAAAGCTATCCATAGCTTTTTCAACATCGTCAATCGAAAAACGCGGTTTTCAATTGACTCCCATTTTCAATGGCTTGCAGCCACCGAAAATGCCGGTACATCCCTGTACCGGGCGCAGCTTGTCAAAAAATGTTGTTTTTCAACAAGCTGCTGGCCCCTGCTACGTCTCTCACACGATCGAACGCGCTGCACGCGGCACAGAAACCGACAGTCCCGCCCACTCATGAAATATTCGGGCTAGCCCGGTGTAAGGACACAAGATGGCAATGGTGCAACCCGAATTGTCTTCGACGGAAGTTGATTCCCTTTTTCGTAAACACCGCCTGCGAGTCATGCTGGCAATAACGCTTGGCTACGGTTTTATCTATACCTGCCGGCTCGGCCTGTCGATCGTCAAGAAACCGCTGATCGATGGCGGGATTTTCAGTGTTGAAGAACTCGGCATGATTGGCGCCGCATTATTTTATGGTTATGCGTTCGGCAAGTTTTTCAATGGCTTCCTGTCCGATCATTTCAAACCGCGACTGTTCTTCTCCATCAGCATATTTATCTCCGCAATCATTAACCTGTTTATGGGCGGAACGACGCTAATCTGGGTAGCGGTGGTCTTGTGGGCACTAAATGGCTGGTTCCAGGGAATGGCTGCACCCGCAGCCATAATTTCACTCACGAACTGGTTCAGCATTCACGAGCGTGGTCGTCGCTACGGTATCTGGAGCGCCTCTCATTCGATCGGCGAGGGCATCACGTTTTACGTAATCGCAGCGATCGTCGCATCGTATGGCTGGCAATATGGCTTCATCACACCCGGCATACTTTGCATCGCTGTCGCAGCGTGGGTTTACGCATTCCTGAAAAATGCGCCACAGACCATGGGTTTGCCAACAGTTAATGAGTGGCTAGACGAGGAGGCCGAAGAAAAAAAGCCGACCAACACCTGGCAGACGCAGAAACTGGTTTTCGGCATTCGAGCGATGTGGATCGTCGCCGTTGCCAGTGGCTTGATGTATATCACGCGTTATGCGATCAACAGCTGGGGGGTGCTTTACCTGCAGGAGATTCGCGGCTACTCCCTCGTTGAAGCCGGTCTTTTCCTCAGCGTTAATACGATAGCCGGTATCGTCGGCTCGATCGCTTACGGATATCTGTCGGACAAGGTTTTTGATGCGCGCCGGCCACCCGCCAACCTGATATTCGCCATCATTGAAGTGCTTGCACTGGTGGCTATTTTCTACGGGCCGAATAACACAGTCGTCTTGATGATTGCATTTACATTTTACGGCGCTGCATTAAGCGGTCTGATCGCCTCAATCGGCGGGCTCTTCGGTGTGGACATAGCACCGCGCGGCGCGACCGGCGCCGCAATGGGATTTGTCGGTGCCTTCAGCTACCTGGCAGCAGCAACGCAGGAGAATATAAGCGCTGCGCTAATCAGTCAGGGAATGACGATTGTCGGTGGTGTGCGGACTTATGACTTTGATATAGCGATTACTTTCTGGATAGGATCGTCGGTGTTGTCGATGTTGTTGGCGGCATCGTTGTGGAATACGAAGATCCGGGATTAGTAAACCTACCTCTAATCGCGGCAAGATGCCGCTCCCACGACTATTGCGCAAGAGTCGTGGGAGCGGCATCTTGCCGCGATTGTCGGGTTTCATACAATATAATTAGTTACCGGAATCCAGCCTCGCTTCCAGCTCTTCTATCTGCTGTTGCTGCGCCTGAACCACTTTGGTCAGCACCGCAACTATATCCATCGCGCTTAGTCCCGTTCGATCACTGGTCGCTACCAGATCCGGCACGTCCTCAGCTATGAAACCGACGTAGGTCTCCCGTTGGTCGCTCTTGTAATTGAACTGAACCGGTTGCAGTAACGCCAGGGCCTGAAGCGCCTCCTCCGGCGTCAGCTCCGCGATGTTTTCCTTTTTTGCCCGCGAAGAACTGTTGGTCCAGACTCCGCCCGCGCTGACGTGCGCGCCGCTCATCATTTCCATCGGATGTGCCGGACGTGCCACACCGATACCTACATTGCCTTCACGATCGATCGTTATCCTGTCAATGGAGCCAGCACCAATTGTCAACGTACTGGCGCGGTTGTGCATGATATAGCCGGTCTCACCCGAGGACTGGGTAATCATCAAACCGGCAACACCGCTGTTTTGTTCGTGTATCTGAATGTTGCCGTTAACTTCCAGGCGTTGTTTCGGCTCCGTAGTACCGATGCCAATATTGTTACCGTCATCAAATATTTGCGATTTTCCGCCAATTGTTGGCGCGGTGAATTTCATCAGGTAATCGACAGAGCCCTTAATGGTTGAATCACCCGATGGGCCTGGCGGACCTTGCGGGCCTGGTGGTCCTTGCGGTCCGGCAGCACCTGCTGTGCCAACTACTACTGGTACCGGCACGGCTTCCGTCGTCGGTGCAACTTCACTCGTCTCTGTAG
>Ga0164315_10001228_pt1 | contig 19240 bp, 14 predicted proteins | sample GuaBasSedimGuay6_FD_113737 | JGI IMG/M metagenome (GOLD analysis project Ga0164315, IMG submission 113737) | Subseafloor sediment microbial communities from Guaymas Basin, Gulf of California, Mexico - Guay6, Core 4569-2, 0-3 cm | ecosystem: Environmental > Aquatic > Marine > Hydrothermal vents... | reverse complement strand
GTGGCATAGGGCGGGTGGGCATGGCAGATTGCGGACACGTCGCTACGGAGGGCGTAAACGGCCCGATGCAGGGGCCACTCGCTGGTGGGCTGCCCTTGCGCGCAGACACCGGCTTCATCCACCACCAGCAGGTCGGAAGGTTCCAGTTCGCCCTTGGCACGGCCGGCAGGGGTTACCAGAAAGCGACGGCCGCCGAGACGAACCGAGAGGTTCCCTTCGGCGGCCGTGATCAGGCCCCGGTCAGCGAGGCGCCTTCCCAGGGACACAAGACGCAACCGCTGGGCAGCCTCGTCCGGACCCGCGCCGCCGGACATCAATTGAAAACGTAGAGGTGCGCCATTACGCCCTCGAAATTCTCCAACTGCCGGCGCTCGTCGGAGGCTTTCTCACGCAGTTCCACCTCGGTAAACAGCGGCTTACCTACCGGGTCGTCCGCGTGGTCCTGCTCGTTCTCGGCCTTGATGCGCTGATAGGCTTCCTCCTCCAACTGGTCCAGAACCTCGGAAGGGAACCCGAAAGTACTGCTCATGAGCAGAGTGCCGTTGTCCAGGATGGTCGGATCCACGTCGTCGAAACGCGAGAAGAAATAGATCTCCGGATCCTGGCCACCGTCAGCCGGTACTTGCCAGATGGCGCGGGCGTGAACAGTCGTGGCAGGTGCGCGACGCGTCGAGACGAAGTAGATATCGGCGCCGTTCGGAGAGAAGCAGGGAGAGTAGTTGAGGATCCCGGCAATGGGATCACCTTCCGCACGACTAGTGAAGGTCACACGCTGGATGTTGCTGTCGTAAACCACGGTATCGGTCGCCGCCAGGCCTGTCGTATCAAAGTCCATGGTGAAGATCTCGGTGCCGTCGTCCGATGAATTCACCAGGTCCAGACTCGCGGAAAACACGATGCGGCTGCCGTCGGGGGAAAAGCGCGGACGTTCAATCCGCCGATAGACCTTGGTCAGGGGAAACGCCCTTGCATCGTAGGGGTCGTAGCCAGGCTCCCTGGTCGGAGCCATGTCCAGGGCATAGAGCTGCAGACCCTCGTAGGTATCCAGATCGCCCGCGTTGGCGAAGCCGGCATGATGCGTAAAGATCAACCAGCGACCGTCCCGCGACAGGTTCGGGGCCAGGTGTTGCTCTTTACCGGGAATCTCCATGTTGTCCCTTTCCTCCAGGAACAGCGGTTCGGAAACGGCAGCCGCCTTGTCGGTGATGTCGGCCCGGAACAGACGTAACGCCGAGATCGGATCCAGGCGCATGGAGAAGATCACGCTCAGGTCGGTCTCCCAGATGGGATCACCCTTGTCATAGTTCTCCGCACCGACCATGGAAGTGAGGTTGCCTTGAATCTCGATGGCTGTTTCCGTCAGCCGGATCAGTTCAGCACCCTGTTCAGCCAGGTCCAGCGAGGGTTCGAAACCGGCCTGCATGGGAACCGTGACAAGCTGCCTGTAATTGATGTAGTACTCGTCATCCGGTTCCTTGGGATCCGCGGGCATGGCTCGCCAGTCGGCGGTGAACAGGACCTCGGATCCGTCCGGGCTCACGGTTGGATTCAGGTAATAGAAACCCTTGCTCGAGGTATCAGTGGTCACCATGGCAAGTTCGCCACAGGTGTGATTACCACAGAGTACGAGAGTTTCCTTGGGATCCTGCTTGCCGGTACAGCCTATGACCACGAAACTGGCCAACAATGCGATGTGGGCCACGGGCAGGAAGCGGTTGTGCAGCCACTTCATGTTGGGAGCTACCTCCAGCGCGGGGTACGAGGCCGGGTGCACACGCGACGTGTTGCCGCGGGCAGCCCGGACCGATATGAAAAATAAGGTAATACAGGGTGGCAAATCAACCCACCTTTCAGGATTCTGCTTCCAGGGCGAAGGAAGTGCTGACGCGCAGCCATCCCCATACCGGGTATTTGCCGATGCGCGCCGGTTCGTAGGAAGCTGCCCTGAATACTTCGGCAGCCGCCCCGGCAAGCGCCGGATCGGGGTTGATTACCGTCACTACCTGGCGCACCTCCGCCGCAGGGTCCAAGAGGATGTCCAGGGTCACCGTGCCGGAAGCACCGCGCTTCACTGCCTCGGCGGGATAGACCGGAGAGCCGGCGGAAGTGACCTTGGCCGGATACCTTCCGAGCTGTTGATACCCCCGCAGAATCTCGAAACTGCGGCCGCCCGTGCATTTGTCCCAGCCACGGATGGTGAGTGCTTCCGCCTCGGTCATGCGACCGGCCGCCCTGGCCACATCCGCCAGCAGGTAGTCCACCGCCGCATCGTCGGTCCGGGCAGCGCCGGCCTCGCTCAACAAGTCTCCGGCCCGCCCCAGTAGCCGTGGCTTGTTGACAGCCCAATCCCCCGTGTCAGCCGCCGGCCCTTCGGTGGGCAGCAGGGTGGGTTCTCCTTGTCCCGCCATGAGGTAGAGCTGGCCCAGGACGATGAACAGCAGGGGATGTCGCTCTCCACGTGCCAGTGCCATTTCCAATTCGATCATGCCGTCGGACCCCGAGCCTTCACCGTACATCTCCGCACATACCGCCAACAGGGCTTCCACCTCCGGCGGTGCCGGCAGATCCTCGGTACAGCGGGCCAGGCGATGAGCCCGCCAGCCATCCGGCGGGGGCGGTGTCTCGTGCAGTTGGACAGCCTCCATGGATGCGTGGACTGTCGGTGCGCCGCCTCCGCCGGGAGCCGGTGCACACCCCATGGCCAAGGTGATTGTCCCCAGCAGGGCGGTTGTGGCCATGGCCTTCGGATTCCTTCTTCGCACGCAGCGCATCATGGCTCTTTCCGTTGGGGATCGAGGCGCAGGATCTCGTCCCACTCCCGGGACGCTTCCTCATCGTGGCCCAGGTGCTGCAGGACGACCAGTCGATTGTTGCGAAAAACCACGTTCCCGGGCTCGAGTCGTACCGCGTGGGTGGTCGCAGTCAGGGCTGCCTGCCAGTATTCCGCCGCGATCAGGTTCAAGCCCGCACGAGCCCAGAAAAGGGCGTACTCCCCCACCTGGGATGGTGGATTTCCCGCGTCCAGTTGCGCCGCGAACTCCCGCGACCGCAGGGGGTCACCTCCCAGGCGGCCTTCGGCCTGGATCAGGGCCATCAACTCGCTGGCGTCAAGATCTTCGGTCTCCACCGGAGCCAACAGCACCACCAATTCACTGTCACGCCGGGAGGCCTGCAGGGCCGCTGCCAATTCGCGCCTCCCCGTGGGAGAGGGAGCAGCCAGGTATTGGCGTTGCAGGGGTTCCACCGCCGCCGCGGACTTGCCCTGGCGCATCAGGGCCACCGCCAGTCCGCGATCCGCGTCCTCTCCCGCACCCAATGATCCGGCCGTGCGGAACTCGATTTCGGCTTGATGCCACTGGCCGAATTCAGCGAGGTACTGGGCCAACTCCAGCCTCAGATCCGCGTCCAGTGGCGCCAACTCCACGGCCTGGGTATACTCGGCGAGGGCTCTGCCCCGTCGCCCGAGGAGCCGCAGGGCATGGGCCAGATTGCGATGGTGGCCCGAGTTCCCGGGATGACGCCGGACAGCATCCTCCAGCAGGGGCAGGGCTGCCGCCGGCTTGTCCTGCAGCAAGAGGGCCAGGCCGCGGCGCTCACTCAATTGCCAGCCATAGAGGGGGTCTTCAGCGTGAGTGGCGGATAGCGCCTCCACTCTCGCCATGGCCTCCGCCCCGCGACCGGCAGCCAGCAGACGGTCAATCTCCGCCAATTCGTCACCCGGCTGGGACCGCTCACCGGCAGCAGCACCAGTGACCAGGAGCAGTATCACCGCCAGCAAATGGATCATACGAACATATACGCTCATCCTTGTCGTCACCTCCACCGGCAGTATAGGGGCGGTATTGCCCCGCGGGAAGCGGGACGTGGGCTGATGATCCATGTTATGATCCGCCTCGAGGGCACGGATAATGACTTCCCGGGAGTACAACTGTGGAACCCACTGCCAAGAATACCGACAACCGGCGCCGGTGGACCATGGTTCTGCTGCTGGCGGTGTGCGCGGCTTTTTGCTCACTCCCGGCCCAGGCCCTGGTGAGGTTCGACTTCGAGCAAAAATACTATGTCCATCCCGGCCACCAGACCTGGGACTTCAGTGTCATCCGCCATGAGGGTCTCTATCATCTCTATTACCACACGGCCCTGAACGTCGCTGCCAGTACCCGCCATGACACCATCTGGCACACGGTGAGCGAAGACCTGGTCCACTGGCAATCACCGGATCCGATCATCCCTTCGGGCTCGTCCGCCTGGGACAGCAATGCGGTGTGGGCACCGGATGTTTTTCGTGACGATGACGGGGACCGCTGGGTCCTGGCCTATACCGGTGCCGACACCGCCATGAACCAGAGCATGGGCCTGGCCTACTCGGATGACCTCTACTCCTGGACACCCGAACCCGCCAACCCGGTGCTGGAACCGGATCCCGCCCTCTACATCTGGGGACGTGATCGTACCTGGTCCGACTTCCGCGACCCCTTTGTCTGGCGCGAGAACAACCAGTGGCATGTGCTGATGACAGCCGCGAAATGGATCGGCGGACGTACCGGCGTACTCTATCACGGGGTAGCGAACGATTTGCTGGATTGGCAGGATGCCGGAGTATTTTTTGTCCACGACGGCAGCGACAGATGGCGAGTACTGGAAAGCCCCCAGTACCATGTCCTGGGCGGGCAACATCACCTGCTCTGCGGCGAGTTCGACACCAACGGCATCAGTCACCTGTCCGCCGCCCTGCCCGAGTCGCTGACCATGTCGACGCGGACCTTCATCGACAACGGTTACGCTCCGGAACTGGACGAGTTCGATCCCGGCGTGCCTGTCCTTTCGCGGATCATTCCCTTCGTCCTGCCCTCGGGCAACGACCTGACCTACGTGATCCGTTTTGATACGCTGGCGGTTTCCGCTGACGGTGCGGACTTGTCGGTGCTGCGCCCGCACCCCCTGGATGTGGACTGGGAGATCCATACCGGTACCGGCTCCCTGGCCAATCCCACGTTCGGCGCCAACCCCCTTTGGCGGGACGAACCGGACCCCGGTCACAAGGGCAACGGCTGGTTCGGCAGTGGCGAATACTATCCGGGCCCCCTGTCCGGCTATGGGTTCCCGGGAGCGCAGCTGGGCGGATCGGCGACCTGCGACCTGGTCAGTCGACCTTTCGTGGTGACAGGCAGCGGTATGGAACTTCTGGTGGGCGGTGCCGACAATTCCGCAGGGCTTTATGTCGCCCTGGTGGACGCGGCTACCGACAGTGTCCTGCGGCGCGAGACCGGCCATGGCGATCCGGTCATGGTCACCCGCTACTGGGATCTTCGCGATGTGACCGGGCGCGAATGCAGGATCCGTATCCACGACGATGCAACCGGCCCGGGGGACGTGATCAATGTCGATGAGATCACCGAGTTGCCATACGATCCGGTGGCCGCTGCACCAGGACCGGCGGCGCGCCTGGAGATCATCGGCCTTTACCCGAACCCGGCCAACCCCAAGGTGCAGGTCAAATTCCGCCTGGCACGCCCGGGAAATGTACAACTTGTGATTCACGACCTGCGCGGGTACCGACTATGGTCGGGAAGCTTGGATTATCACGCCGCCGGCTACCACACCATCTCCTGGTCGGGGATGAACGGGAAAGGCCAACCGGTGGCGTCCGGGACCTACCTGTATTCCCTTGAAGTCGATGGTGCGACAGCGGCAACCGGCAAACTGAGTCTCGTCCGCTGACTCGACCCCATACCCCTCATCTTGACGTTCCCGGTGCCGATACCCTCAAACATGACAACCACACACACCATCTCGGTCACCGCACTGGTGGACGAGGTGGGCAGCCTCCCGTCGGTGGCCGCCCACGTCGTGACGCTCACCTCTGACCCCGACTGTGACATGGATGCCTTGTCCCGTGTCATCCTGGCCGACGCCCCCCTGTCCCTGCGCTTCCTCGCCTTGGCCAACAGTGCCGCCTTTTCCCGGGGACAGGAAATCCGGGACCTGCGTGGATCATTGGTTCGGCTGGGTATGAACAGGGTCCGCGACCTTGCTCTGCTCATGGGCGCCCATGATATGTTTCCTGCCACGACCAACGTGAAAGGCCTGCCGTCCGCCGCCGTCTGGCAACACAACCTGGCTACTGCCTGCTGGGCCCGTCTGTTGGGACGAGACCTGAACGAGCACGCCCAGGACGCATGGTTGGCGGGTATTCTGCAGGGCATCGGTTTGGGTGTCCTGATGCAACGCGCTCCCCGTGAGATGGAGGCGGCTGTCGCCCTGGCCCGCACCGGAAATATTGCGCTGGCCGATGCTTGTCGACTTTCCTGTGGATGTGATCCGTGGCAGGTGGGCGCCGCGGTTTGCCAACGTTGGAATCTGCCCCGCCTGCTGTGTGACATCGTTGCCCACCAGGGAGACCGGTACCCGTCCGACCACCCTCCGGCCGAGGCGGAGCCCTTGATCCGCGCCGTCCAGAGGGCCCGGGAACTTGCGACCTCACAGGGCCTCGGCGTCAGTGGTGAGGGCCTTGAGCCCCGGGCGCTGGCGGAAGCGGGCGCCCAGGCCGGAGTATCTGCCGAGCGGCTGGACGAATTCGTCGACGAGATAGCCACCGAAGTGGCAGGCCTGGCAGGCAGCCTCATGTCCAACGCACCCTCCACCGACAAGACGGTCGTGGACGCGCGGTCTCCCCTGGCCCGCCTGGGGTTGGCCGGTGTGGACGCCGTCCTGGTCCAACAGGATCTCCAACAGCAACTGGATACCGCTCGCGAGATCCAGCAACGGCTGCTTCCGGTGGACTGGAGCCTGCCCGGGCCATGGACCGTCGCGGCTGTAAATCGTCCTTCGCGCACGGTCAGTGGCGACATCTATGACATTCTGCCCGCGGCCGCCGGACGAACAGCCATCGTAGTCGCCGACGTCTGCGGCAAGGGAGTGGCCGCGGCCCTGCTGGCGTCCAACCTGCAGGCCACGGTACGGGCCCTGGCCCCGGTGATCCAGGATCCAGCCGAGCTGCTCGCCCAGGTCAACCGTCAACTATGCCAGGCGACGGACGACGAGAAGTTCGCAACCATGTTTATGCTCCTGTTGCCGGATTGCGCGGGACCGGTCCACTACGTCAGCGCCGGTCATGTCCCGCCCCTGGTCCTGCGAGTGACCGGAACACTGGTAGGCCTGCGACCAGGCGGCCCACCGGTCGGCATGCTCCCTGACGCCTCCTACGAGGCGCAGGAACTCGCCCTTGACCCCGGTGACCAGGTGATCGTGTGCACCGACGGCCTGACCGAAGCCGCCGACAGCGAGGGAAAGCAATTCGGTGAGGACGGACTGGCCATGAGCGCCGGCAGCACTTCGGACACCGACCCGTCTGCCACCATGGACCGCGTGCTGGAAGCTGTCCTGGCCCACTCTGGTCCGCTACCCGGCCCCGCTGATGATCTCACCTTGCTGGTAGTGGGCAGGAACCCGGATTTCACGTCCTCGTAAGCCCCAAAGTCCTTGATACCACTGTGGTCATGCCCTGAGGGTTGTGTTATCATGCCGCGGAAGATGACGGCCGCTGCTAACGCAGACCTCGAAGTGCCAGTACAAAGCGCTTTTATGGGCCTGCGGCGGTCGTGGGGACCCGAGACCAGAGAGAGCAGGACCGGACATGACCAGCGAGCTGAACGAGAACCTGAATCCGACTCCCGACCCGGACGAGCCCACCACGACTCCACCCGAACCCACTGCTGCACCTGATCCCACTGATGCACCCGAACCCACTGCCGCGCCCGAGCCCACTGCCGCGCCCGAGCCCAAAGAGGAACCAGCTCCCGAACCCACTGTCGCCCCGACCACTGACGACGTCCCAGCGGCCGAGAGCCCTGACGACAACCAGGACGGTGACTTCGCCGAGATGCTGGAGCAGTCGGAGCAGGCAACACCCGCGGCAGCCAAGCCGGGCGACAAGGTAACCGGCCGGATCGTACAGATCGGGGAACACGACGCCTTCGTCGACTGCGGCCTGCGCAACGAGCTACCCCTGTCCCTCGCCGAGCTCAAGGGAGAAGACGGCCAACCGGCGTTCAAGGAAGGTGACGAGATCACCGCCCATGTCCAGAAGGACGGTGACGGTCTGAAGTTGACCCTGGCGGTGAATCTGCGCGATGCGGGGTACGAGGCCCTTGCCGCGGCATTTGCCGATGGCACACCGGTCAAGGGCAAGGTGGGTGAAACCAACAAGGGTGGCTTCTCGGTGGACCTCGGTGGCAAACGTGCCTTCTGTCCGTTCAGCCAGATCGATCTGCGCCGTGCCGACGACCCCACCATCTTCGTGGGCAAGGATTACGAATTCAAGATTCTCGAATTGTCCGATGACGGCCGCAACATCGTCGTCTCACGGCGTGCACTGCTGCAGGCCAACCGTGACGACGAGGCCTCCGATACCCGCGCCGGCCTGCAACTGGGTGATACCCGTGAGGGAATGGTCACGCGACTGGTACCCTTCGGTGCTTTCGTTGATATCGGCGGCCTGGAAGGGCTTGTTCACATATCCCAGATTTCCCACCAGCGGGTTGGTCATCCCGGTGACGTGCTGCGCGAAGGCCAGCAGATCAAGGTCAAGGTGCTGGAGATCCAGAATCTGGGCATGGGTCGAACCGAGCGGATCAGCCTGTCCATGAAAGCCCTGGCCAGCGATCCCTGGCCCGAGACGGCTCAGGGCCTGGAGCCCGGAACGGACGTCACGGGCCGGGTCACCCGCCTGGTGGACTTCGGTGTGTTTGTGGAATTGCAACCGGGAATCGAAGGACTGGTCCACATCTCCGAACTGGCCAACCGACGGATCATCCATCCCCGCGAGGTCCTGAACGAGGGCGATGACATCGAGGTGCGCGTCCTGGATGTGGACCTGGACCGTCGCCGCATCTCCCTGTCGCGTCGCCAGACTGCTCACTACGACGGCGACTAGGAATTTTCAGCTATCGTAGGGTTCCTGCGACCGCAAGGTTCCTGCGATCATGACGATAGAGGCCGGTGCCACGAGGGTGCCGGCCTTCACTTTCGGGGCAGGGATAGGCGCAGGCTGCGCACCACTTCCACGATACGCCTGCCAGCGAACGTTATTTCCTCTTCCGTGTTGAACCTTCCCAGACCGATGCGCAGGCTGGCCCGGGCCAGGTCGTCCGGACGGCCCAGGGCGCGCAGGATCTCGGACGGTTCGGAATCGACACTGCTGCAGGCCGAGCTTGAGGACACGGCCAACTCGGTCAACGCCCCCAGCAGCCGGTGGGCAGGTACTCCCTCCACACTCACGTTCAAGCTGCCGGGTAATCGGGGTTCACGCACACCGTTGAGGTGGACACCGTCAAGTTCGCCCACGAGATGGTCCAACAGGCTATCCCGCAACAGGCGCAGGCGTGCACTCTCATCCGGCAGTACCTCCGCCGCTATCCGACACGCCTCACCGAAGCCGACAATACCCGGGACATTGAGAGTCCCGGGGCGCAGCCCACGTTCCTGACCACCACCGTACAGCAATGGTTCGATGGTGACACGGGGATCCCGACTGCGGATCCAGAGGGCACCGACCCCCTTGGGGCCATGCATCTTGTGCGCCGAGATCGAGAGCAGATCCACTCCCAGCTCGTCCACGTCCACCGGGATGCGCCCCACAGCCTGGGCCGCGTCACTGTGCAACAGGATTCCACGTGCCTTGCAGATACGACCGACTTCGGCCACGGGTTGGATGGTACCGATCTCGTTCTGCGCCGTCATGAGCGAGACCAGCGCCGTATCAGGGCGCAGGGCGTCCTGCACTTTCCGGGGGTCGATGCAGCCGGTTGTCTCGCCCGCCACCACCGTCAGTTCCCAGCCCTGCCTGGTAAGGGCCGCCGCCGGCGCTGACACCGCCTCGTGCTCGAGTCCCGATATCACCAGATGTCGGCGATGCTGCTCCCACCTCCGGGCGGTCCCCAGCAACGCGAGGTTATTGGCCTCGGTAGCTCCGCCGGTGAAAATGATCTCGCGGGCCTGCCCCCCCACCAGCACGGCGACCTGCTCCCGCGCCGTAGCCACGAGTCCCGCGGCAGCCCAGCCGAAGGCGTGCCCGAAACTGGCCGGATTACCGAAATGCTCTCGCTGCACCCTCTCGATCAGGGCAAGCACCCCCGGGTCCACAGGGGTGGTGGCATGGTGGTCGAGAAAGACCGGTGTGGTGACGCTCATGCCCGCTCTTTCCGCGGCCGGTTGGTCAGCGGCTCAATTCCAGCATGCGTTCGATGGGCGCCAACGCCCGATCCGCCAGCGCAGGATCCACGACGATTTCCGGTGTCCTGTCGCGCATGCAGAGGTAGAGTTTCTCGAGTGTGTTCTTCTTCATGTAGGGACACTCGTTGCAATTGCATGATTCGTCCTGTCCCGGAGCGGGGATCAATTCCTTGTCCGGGTTCTCCTTCTGCATCTGGTGGAGGATGCCCGGTTCGGTAACGACAATGATCTGGCGCCGGTCCGTTTCCCTGGCGTAGCGCAGTATGGCTGCCGTGCTGCCCACATGGTCCGCGTGCTGCAGGATGCCTGCGGGACATTCCGGGTGGGCGGCGACAACGGCCTCCGGGTGCCGGACCTTCAGCTCCACCAGTCTGCGCTCGCTGAAAACCTCGTGTACTTCACATGATCCGGGCCAGAGCACCAGTTCCCGACCGAGTTGGCGGGACACCCAGGCCCCGAGAAAGCGGTCGGGAGCAAAGACGATGGGCGTATCCGCCGCGAACGAGTCCACGATCCTGACGGCGTTGCCGCTGGTGCAGATCACGTCGCTCATGGCCTTGGTGGCTGCCGAACAATTGATGTAGCTGACGACCTTGTGGCCCGGGTACTGCGCCAGGAATTCACCGAAGGCAGCGGTCGGGCAGCCGTCGGCCAGGCTGCAGCCCGCCTCCAGATCCGGCAGTAGAACCTGCTTGTCTGGATTGAGGATCTTGGCCGTCTCGGCCATGAAATGCACACCAGCGAAAACGATGACTTCCGCCTCGGTGGCGGCCGCCTGCTGGGCCAGCGCCAGACTGTCTCCCACGCAATCGGCGATGTCCTGTATCTCCGGGTCCTGGTAGTAGTGGGCCAGGACGACGGCGTTCATCTCACGGCGCAGGCGCTCGATCTCCGCGAAGAGATCTAGCCCAGGGTCCAGTACGAAGCGTTCTTCGGTATTCATGTCGGCAACTCCCGCTCATGGGGTATCCGGAGGCTGACCACCACCAGTCCGTTCAATCCCAATGTTGCCCAAACCAGCGGGAACTGCAAGTCCCCGCTCGATGATCCGGAGTTAGGGTATGGACTTTCGAGTGGCCGCGACTTAATATTCATGGGTTGGAAGCGCGGCTCTGCCATTGGGCGGGCATGCGCCCGGCGCGTGGCCATACGACCAGATGGGCTGCGAGCGGCGGGCGCCGACGGCCGGTCGTGACCGTTTTCCCCACACGAAAACGCGAGGAAATTGCGGTAATGAAAAGACTTGCGCCCATGCTGGACAGATCGACCCTTCGACGTGCCAGCCTGTTGCCGGTACTCCTTGTCATGGCAGCCGGCTTGTTCGTCGTGGTTGGATGCGGGGATGACGAAACCAATGTCACCTTCCCCCAGCCGATCCCCGAAGATCCCAACCCCTGGTTTTTCGATGTCTGGGGCACGGCAGCCGACGATGTCTGGGTAGCCGGTGCCTTGGGCGCCATGTACCACCTCACCAACTCCGACTGGTCCGATACCACCAACTGGGTGCGGGTGGACATGGGAACCGACCAGGGCATCACCTCCCTGTACAGTTCCGGCGATGGCAGCGCCTTCGCCTGCGGACATGGTGGCAACATCTGGCGCAACCCTGGCAGCGGTTCCTGGTCCGCCATGACCAGCGGCACAGACGAGCATCTCTTTCGTCTGGGTAGCTATGACGGTGCGCTCCATGCCGTGGGCCTGAACGGTACCGCCCTGGTCTATGACGGCAGTTGGAGCCCCCGCCCCGGCACGATGGTCACGCGCAATCCCAAGGAGGGCGATGCCGTCGTCGATACCCTGCTGCTGGCCGAGGACGTGGTTACACTCACCGCGGTGAATCACTACATGATCGGCGGCGCCTACCTGCGCAAGGACACGCCGGACACGCGGGTCGGCATCGAGGGTACGGTCGGGTTCTTCATGAAGGACGACGAGCCGATTGTCTGTCCCGACTGCGATCCTCCCATCGATGAGAGAGGCCTCTATGACTGGAAGGTCACGGTAGTCGGCGACGATCCCGAAGCCGTACCCGAATGGGTGGTGTGCAGTCACTCCGACGACTCCGGCGACCTGGGAATCGGCAACAACTGGTTCGGTACCTCTACCGGTTGGCTGTTCAGGCTCACCGAGGACGTACTTTCCGGAGACTTGAATTGGATCCGTTACAGCCTGCAATCGGTCACCAGCGAGGAACGATTTGGTGTCCGGGATATCTGGCTGGCACCGGCCGCCGACCCCGTGGGCGCTCCCAACGACCGGGATCTGTACATGGTCACCGACGATGGGCTCGTGGTCAAACAACAGCCCGACGGTACCCGCGAGACCCTGGTGGATGTTCTGCAATCCCTGGTCTCGATCTGGGGAACCGGACCGGACAACATGTATGTCACCGGTTACATGAATGAGCGGATCCTGCACGTGAACCACGACCCGGTAGCCGGTACTACCGTGGTGACCACCATCAAATTGAGGATTTTGGACGCCAAGGCCGCAGGGGCCAGGTCCGATTTCGACATCCACTCCCTTGTGGATGAGCTTGGCCGCCCCCGCTTCTAGCCCGGCCGGCCCACCAGTCCTCCCGACAGCCCGGTTCCGTTCGCGGAACCGGGCCAAGCCATGCCAGGAACCAACCTCACTGGAGGTCATATCCATGTCTTTCAACGTCCTTCACCGCTGGGCCACCGCCTGGCTCCAGGTCAGTCTGCTCGTGATCCTGGTGGCCGTACCGGCCGTAGCCGACTATGCACCCGACCCTTCAGCCCCCCGATCCGACGTCCCCGTGGGCTCCCGCTGGAACCCGGACCACATCTTTGCGGACAAGGCTGCCTGGGAGGCCGAACTGGCCGCTATCCAGGCGGACATACCCAAGCTGATGGAATTCCAGGGGCGCCTGGGCGAATCGGCCGCCACCCTGCTGGATGCGAACAACGCCTCCTATGCCACCATGCTGCGGTTATACAAACTGTACGTCTACGCCCAGACCCTCTACGACGTGGATCAGGGCGTGTCCGAACATCGCACCATGCAGGGCCAGGTCTCCGCCATCTTCCCCGCCTTCGGCGAGGCCACGAGCTGGATGGAGCCCGAGCTACTGGAAATCGACCCGGCCGTCATCCGCAACTTCATGAACGAGGAACCGGAACTGGCCAAGTTCAACTACTACTTCTCCGAACTCTGGCGGCAGCAGGAGTACACCCTGTCCAGCCCCGAGGAGAGGTTGATGGCGCTGACCGGCAACATGCGGTCCCTGGCCAGTGACACCCACGAGGCCCTGCTCGGCGTCGACATGGACTTCCCGGAGATCGTCGGTCCCACCGGTGAGAAAGTGCCTCTTACCGTCAGTGGCTTCTCGGCCCTGCGCTCCGACGACAACTACCTGGTGCGCAAGCAGGCAGCCGACGCGTTCTTCGGCACCCTGCGCGGCTACGAGAACACGTTTGCCGTACTAATCGATGGTGTAGTCAAGAACCACATCATGACCCGTGATGCACGCGGCTACGAGTCGTGCCTGGAGGCCTCCCTGTCGCCGGACAACATCTCGCCGGCGGCCTACCGCATGCTCATCGATACGGTGCGAGAGAACCTGCCTCGCACCATGCACAAGTACGTGGAACTGCGGCGAAAGGTACTGGGCATCGACACGGCGCTGACCTTCCCCAACCTCTACAACGCCATGCTCGAGGGCATTGAGCAGGAATACTCATATGATGACGCGCAACAGCTCATCGCCGAGGGCCTCGAACCGCTGGGGAAGGAATACGTCGAACTCCTGAAGGAGGGCATGGACCCGGCCAACGGCTGGATTGACGTCTACCCCAACGAGAACAAGCGCAGCGGCGCCTACAGCAATGGCGTACTGGCAGGCGACGTACATCCCTATGTGCTGCACAACTTCGACAATACACTCGATGCGGTATCAACCACGGCCCACGAGATGGGACACGCCCTGCATTCGGTCTACTCCAATCGCACGCAGCCCCAGATCTATGCGGGCTACACCACGTTCCTGGCGGAGATCGCCTCGACGTGCAACGAGGCCCTGCTCACCGATTTCATGCTGCGCGAAGCGGACAATGTCGACATGAAGCTGCTGCTGCTCAACCAGCGTCTCGAGAGCATTCGTCTGACCATTTTCCGGCAGACGCTCTTCGCCGATTTCGAATTGCGTTTCCACGAATACGCCGAGCAGGGCAACCCCCTCACCGCGGAATTCCTGAACGGCCTCTACAGTGACATGATCAGCGAGTACTACGGGCCCGACTTCGAGATGGCCGCGGACGACCAGTGTGAGTGGATGTTCATTCCCCATTTCTTCTACAATTTCTACGTATTCACCTATGCCACGGGCCTGACCAGCGGCCTGGCCCTGGCCGATGAAATCGACCGTAACGGCGACGAAGCAGCCCAACGCTACATCGACAATATGCTCAAGGCCGGCAGTTCGGCACCGCCGCTGGACATCCTCCGGAATGCCGGCGTGGACCTGGAGACACCCGCGCCCATCGTGGCAGCCATGAACATGTTCGAGGAGACGGTGGACGAGTTCGACAAGCTCTGGACCGAGAAATACGGCCAGGACTGACCGCTGATCCACCGGCACGACAATGGGCGCCGACCAGCTGGCCGGCGCCCATTTGCGTGCCCAACAGATTGACGCCCTACTTCAGCAGGTTCAACGCCGTGCTCTGCAGTCCCCGCGCCTGGAGCTGGGACGCCACCCCCATCTGGTCCAGCATCATCTGCCTGGTCAGGTTGGCGGTTTCCAGGCCGTAGTCCGTATCCATGATCCTTGATTGGGCCGCGTAGGTGTTTTCCATACCCACGGCCAGGTTGCGGTAGGCGCTGTCCAGACGATTGCCCGTAGCGCCGAGATCAGCCCGGTAGCCACTGACCTGCTGCAGCGCCTGGTCGATGCTGTCCGCGGCTGCCATGGCATTGGTCCCATCGCTTCCGCCCAGGTCGATCGCGGCCAGCCCCAGGGTCTCGGCATTCACCGTCACGGACATGTCCGCCGCGATGGTATCCCCCTCGCCCAGGGCCACCTCCACCGCGCCGGCGGTCCCGTCCAGCAGGGACAAGCCGTTGAACTCCGTGCTGCCACTGATGCGATCCAGTTCCTCCCGCAGTGCTCCGAACTCGCTCTGGATTGCCTCGCGCTGCTCGGGACTGATGGTATCACTGGCCGCAGCCATCGACAGTTCACGCATACGGCCCAGGTTGTCACTCATGAGATCCAGGCCGCCATCGGCCACCTGCAGCATGGACCTGCCGTCGCTCAGGTTGTCCATGCCCTGTTCAAGGGCCTTGAGGATCTCTCCCATCTTGCTGGCAATGGCCAGCCCTGCAGCGTCATCCGCGGCAGAGTTGATCTTCCTGCCGCTGCTCAGCTTGTTCATCGTCTTCTTCAGTTCCTGGCGGTTATTCTGCTGATGCCGGAGGGAACCGGGACCGGAAGGCTGTTGCGAGGTGATGCGGATGCTCATGATGCCCGTCCTTTGGCCATGGCCTGTGACTCCATTCGCCCATGCGCGGCTTGTCCACTGGACCGGCGGGATCAGCCACGGCGCATGTCGCCTGATGATATCATTATCGGCCGGGGCGTAGCAAAACATGAGCATTTTCTGGAGCCGTTTGGGCAACCACGAGGAAGAACGCGGTACTTGCGGTAGTACGGGAACGGCGTGGGGATCACATACAGCTTTCCAATACGGCCATCCGGTTCGCCAGGCCCGGGGGTCGAATGGTAGGCCGCCCAGGACTTGAACCTGGCACCACCTGATTAAAAGTCAGGTGCTCTACCGGATGAGCTAGCGGCCCACCCCCGGAATCCAGCCTGATATCAGGCACCCTGTCATGCAGCGGCGCAATATAGATCAGCGTCCCTGCATAGTCAAAGCGTTCGTCAGAGGGTGACGCCGGTTGGCGTCCAGATCATTTCATCCCGTTCGGCCCCCACGCTGACTCCCACCACCAGGGTCCCCAGCTCCGCCTCAAGGTACTCCAGATACTTGCGGGCACCCGCGGGCAGATCGGTCAGGTTTCGACAACCGCGGGTGGGCTTGTCCCAACCCGGAAAGTCGCAGTAGACGGGCCGGCAGCCGGAGAGCAGATCAGCGTTGGTCGGATAGATTGTCATTCGCTCACCATCATGCTCGTATGCCGTTCCGACGCGAATAGTGTCCAGGTCGTCCAGGACATCCAGCTTGGTAATGATCACTCCCGTGGCTCCGTTGATGTCCACGGAGAAACGCGACGCCAGCATGTCGAACCAGCCGCAGCGCCGGGGACGCCCGGTGGTGGCACCGTACTCTCCGCCCGCCTCGCGCAACTCATCACCCTCGTCCCCGAGCAATTCAGTGGGGAAAGGGCCATTGCCCACGCGGGTGCAATAGGCCTTGAAGATGGTATTGATTTCTCCCAGCACCCGCGGTGGCAGGCCGGTTCCGGTCAGGGCACCGCCGATGGTGCTGTTACTGCTGGTCACATACGGGAAAGTGCCGTGGTCGATATCCAGCAACGTACCCTGGGCTCCTTCGAACAGCGCACGTTCGGTACCCAGACGCACACCGCGCAGGGCTTCGTAGGCACTGACCACCATCGGACCGAGGGTCTGGGCCAGGACAACCAGTTCCTCGGCCACGACCTTGGCCGGCACCGGGTCGGCCTCGTAGAACTCGCTGAGCACCTCGTTGGCCGAGAGTACCTTCTCGATGGTCTTGCGTTCCAGGTTCTCCGCCGGTAGCAGCAGGTCCCCCACACGCAACCCCGTACGCTGGATTTTTTCCAGGTAGGCCGGACCGATGCCACGTCCGGTGGTACCGATGCTCTTGCGCTTGAGACGCCCTTCGCGCAGTTCATCCAGGCGTTTGTGATAGGGCATGAGCAGTGAACCGGTATCCGCGATGAACAGGCGGTCGCGTACGGCGAACCCCTGCTGCTCCAGCGCCAGGATCTCGTCCCGCAGGCTCCAGGGATCGATAACCATGCCACCGCCCAGGAGACATCGCGGCCCCTCGTGGAGGATCCCCGAGGGGACCAGGTGCAGGACATGCTTGGTACCATCGATAATGATGGTGTGGCCCGCATTGGCGCCGCCCTGGTAGCGCAGGACCCAGTCCATGTCCCGGCTCAGGGCGTCAACGATCTTGCCCTTGCCCTCGTCGCCCCACTGCCCGCCGATGATAACTCTGTTCTCCACGTTCAACTCCCGCTGCGGAGGTGGCGGCAATGCAACCACCTCTCATGACACTTCAAGCAAAAGGCACCCCGAATACCGCGAGGTGCCATCAGGCATTATGGTGCAAAAATCAACGTTGGTCAAACAGCGCCTTGAGAGCACTCCAGGTCCGTTCCTCCACCAGGCCACTGCCGCCGCACTCGTCTTGGACCCCGGGATTGCTGCCCTGTCTGGTGACGTTGCCGTCGGGCTCGCCGTTGCCATCGTCGTCACCCAGTTCGAAGCCGTTGGTGCAATCGTCACGGTCCGAATCCATGTTCGCCAGGTTCAGGTCCCACACGCCGCCATTGGCCAGCCAGTCCTCGCCGAAGGGGTTGAGGCTCGAGTTGCCCGGCGAGGGGAATTCCACCGGGTGGCAGGTCAGGCAACGGTAGGGCTCCCACAGGGGCAGGCGTTCCATGTCCTCCAGGGTGGCCGATGCCGTCGCACACCACGGCTCCGCAGCAGCCACCAGCAGGCCGCAGAATACCAGTGTGGAAAGCCGAAGCGTGCGTTGCATGGCACTACCTTGAGTGGTCACTGGTGACCACCGATGTCTCGATTCGCTTGCCGCCGGCCACGTGACCGGGATTTCGCCTACTATTATAGCCGCAGCACCGGTTCCCGGTCAAATCGGCTAGTCCCCGGTATTGGCCGCCAACAGGGCCTCGATCCAACCCAGCATCTCGTCCCGACCCCAGCGCAGGCGGGCCGATGTGGGGAAAAACGGTGTATCGGCAGGTACCCCGATGGTCTCGATAATCTCCTGATAGCGTGGCCCACGGGCGTTGGTTCCCACCTTGTCGGTCTTGGTTACCGCCAGGCCGAAGGGGTGACCGGAGGCTCGTAACCAGCCGGAAATCTCCGCGTCCTCGGCAGTGGGTTTGTGCCGCGCATCCAGCAGGTGGAAAACAGCCAGGGGACGGTCCTGGGCCGCCAGGAAGCTCTGGAACAACTTACGCCATTGGGCCCGCTGCACCTTGCTGACCTTGGCAAAACCATAACCGGGCAAATCGACGATGTAGTAGCGCTGGTCCACCAGGAAGTAGTTCAACAGGCGGGTCTTGCCCGGCTTGCCGCTGGTCCGCGCCAGATCGCGGCGACCGGTCAGGTGGTTGATCAGGGACGACTTGCCACAATTGCTGCGCCCGATGAAAGCAAACTCCGGCAGCACCGTTTCGGGTCGGCCGGCAAGGTCCGGACTGCTGGTGACAAAACTGATTTCCACGGGTCAGCGCTTCCGTCCGGCCGCTTTGGCCGGCACCAGGGCCAGTTCGAGGACCTCGTCCATGTGCTCCACGAGATGGACCTTCAACTTGCGCCGCACCTCGGGGGCCAGTTCGCGGAACTCCTTCTCGTTGTCCTTGGGGATGACCAGATGTTTCGCGCCGGCGCGCACCGCCGCCACTGCCTTCTCGGGCAGGCCGCCGATGGGCAGAACCTTGCCCCGCAGCGTGACCTCCCCGGTCATGGCCACATCGGCACGGACCGGAACATTGCGCAACAGCGAGACCATGGCCGTGGCCATGACGATGCCGGCGCTGGGTCCGTCCTTGGGGACTGCCCCCTCGGGCACATGGAGATGGATCTGGTTCTCCTTGAACCACTTGCCGGAGGTCTCGCGACATAACCCGCGGGCAAAGCTGAGGGCTGTCTCCGCCGATTCCTTCATCACGTCCTTCAGGTTGCCGGTGATGGTGATCTTGCCGCTACCCGGCACCGCAGCCACCTCCACCTCCAGTATTTCCCCGCCCGCCACGGTCCAGGCCAGGCCCACCACGACCCCCACCT
>Ga0164315_10001227_pt1 | contig 19240 bp, 17 predicted proteins | sample GuaBasSedimGuay6_FD_113737 | JGI IMG/M metagenome (GOLD analysis project Ga0164315, IMG submission 113737) | Subseafloor sediment microbial communities from Guaymas Basin, Gulf of California, Mexico - Guay6, Core 4569-2, 0-3 cm | ecosystem: Environmental > Aquatic > Marine > Hydrothermal vents... | reverse complement strand
TATCGTTCAGGATGACAAAAATATGTTATATAGATAACTCTGAAATGCCAGTGTCGTCAAAGAGAACGATTTTTAATCGTTCTGAAACAACCTATGGACTTTCAGTCCATAGTCGTTGAGTTAATAAGCGAAAATGCTTATCAAGGGTATAAATCATACAGTTATTTTCTTTTGCGTGTTGAGCAATAATTAAATCTGGAATGCCTATGCCATTTGCACCACTTTTTAAACACAGTATCTGGGTCTCGATAATTTTTTCCCAGTTAATTTTTAAAGGGGGTCTGGTTATGTTTTGAAGTAATTCAATGACTTTTGTTTGTTTTTTTATTTTAAGGTAGGGTAGTAACTCAGCCAGTATGATGTCATTTGTTACCAGAATATTTTCATCTATCAGGCTATCCATATCTGATGAGTTATCACCGCTTTTAAAATAATCAATCCAGATTGAAGTATCTACCAATACTTCCATTAATGGCGATCTCTGAGTTCATCCATATCAATGTCTAAATCAATTTTCCCTTTGTAGTTCTTTAAAGCAGAAATTTTTGATTTTCTTATTAATTCCTCCAGGGCTAGCACGATGACACTGGTTTTTGTGCCAGTATGGGTTAGCTTCATTGCTTCAGTTAACAGCTCCCCGGGTAAATCTAGTGTAGTTCTCATAAGTATCTCCTGCTGTGATGCATATAATGTTATTGTTTTATGCATAAGTATTCAAGAGGCAAATTGCAATCTAGAATGTTTTACCCGAAAATATTGCCATCTCACCGTTTTTATTTGGTAGTGCTAGCATTTTTCAGGAAGTGCATCCAACTTAAACATAAAAGATAAGTTGTAAGCTATGACACCTTGTGCTTGATAATCCCTAAAAAGGGGACTATAGTACCCATATTGGGGATTATTAGAGTTGACTATGAAAGCGACTTCCATCGGTGATGCTTTATTCACCAAAACACAACAAAAGGTCCTGGGACTACTATTTGGTAAGCCTGATAAGAGCTTTTACACCAATGAAATTATGCGTTTGGTCGATATGGGGCGTGGCACAGTCAGTCGTGAGCTTGAACGATTAGTCAGTGCCGGCATACTGACGGTTACACAAGAAGGTAATCAAAACCATTATCAAGCGAATGCAAACAGCCCGATCTTCAAAGAGTTAATGAGTATTGTTCGAAAGGCCTTATGTGTTACTGACGAAATCAAGCAAGCGCTTTTGTCTGATAAAGATAACATTTTGATAGCAGGCGTACCTGCGGTATCACGTACAGCGCTGAAAAAACTTGCGGCACATTACCATATTCGCCGGCTTGATTTATTCGGTTCTGCTGCCAGGGGCGAGCTTAAAGCTGATAGTGATATTGACTTACTGGTTGATTTTGAAAAAGGTAAAGTCCCTTCATTAGGTGGAATGGTGAGATTACAGGAAGACTGTTCTACTTTATTTGGTGGCCGCAAGGTTGATGTGGCCACACCTTCTATTTTAAATAATCCATATCGCCGGCAAGCGATTAAGAAAGACATGGAAGAACTTTATGTTGCCTGAAGAAAAGGACTCAGCATACCTCTGGGATATGCTGCAGGCGGCAAAAGAAATAGAGTCGATGCTGGAAGCGTACGATCTATCTGCATTTCTTGCTGATCGTGTCATGGTTAGAGCCATTGAGCGTTGTGTTGAAATTTTGGCTGAATCAGCTCGTCGTGTATCGACGACATACAGAGAAGATCATAGTGAAATTCCCTGGCGAGAGATTATTGGCCAGCGTAATATCCTGGCGCATGAATATGGTCAGATTGACCATGAGTTACTCTACAAAACGGCTACTGAAGATATACCTGATTTAATTTCTATCATACAAAACCTGTTACCACCTCTGGATGAAGATAGCGAATAATAATGAATAAATTGGGACGGAGGCAATGCCAGTGAGTTAAGGTAATCACTAAGGAGCTTATTGCCGGCAGAATCTTAACTTGCTGGCATTGACCCAGGTGCCATTGTTTCAGGACTATTTATGTCGGGGTGTAGCGCAGCCTGGTAGCGCGCTTCGTTCGGGACGAAGAGGTCGGAGGTTCAATTCCTCTCACCCCGACCATGCTGTTCTAGCAATAACAGCAGTAAATAGGCGGCTGTCTATAATTTTTTTTACTCGTATAAAAGCTTTAATCCCAGCCATATCATTGGTGTTCTCATGCTCAAATATTTTTTTATCAGGGCATTGTCATTTTCAATCGCTCCGCAATAAATCTATAGTTGGGTCGCTGAGATTTGTCCAAAAACTGTATCGCGATGCCCGCTACATAGTGTGTATTTTTGATACCGACATTTCTTAATTGAATCATAAGGTTAAGCTATATCTTCTGCACTTCGGTTAAATATCAGGGTTAACAGCGTTATTACTTGTAAAAATCATATATTTACTCTATTAATAATTGATATAAATCATGCGTTATTCGCTTGATAGCTAAAACAAAGTAATAAGAATTTCAGTTTAAAGGTGCAGTATGGGTGAAGAAAACGACAATCGAGCAGAAATACTCTTCGTTGATGATTCGAAAACGGCTCGTAAAATTGCTAAAAAAATACTTGCAGATCAATATATCGTACATGAAGCGGTAAATGGTAAAGAGGCCTGGGAGATACTCGAGAAGAATCCTGATCTTGCTGTGGTTTTTGCTGATCTGCAGATGCCGGAACTGAATGGTATGCAGTTGCTGGAACTTATCCGTACTTCACCGGACAGGCGTATTTCGCAGAAGCCGGTTATTATGATCACCGGCCACTCTGACTCACATGCCGCCATGCGTGCCGTGTTTGAGATGGGTGCAACCGGTTTTGTTTCAAAACCTTTTAGCGATATTGATTTACTGAGTTGTGCCTGTTCCTATATTACCCTTAACCAGAAACTCAGTCGCCTTGAGGATAAGTTAGGTATAGATCGACAATCTGGTCTTTACAACGCTTCACGGTTTGAATATGAAGGAAATAAAGCGCTTTCCCTGGCCATGCGTCACAAGCTGGAACTTTCGGTTGTTTATATAGAGCTTAAAGAATTATCTGAAATCAGCAGCAATAACAGCAATAAAATTGCTACGCAGGTGGTCGTTGAAGTTGGCAAACGCATCGAGAGACATTTACGCGAGGAGGAACTTGTTGCACGTGTCGGTACTTCCACCTTTGCCCTGCTATTACCGGCTACCAACAGTTATGGCTCAACGATTGCTATTAAACGTGTACAGGACATGATTAATAACATGACGTTTGTTACCAAAAAGAATCAAATAAAGGTTGATATTGCAGTTGGAATATCCAGTATCGATCTGAACAACAAGCAGCAGGCCTTTAATGAGCTTTGCGTGAGGGCAGATGCTACTCTGAAAAAAGCCATTAATAGCAAAGGTGGCAGTATATTAACCTACTGCGATGAAGCCGATCTTGTTGCTGTTGCGGAAAATAAAGTTCATCAGGACAACGCCCTGCATGAATCGTTGCCATACATCATTGATGGAGAGTATCAAAAGGTAACTGACGAACGCCTCGCTCACGTAATATCTATACTTAAGCCTTTTATGCAATACGCCTCGGTCAAAACCGGCACATTTTAAGCGAGCATTCTATAATTTCTGTCTATGATTTCCCCTTATTCATCATGATTATGAACAAGCCTGATCTGATGAATTGATGGCTCCTGGCCATATTCAGATTTTATTGCTGCCGCTACCTCCCTGGCTTTATCTAAAGTAGTCAGTAGATCAATTAGTATTCGATACTTTTCCTTTTGCTGGCTTTCGTCCTGTCGCATTTCATTTTCTTCAGCTGTCGTTGTATCTGCTTCAATAACAGTCTCACTATTCTGTAGCTCCCTGGCCGATTCTTCTGCTTCTCTTCGTGCCATCTCATCATTATAATGAGTGGTCCTTTTATCTATTTCTGATTCCAGCTCATCCTCAGGCAAACAAATGAGTAGCGCCCAGTCCTGGAACAGAATTTTATAAGCTTCCGGAAGTGCATCAAGTTTGACCTTGTTGTTATAAATGGTGACTGCTTTTTCAGATATTTCTATTTTAATCAGAGTGCAAATTTGCTCAATTCCGGTTTCCAGCCCGCTTATTCCAGCCTTGCCGCTTACAGCGGATTCAAACCGACTACGCTTCAAAAAGGGTGATAAATCACATTTGTCGAATTCAACGACCTGCTCATCAATAAAGCACTGGATTTCATCGATTCCAGACTGGATATATTGTTGTTTTATTTCCAGCTTTCGAGCTTTAATCTGGCGCTCCAGTGATAGACGTGCCTGTCTTGCTTCTTCTGTTATTTCATCTATCGCGGTGAATAACTGTTGAATTTCTTCGGCCTGAGCGATGGCGGATTGCTTCGCCTGTTTCAGTGATTTTTCTGCAGATTTAAATGATTTAACCTGCTCAGATGCGGTAACAAAATCGTCATCTGTCACCAGCTCAACGTTTACCGATTGAATTTGAGTGATGAGTTCCTTTTTCCATACATCAAAATTTGAGGAGTTTACTGTGCCCGTTAATTTAATGAATAGTTGTTTCATGGTAATCCTTTAAAACCTCGTCGCTTTTAAGTGCCTGGGTACAAGGCAGCCGCCGCTAAAAATTCAGCCGGTAAGTCAGTGGGTGATTCCAGACAACGTTCAAGTAAAAAATATTTTAAATAGCTTTTTGTAGAGTACCTTTCCCGCCTTGGTGAATGAAGAGCGCCCCTCAAGCTCTATGATTTTTCAAGGCGTTTTTTTTTAAATTTTCAAGCGAAATGCAAAGACCAAAAAGCCGGTCAGAATAACCGGCTTTTTGAAACGCTTGAAAATTTAACCCTCAGCTTCAATTGTTTGGCTAAGCACATGCATTAAAGCTACGCAGGTATAGTGATATCAAAATCAACCGCTTTTGCCACCGGTTTTTTCGAGCGCTTTCCTGCGACCATCTCTACAAATCCGTAGCGCTCGAAAGTTCTTAATGTCCTGCTCAGGTTGGAAGGTTGGCGGCCTGATATATCGGCAAGCTCTTTTATATTCTCCGGCTTAGACTCTGCAATGATTTTAAGCAACGCCCGGTTGTTATCGCTTAATACCTCGGCAAGTGATTTCATCGAACTAAACCATATCTTAGGCTCACCCCGTTTAGGGACATAGCGGCCAGCCGCAATATCAATAACTCGCTGGTGGAATTTATCAGTAGGCATAATACCAATTTTAAGTTTATTCATAACTGTTCCGTTATCTCTTCAACTCGCTTTAAAAAGTCCGTAAGTAATTGCACTGCATTAACAAAAACATACGGTGTGCCTTTATCTTTTTCGTCTCTATGTACATGGTCAAACTTAACAATTCGACCGTGATATCCCTTACGCTTATTCTTTGGTATGTGCGTGTTATCCATGCCAAAGATTCTAGTATTATGATTGTCATGGAAGGTTAGGCAGTAGCGGATACCGTGCGGTCTGCTTTTGGACTTTTCGACCTCTCTGGCTTCAATTTTCCACCAGTATCCATTATCTAAAAAATGCTCAATCCCGTCCATAAGGAGCAGAATTTCTAGCCCGCCGTCATACTCCATGGCTCACCATTTATATATCACCTGCTGATAATCATAGCATAGATTTCTATCTATTTTAATAGGCATAAAAAAGCAAGCTGTAATCCATAGTGGGGTGCTGATAGCCTGGCTTCCGGTCAAATGCTTCCGTGCATCGGCTGAATTGAATCATAAGGGTAGATGTTTTTCAGGTCTGTAGGATAAATCTGATGTTGCTGTCAGGCTGAATGACTGTTGTGTTATTGGTGCTCGTTCAAAACAATGCTAAAAACTTTTTACCGCAGAGACGCCGAGGTGCAGAGAAAAATAATATTCAGGTTACTTTAGGTAGAGTGGGCAGTCAGGCGTGTCGTTTCCCTCGGACCGATAACGTGCCATATCGCCGTTCTTATACTTTCCTGTTTTCTGATAGCGATTAAAGGCTACGTAGCACTCTCCAGAGACACGACACCAGCCGGATAGCTTACAATCAGTACAGGTCGGCGAGGGAATTGCTGGTGGGATATCAGTGTGGGTTATTGGCCTGGTTGGGGCGTAGAGTTTATTAGCAATATTAAGTGCCGTATCTACACTTTTTGAGGGTGAAAAAAAAGACCTACATTTCTGTAAGTCTTTGTTTTTTATTGGCTCCTCGACCTGGGCTCGAACCAGGGACAAACGGATTAACAGTCCGTTGCTCTACCAACTGAGCTATCGAGGAATTGTTCCAGAACTGCAGCTTTGCTGACTGTCCTAATTGGAAGGCGGTATGCTACCGATTTGAACTGCTTCGGTCAACACTTAATAAGCCTTATAGCGGCAATATTAGCTGATTATTCAATGGTTTCTTTAATCCTGGTCAGTGCGGTCTTCAGGCTGTCCATATCGGTTGCATAGGATAGCCTGATATAACCTGATAAACCAAATGCCGAACCCGGTACCAGGGCGACATCGGCTTTTTCCAGTAGTAGTTGCGCCAGTTGTACATCATCTTCTATGCCATCCATACGGTCGATGACGGCCTGAAAAGAGGCGAAGCTGTAAAACGTGCCGTCGCTGGGTAAAACTTCAACACCTTCCATTGCTTTGAGTGTTTCATAGACATAATCATGGCGTTGCTTGAATACTTCACACATGTCCTTGAGAAAGCTTTGGTCGCCTTCCAGAGCTGCCTGTGCGGCGTACTGCGCAATAGAAGTCGGGTTAGAGGTGCTTTGTGACTGGTTTTTTTTCATGCCCTTAATCAGGTCTGCCGGGCCTCCGCTATAACCAATGCGCCAGCCGGTCATGGAGTAGGCCTTGGATACACCATTAACCACCACGGTCTGCTCTTTTAACTCGGGGCAGACATTTAATATGTTATTAAAACCTTCATCTGACCAGACGATATGTTCATAGATATCGTCGGTCATCACCACGATGTTAGGGTGTTTGACCAGAACATCGCCGAGTGCTCTGAGTTCGGCTTTGCTGTATGCCTTGCCTGAAGGGTTTGACGGGCTGTTGAGTATAAACAGCTTTGTTTTATCGGTGATTGCCTGTTCTAACTGCTCAGCGGTAATTTTAAAGGACTGTGAGATATCACCTGTAACGATAACCGGGGTTGCATCCGCCAGTTTGACGATATCAGGGTAGGACACCCAGTAAGGTGCAGGAATAATGACTTCATCACCTTCGTTCAATAATGTTTGGCATAAATTATAAATGGCCTGTTTGCCACCGACCGAAACCAGTATCTGATCAGCAGCAAAATCAAAACCATTTTCCCGTTTGAACTTGTTTATAATGGCCTGCTTGAGGCCTGCTGTACCATCCACGGCGGTGTATTTGGTATAACCCTTATTGATGGCGTCGATGGCGGCCTTTTTTATGTAATCCGGGGTATCGAAATCAGGTTGCCCGGCAGCCAGTCCAATGACATCCCGGCCTTCTGCACGAAGCTGGTCGGCCAGGGCGGTTACTGCCAGGGTGGGGGAAGGTTTAACTCTTTGTATACGATCGGAAAGTGATATTTTCAATGTAGTGTCCGTAAAAAGATAATGTTTTTATATGTTGCCTGAGTTTAATTTATTTTTAGCGTGGAATGTAGTAGTCCAGAATGATTATGTCGAAAAAATTTGAATTGCAGACGGATTATCAGCCTACAGGTGATCAGCCTGAAGCCATCCAGGCGCTGAATGAAGGTTTTGAGAATGGCCTGGCCAGGCAGACGCTGCTGGGGGTGACCGGTTCGGGCAAAACCTTCACCGTGGCGAATGTTATACAACACCTGCAGCGGCCGACCATTATTATGGCGCCCAATAAAACCCTGGCGGCGCAGCTTTACGGTGAAATGAAAGAATTTTTCCCGAATAATGCAGTGGAATATTTTGTTTCTTATTATGATTATTACCAGCCGGAAGCGTATGTGCCGGCGAGTGATACCTTCATCGAAAAAGATGCGTCGGTGAATGAACATATCGAACAAATGCGCCTGTCCGCCACCAAGGCATTAATGGAAAGAGAGGACACCATTATTGTTGCCACGGTTTCAGCGATTTATGGCCTGGGTGATCCTGAGTCCTACTTTGCCATGATCCTGCACCTGGTGCGTGGTGATGTGGTTGATCAGCGAAATATCTTAAGGCGGCTGGCAGAATTACAGTATCTGCGAAATGATGTTGAGTTGCGCCGTGGTACTTACCGGGTAAGGGGCGAGGTGATTGATATTCACCCGGCAGATTCCGAGCGTGAAGCCATCCGCATTGAGCTGTTTGATGAAGAAATTGAAAACCTCAGTATTTTTGATCCACTGACCGGTGAGCTGATTAAAAAAGTCGCCCGCTTTACGGTTTACCCGAAAACGCATTATGCAACGCCGCGCGAAGTCATTCTGGGGGCGATTGAACACATTAAAGTCGAACTGCGTCAGCGTCTGGATGAACTACGCGATAACAACAAACTGGTCGAAGCGCAACGCCTGGAACAGCGCACGCAGTTTGATATCGAAATGATGCGCGAACTGGGTTATTGCAGCGGCATTGAAAACTACTCCAGGTATTTATCGAGTAGAGCCCCCGGCGAGCCGCCGCCGTGTCTGTTTGATTACCTGCCGAATGAAGCGCTGTTAATCATTGATGAAAGCCATGTCTCGGTACCGCAAATTGGCGCGATGTATAAAGGCGACCGCTCACGCAAGGAAAACCTGGTGAACTTTGGTTTCAGGCTGCCATCCGCTTTGGATAATCGGCCACTGCGCTATGATGAGTTTGTCGCCATGTCACCGCAAACATTATACGTCTCGGCAACACCCGGGCCGTATGAGGAAGAACATTCTGATGCCATTGCCAGGCAGCTTGTGCGGCCAACAGGTTTGCTTGACCCGCAGATTGAAGTGCGCCCGGTGGCAACGCAGGTGGATGATGTGTTATCAGAAATCAACAAGCGTTTACCGTTAAATGAACGCATATTGATTTTGACTTTAACCAAACGCATGTCTGAAGATCTGACCGATTATTTAGATGAACACGGTATTCGTGTGCGTTACCTGCATTCGGATATTGATACCGTCGAACGTGTCGAAATTATTCGTGATTTACGCCTGGGTGAATTTGATGTGCTGGTCGGTATTAACCTGTTGCGTGAAGGTCTGGACATGCCGGAAGTTTCATTAATCGCCATACTCGATGCGGATAAAGAAGGCTTCCTGCGCTCAGAACGGTCGATGATTCAAAGCATTGGCCGGGCGGCGCGTAATGTAAACGGTAGAGCCATTTTGTACGCCGATAGAGTGACAGGTTCCATGCAAAAAGCCATTGATGTCACCAATGAACGTCGTGAAGTACAAATTGCCTATAACAAGAAACACGGTATTACACCAACCGGTATCGTGAAAGAAGTGCGTGACGTATTAGAAGCCGGCTATGGCGACAAACACTCAAGAAAAACCGTGGCCTTACAACAGGTCGCAGAAGAGAAAGCCATGTACCAGGCGATGACACCCAGGCAACTGACTAAAACTCTGGACCAGCTTGAAAAACAGATGTATCAACATTCGCGTGATCTTGAGTTTGAACAAGCGGCGAAGGTGCGTGATGATATTGAGCGCATTCGTCAGTTGGCTAATTTTTAAAACATTTAGTCCGCGAAGAACGCGAAAGACGCGAAGTAAAACCTTTTAAATATCAGACCGTAGGCGGGTTACGCTATCGCTAACCCGGCCTACAATAAACAATAAACAATAAAGTTTTATGCTTTTTTTGCGTCTTTCGCGTTCTTCGCGGACTAAATGCTTTTGATCTTGAATTGCGCTATTGGCCGATTCGGGTCTGTCACACTACACCTCAGAATGTCAGCTTCAAGGTATTTTAAAAGTGATAATTGAGATCAATCTGTGCAAAGTTATCAAATCTAAAACTATACAGTGGACGATCTTCTTTGGTGCCGTGGAAGGTTCTTACCTGCGCTTCTAAGGTCCAGCTTTCACCCAGGCGGCGTGATGCTTCAATAAAGCTGCCAAAAGTTTGCGTGTCTGCATCGGTGGTTACGCCGGCAAGTATTTCAGTTGATTGTGCATCGTTTAATACAAAACGCAACGCTGTAGCAAGATCATTATCAAAAATACTTTGTGCGTAAACGCGTTTATCACTGTAGTGATATTCCACGACAAAACCTAAGTCCATGCTGCTGTCAGCAATACCGACCAGTGTATATTCAAAGCCGCCGACGGACCTGAAACTGTTTGTTCCTTTTTTATCACCACTGCGCAGCTGGGTATTAGTGGCTTCTAGCTTCCACGTCCAGTCACCAAAAAATGCCTGGCCATCTAAACCGATTTGATTAATTAAAGAGTAAGCGGGAATGATAACCGTAGGGTTTCCTGCAGAATCAAATGCAACAGGAATGAAAAACGTTGGTTCTCTACTTACGCCATCAAATACCGTTAAAGCAAATTCCCATTCATCGATATAGTGTGAATAGCGTGCAGCGAAATCAATGTGGTCCTGGCCAGCGCTGAAGTCATAGAATGCATCACTGTCGGTATCGATTATGATATTAGGCCGTGGTCGTCCTTCTGCACCGGCAAAAGTACGTTCGCGAAAGCCGGGCAGTATAAAAAAGTCCAGCGTTCCCCAGTCACGTTCAGTGCTGGCTCGAAGCATGGGCTGGCCAAGTTTGTCTTCACCATCTACATTTTCCACCTGGTCGGTCTGGTTGACGATATCAACCAGGTGTTGAGTTTCAGTTACGCCCCAGAAAACTTTACTGATACCGGCAAGGACTTCCCAGTTATCAGAAACACCGGTCCAGGAGAGTTCGCGAATGTCGCCGTGTGTACGATTTTCATCATATTGATCAACACGATAAAAAAGTTTTACATCAAGGTATTGCGCAGCATCGTCCCATTCATGAGAATATTCCGGTTCAGTCACTGCTGACAGGTAACTGTTATGCTGTTCGGGGCTCAGCGGATCTTCAAAAAACAAACGTTCCTGACCACCGATGTAACCCGAAAATTCACCACTGTGGACAATGCCAGGTACTAACCAGCAGCTAAGTGAACAAATGAAAGCGAAGCAGGAAGATTGAATGTTTTTCATTATTGAGACACAGGTATTAGAGTCAATGCCAGTAAGTTAAGGTGTTCTGTGTAAATGTCTTGCCGGCAACGCTATCGCTTATGCCAGCCTACAGGGGGGCTCAGCATTTTTGTAGGCCGGCATAAGGCTTTGCCGTTGCCGGCATGACGCTTAAGAAAAACATAATATCCAATTGTCGTCATTGCGCGCAGCGCCTAGCGGGCTCGTTTAAGGCTATTACGACTGAAGTCTTTATCACTTAAGCCATTTTTAAATTTATAGTTTTCCCATGTTAATAAAGTGCTTTTACCGGTCTGATGATTTTCCATAAACATCTCATGGGGGCGCCAGTATTGTTCGAGATACTGCTTGTAACCATCGCTGGTCAGGGTTTTTAACAGGTCATTTTTTCTGTCATAAAACTCAATTTTTTCTGCCACGTAGCGGTCTTTATTGACCCAGGCGAGCTGTTTCGTGTAACCCGAATGTTCATAAGCAGGATAACGCTCAACAACAAAACAATCGACGCCATCGGGGAACTCCCTGGTTTTAATCTGTTCATCACGAATGTATTTGTAACTGTATTTTTCAACTTCCTGTGAAGCCAGGTCTTCGTAGGCGAATTCACTGCCCATAAACGGACCGGATTTATTTTTAGAATTAATGCGTTTTACACGTTTTAATGCCGGTAAATATAACCATTGCTCGTCAGGTTTCATTGCATGTGAAAAGGTGAGGAAGGCGGTGCCTTTTACATCTGCAGGTTTGTCAAAGATGGACATGGATTTATCACCGTCGCCGGTAACTTCCAGTGTTTTGATGCGGATGGTCCGTGTGCTCACATCGCCGTGTTTATTACGTAGTTCCATGACCATGTTAGCGGTCTGGTCGGCAAAACCGGTGTCTCTTTTATCGGATTCAACGGCAATGCTCATGCCCTTGTCTACAGCATCGGCCTCGGCTGTTTCAGCATGAATAAATCCTGATGCAAAAAGCAGGGTACCGGTAACTAAGATATTTTTTAATAAGGTATTATTCATTGTTTTTCTCCTGCTTTAACAGCAAAGGATCTACCGGGAAATTTCATCAGCAGAGCGGGTAAAAGTGTCAGGTCAATTAATAGTGCGAGTGTGATAACAACACTGGTTAACAGACCCATACTGGAATTTAAGTAAAAATGTGACTGCGCCATTATCATAAAGCCGGCGACCAGTACCACTGAGGTAACCAGCAGGGCAAGACCGACATTGTTAAATGCATAACGCACGGCATCTTCTGCATTCAGACCTTTTTCGCGCCGTGCGCGTAAATATTTACTGAGAAAATGCACGGTATCGTCGACAACAATGCCCAGTGTCATGCCGGTGACAATGGAAAGACCAATGCCGACCTGGCCAACGGTAAGTCCCCAGATACCAAAGGCTGCCAGTGCCGGTGTCAGGTTAGGTAATAAACTGATAAAACCGTATTTAAGCGACCCCAGGAAAAATATCAAAACGGCTGATATCAGCACCAGTGCGATAGTGGTGCCGATGAGCATGCTGTTAATATTACGTTTGCCCAGGTGGGCAAACATTATTGTCGGGCTGCTGTTATAGGGTTTAATAGCAGGCGTGTTTTCTTTTAACCATTGTATGGCGGCATCATCAAAAGCGATAACTTCATTTGATGTTAGTGTTTGTATAGTGACGGAAATTTTCGTTGCTGACTTATCTACATCTATCTGATTGTTGAGATCCAGGCCATAGGGAAGTGACATCTCATACAATAATAAATATTGTGCCGCAAGGTTGCGCTCTTCCGGCAGGCGCTGCCATGCCGGGTCGTCACCGTGCATGTTTTTATTTAAGCGTTTGAATGTATCTGAGATGGTTTGTACGTGTATGACCTCTGGTTGAGAACGCAGGTATTGTGAGAATTTTGCTACATTAGCCAGGTAATCCGGCTCGCTGATACCACCGGATTCTTCAGTGCCCAGGGCGTAATCAATATAATACACACCGGTCAGGTTTTCCGCAGCGTAATCAGAGTCACGGCGAAATTCTATGCTTTCATCAAAATAGTTAACAAACTGATCGTTTAATTCATTCATAGGCACGAATGCTGCCAGCGCGAGTATTATTAAAGCGTTGCCTACTAACAACGGTTTTTGTTTAGCGATAACAAACTCACCAAATCGGGTCATCATCTGTTTGCCAGCCACTTCTTTTTTGCCGGTCGCAGGCAATATGCTGACGATAGCCGGCAGGAAAGTAACAGAGAAGATAAAGGCTGCTGCGACGCCCATAGAAGCAATGTTGCCCAAATCGTGAAACGGTGGCGCATCACTGAAGTTAAGGCTTAAAAAACCGAGCACGGTGGTCAGTGAAGTAACAAATATAGGGCGGAAGTTGATTCGCATGCTTTCTATTATGGCTTTGTTTTTATCCAGCCCGATGGCAAGTTCATGGCGCATGGTCACCAGTAAATGCACAGCGTCAGCAATCGCCATGGTCAAAATCATGATGGGCGCAGACATGACAGGGGGCGACAGTAATATGCCTGACCAGCCGGCAAGCCCCATCGCAGTCATGATACACATGATGATCATGATGAAGGTTGCTACTGTGCCGCTTAAACCCCGTAATAAAATAAACAGGGTGAGTACGATGAAACCGAGAGCGAGTGGATACAGGGTGGTAGCATCATCCTGGCTGGCTTCAGGGAATGCATTATTCATTACTGCCATGCCGACAAGGCGGATTTCCACGTCAGGGTATTTATCCAGCATTGTCTGTTTAAGCTCGCGTGCGAATGCGACCGTTTTTGGAACTTCATCTAGCGCTTTACCGGGAAGCTGTACGGTGACGTTTACACCGGCAAATTTACTGTCAGGTGATACCAGCCTGTGCACCAGCATGGGTTCATTTATTGCGATGGACTGAATTCTTAACAGGTCACTGCCCGTTAAGCTATTGGGGTCAACAACAAGATCGTCAACGATAAGGTCATCTTCTTCGGCAGTGGTGTGCTGATGATTAGTGATTGAGTCGACGCGTGTGGAGTAGGGCGTTTGCCATGCTTCATGGGTAATGTCTTTTATCACGGTCAGCGTTTCCCTGCTGAAAACTTTTCCCGATTTCGGCGTGATGACAAATAAAACATTGTCATTTTTATTAAATGTTGCCTGCATTTTTTCAAATGCCAGTAACTGAGGATTGTCCTCACCGAAAAACATCCGGTAGTCGTTACTGAATCCTAAAAACCGTCCGCCGGAGGCAGCGGCAAATGCCAGTGCAAGAGTGACAAGTACAACAAGGTATTTCCAGCGTATTATCCAACGCGTGTACGACTCGATCATAGTTTTATTCCGGGTTATTATTTTTTATTATCATTTGTGGGTAACAAGTATGGCTATATCATTAGCTTTTTTTTGTGTTGAATTTTATCATCAAACAGGGCTAACGATATCTTCTCAAAAAGGTTTTCAGTATCGCTTGTTGTGCTTAAGGGTTGCCATTGATAACCATCAAGATAGATGTTTGCATTGTGCCACAACATTTTTACTACCGGACTGTAACCCAGTTCATGCAGTGGTATATCAGACTGGTCTAATAAAACGGCACCATAATGCATTGACCAGAAGCCGAATACGATAGTGCTGATTTCATCCTGATGTTTTTTATCCAGTTCACCACTGTCTATGGCGTCCCGCACGATACTCTGCGCGATTTTTGTGATTTTTTTCTCCAGGGATTCCATTTCAAAAAGTTTCGCTTTGCTTATTTTCTCTCGAACGGCATTGTTTTTCACGGTTTGAACAATCTGTGAATCCATCGGATGTAACTGGTGATGTAGCGAGTAACCGATGCCAATGGCTGAATATCTTTCACGTGTACTGCCCGCAAAATTGTATGCACGCTGGACAATTTCAATAAGATTGCTTATGTAACGACAGCAAAGCGAGCAGACCAGGTCTTCCTTGCTGACAAAATGGTTGTAGATAGTGCCTTTGGAATACTCGACTGCTTCAGCAACACGGTCCATGGTCAGGTGGTTATAACCGTGTTGGTGCAGCATGGTTTGAGCTGCGTCAAGAATAAGTTGTTCGCGCTTTAGCAGGTCACGTTGCTTACGTGTTGACGTTGCTGCCTGATCTTGCGCTGTATTTTGCATCCGGCAATAATATGACGAAACGTCAAATAATGTCAATAAGGTTATTATTTAGACGGTTGTCTGAAAACGCCCTAATTATTTGGCAAGGCACCTGTTTGACTAAGAGTTAATGCGATATGTTCCGCAAGTAACTGATATCCCGTGGCGTTAGGATGAATGTGATCAGATTTAAGTCTGTTTTTTCTTAAGATAGTAGACAGGATATCATTAGCAATGGGAATCTTGTTTTTATCAGCCAGTGCCTGGTAAATAGAAGATGAATGTAAAAAAAGTCCAAATTCCGGTACCCCGATTAACATTATCTGACTGTTATTGCTGTGCGCCAGGTCGATCATTTTCTGTATGTTGCTGCTGGTTTTATTTAAATCCAGTTTGCGTAAGATATCGTTGCCACCATGGCAAATAATAATTAGCTCAGGATGGTGTTGGTTTATTAAGCCGGGTAAACGGGTTAATCCCTTTGCACTGATTTCACCCGGAATACCGGCATTGATTATTTTATGATTGATGAGTTTTTCTAACACAGCAGGGTAGGATTTATCGCGACTGGTACCTGTGCCATACGTTAAACTATCACCAAATGCGAGTATGGTTGCATCCGCATCAAGCGCCTGTAACTGTGTGTTGTCACTGCAGCTTACTATTGCGGCAGCAAATATTATTGTAATAACACCGACAACAAATTTGTAAATAACCTGTATCACCTTAAAGACCATTGATTAATAAAATTTTTTGGCAAATAAATATTTATGGCTAACATATTACTGGATAATGAATGTTTGGATAAGGACTATTGTTTTGCAAAAGTATATCAACCGTTAACTATTTCAGCAAAATTGAAGTCACAGCTTAATGACTTTATTGTAGAGGAAAATATTCCGCTTGAGTTCAGTGGTGAAGGCGAACATTGTTGGATATATGTTAAAAAAAGTGCCTGTAATACTGACTGGATTGCACAGCAGCTGGCAAAATTCTGCGGCGTAAAAAAGATGGCAGTTGCTTATGCGGGCCTGAAAGACCGCCATGCAGTCACTTCGCAGTGGTTTAGTGTGCAATTACCGGGAAAACCTACGCCGGACTGGAGCGAATTTGAAGCAATTTTTTCTGCTACAGATACAGCAGAAAATGTACAGGTATTACAGAGTTTTCGCCATAATAGAAAATTACATCGCGGTGCTTTGCAGAGCAATTTTTTTAAGATTACTCTGCGAGAATTAAGTGATAGCAGTGACGAAATGTTTGCCTTACTTAAACAGCGATGTGACGAGATAGCAGAGAAGGGAGTGCCTAATTATTTTGGCTCACAACGCTTTGGCCGAAATTATAATAACCTTGATCAGGCAGTGAAATTATTTTCTAATCCACGATTCAGCTTAGCGAAACACAAACGTGGCATGTATCTATCCGCAGCGCGTTCCTGGATGTTTAACCATATTTTGTCTGAGCGTATAAGGCGCAATGTCTGGAACAAGCGTTTGGCAGGTGATGTTTTTATGCTGGATGGGAAGTCAGCCTGCTTCAAAGACGAAATTACAGACGATGAAAAAAAACACGAGATAATAAAAAGGTTAGCAATGAATGCAATTCATCCAACGGCTGCATTATGGGGCGAGGGTGATGCCATGGTGACGTCGCAGGCTGCCGATCTGGAGTCAGCGCTTATTGACCAGTTTCCAGTCTATCGTGATGGCTTGATAGCGGCCAGGTTACAGGCGCAGCGAAGAGCCTGTAGAGTTGTCCCGGGTCAACTCGAGTGCTGCCGTGAAGAGGATAATTTTGTGCTATCGTTCTCATTGCCTGCAGGCAGTTATGCCACGATGGTGCTGGCCGAAGTGTTTTCTGGCTTGATCGAGTCATGATAACGAATTATGCGCTGAAACATGCTAAAATCAGTGTGAAGAACATCAGTAAAAACAATCAAATAAATCAAATGCTTTAAACAAAGTAGTTGATTTATAAAATAGCCAGGTTTGAATAATGAACCCCAATTATCTTGATTTTGAACAACCTATTGCCGAACTGGAAGCAAAGATTGAAGAGCTTCGCTACGTGGGTGATGATACCGAAATAAATATCGGTGATGAGATAAGTAAACTTGAAGAAAAATCTCGCTCACTGACACAAACTATTTTTAGTAAGCTTGATTCATGGCAAACATCAAAACTGGCGCGGCATCCGATGCGTCCCTATACGCTTGATTATGTCGATCGCATATTTACCGATTTTCAGCAGCTACATGGTGACCGTGCTTTTGCAGATGATGCAGCATTGGTCGGTGGGCTGGCGCGGCTTGATGGCATGCCGGTAATGGTCATCGGTCATCAAAAGGGGCGAGATACCAAAGAAAACATCCGCCGCAATTTTGGCATGCCCAGGCCGGAAGGTTATCGTAAAGCATTACGCCTGATGAAACTGGCTGAGCGATTCCGTATACCTGTTATTACTTTCATTGACACACCGGGTGCTTATCCGGGAATTGACGCAGAAGAGCGCAATCAATCCGAAGCCATTGCGCGTAATCTTTTTGAAATGTCTGATTTACAAACGCCGATTATATGCACTGTTATTGGCGAAGGTGGTTCGGGTGGTGCATTAGCAATTGGTGTAGGTGATCGTGTGATGATGCTGGAGTACAGTACCTATTCGGTTATTTCACCAGAAGGCTGCGCCTCTATTTTATGGAAAAGTGCCGATAAAGCGCCTGTTGCAGCGGAAGCGATGGGCATTACTGCGAAAAAATTAAAAGAAGCTGGTTTAATTGATCAAGTTATACGCGAACCACTGGGCAGTGCGCATCGTGATTTTAATGAAGTCGCGCGAAATGTTAAGCAGGCGTTAATTGACAGCCTGGAAAACTTCGAAAAAATGGGCATGGAAAAACTGCTCGAAGAGCGTTATAAACGTTTAACCTCTTATGGTGAATTCCTTGAAGAGTCAGCAAGCTAATTTTGTAACTGCTCAGATTGCCCCTGAAATTCGCCATCTCTTGGTTAAAAAAATGGGGGGCTGCGTAGCAGTAAACACTTGTAAACTCACATTTATGTCCATGGATGGACAGTATTTCGCAAGGAGCCAGGAAGGCGGTGCGATTTTCGCCTTGACGTGCATGGACGCACTAATTCCGTGGGGGCATGGATGCCCAGAAGCGGTGATTTGACGAATTTCAGGGGCAATCTGAGCAGTTACCTTCTGTTTCTACTGATATCTAATGATGTCTTTTGTTAAGCGACTCCAAACTTCTCTGGAGTCGTTGTCGGTACCTTCTGAAAACGCCCATTATGTCGTTGCTTATAGCGGCGGCATCGATTCACACGTATTATTATATTGCTGCAAAAAACTAAAGCTGAGAGTGCGGGCTGTTCATGTGCATCATGGCTTACAGGACATTGCCGATGAGTGGGTGAATCATTGCCAGGGTATCTGCCGGGTTTTGAATATACATCTTGATGTTGTTTATGTTGATGCAAAAAAAAACAAAGGGCAGAGCCCTGAAGAAGCCGCACGCAGTGTACGTTATGAAGCGTTACAAAATAATCTGCTAGAGAGTGATTGTCTGCTTACTGCGCAGCACATAAATGATCAGGCGGAAACGCTATTATTACAGTTATTTCGCACCGCAAGCACTGCAGGCTTATCTGCAATGCCAGGGCAACGACAGCTGGGTAAAAACAGCCATCTTCGCCCCTTATTATCTTTTTCAAGGCAGGAAATAGAAAAATTTGCTGCACAGAATGCTTTAAGCTGGGTTGAAGATCCAACGAACCAGGATGTTTCTTATGACAGGAATTTTTTAAGAAAAGAGATTATCCCATTATTGCAAAGCCGCTGGCCGGAAATTACCGGGCAGTTATCAACGGTTGCCAGTTTACAGTCAAATAATTTGCAGGTACTGGAAGACATGGCAGCGATTGATCTGGCGAATTTAATTAAGCTTCCAGCATATCAATCGATCACTAGTTTCTATAAAGTTGTTTCGGTCCTGTCTATTT
>Ga0164315_10001226_pt1 | contig 19252 bp, 19 predicted proteins | sample GuaBasSedimGuay6_FD_113737 | JGI IMG/M metagenome (GOLD analysis project Ga0164315, IMG submission 113737) | Subseafloor sediment microbial communities from Guaymas Basin, Gulf of California, Mexico - Guay6, Core 4569-2, 0-3 cm | ecosystem: Environmental > Aquatic > Marine > Hydrothermal vents... | reverse complement strand
TTTTTAATAAATTCAAGACCGAGAAAATGTTTATGTTATAATAGCCCATTTGAGGTCTTTGCCAAAAAAACTGGCATAGATATTTTTTAGGTCAAGTGTTGCACTTATGATGTGAATCTAAGTTATAAAAATTTGCCCTGTTTTGCAATAATTCATTAGCAACTTTTATTTTAATGCCATGTTTTTTAACAAATGTTTCGGCAATACCAACATTTGCAAAAAGAGAAACCCCATTGATTTTAGAATTTTTATAAAATTTTCCCTTTATCCCACAAGAAAAATCATAATTTTTTTCTAATTCAAAATCATCATGTATCTTTTTTTGCTTAGGTTTTTTCATAAGTATTTTTTAAATTTAAAATCATTTTACAAAATAAAATTTCAAATATCAAACAATCGCTAAATTGCCAGATTCTTCTAACCATACTTTCCGATCATCGGCTCTTTTTTTGGCGAGCAACATATCTAAGGTTTCGGTTGTCATATTTTCATTATTAAGGCTCATTTGCACCAAACGGCGAGTATCAGGGGCAAGAGTTGTCTCGCGTAATTGCGGAGGGTTCATCTCGCCTAATCCCTTAAAACGAGTTGTGCTTATCTTGGCATTTTTATTTTTTTTGATGATATTATTCATTATAGAATTTTTTTCATCATCATCTAAGGCATATCGGACTTTTTTGCCGTAATCTATCCGATATAACGGCGGCATAGCGACAAAAATATGTCCCTTTTGCACCAAAATATTAAAATGTTTAACGAATAAAGCACATAATAAAGTTGCAATATGTAATCCGTCTGAATCAGCATCGGCTAAGATACAGATTTTACCATATCGTAGTTTTGAAATATCATCATCATCAGGATCCATTCCAATGGCAACAGCTATATCGTGCACTTCTTTTGAGGATAGGACACTTGTGGATTTGACCTCCCAAGTATTTAATATTTTACCACGAAGTGGCATCACAGCTTGAAAATCTTTGTCCCTTGCTTGTTTGGTAGAACCACCTGCACTATCACCCTCCACCAAAAAAAGTTCAGTTTGATTGAGATCAGTTGCGACACAGTCTGCTAATTTACCGGGTAATTTAGGACCTGCAATAATTTTTTTACGCACAACATTTTGAGATTTTTTTTGACGATTTTGAGCGTTATCAATAATGTTTTGAGCGATTTGAGTGCCTGTTTGGGGGTGTTTGTTAAGCCATAGTGAAAAACTATTTTTTATTGATGATGAGACAAATGAGCTAATTTGTCGTGAGGTTAATCTCTCTTTTGTTTGGCCTGAAAATTGTGGCTCTGCCATTTTTACCGAAAGCACAAAATTCAAACCTAACCATATATCATCGGCTACAATTTTCAAGCCCTTGGGTAATAATTTATGCAAAACAGCAAACTCTTTTATACAATCAATAAGCCCTGTTTTGATACCATTAACATGAGTGCCTCCTTGGGTTGTCGGCACTAAATTTACATAACTATCGGTGATTATATTTTGTTTATTTATATCCCAACATAAAGCAAAATCTAAACCTTGATTTTCTGTTGTTATCTGCTCTGCAAATACAGGCTCTGGAATCGTTTCAATACCAGTTAATTCTTCTTTGAGATAATCTCCCAGATCGCCTTGATATAACCACTCTGTTGTCTCGTCTTTATTTTCATCATAAAAAATAATGTGGAGATTAGGGCATAAAACCGCTTTGGCTTTTAAGAGATGAAATAATGCTTTAATATCATATTTTACACTATCAAAATAACGGTGATTTGGTAAAAATCTTATAATAGTGCCGGTATCTTTTACGGCAACCTTATCTATTTTTTTTAACTCATCAATAGGGTCGCCATTATTAAATTCCATCTGATATAAAAAACCATCACGTTTGATTTTAACCTGTAAGTTTTCAGACAAAGCATTAACAACAGATATTCCAACCCCATGTAAACCACCTGAAAATTGATAATTTTTATCGGAGAATTTGCCACCTGCATGCAAAGTTGTTAAAATCACTTCAACCCCTGATTTATTGATGGTGGGATGTTTATCAACAGGCATTCCACGCCCATTATCATCAACCTCAACACTGCCATCGGCAAATAGATTTATAATAATTTTATTGGCAAATTTTTGCAATGCCTCATCAACAGAATTATCAACCACCTCGGCGATTAAATGATTAGGGCAGGTGGTATCGGTATACATCCCTGGGCGTTTTTGAACAGGCTCTAATCCCTCTAAAACCTCAATTGATTCGGCGTTATATTCACTCATATTTTTAACTTATATATTTATAATTTTTCTCTTGCAATAACATTAAGTCATTCGCACCACTTTCAACTATTTTGGCAAATTTCACCAAATCTTTTAATCTCCTATAATTTCACAAGGATTGATTTTGAACTGCAACATATTTGCTGTGTCTCTTCCTCCATCTCCGCCTTTTCTTTGCATTGTTATTCTTCCAATTTTAAAGCTTCCGCGAGGTGTAATTTTAATCTCTCCATTTCCAAAATGATTAAGAACAAAGTTTATTGGTTTTAAAGCCCATTTAATTTTTTCATCTTGAATTTTTAAAATTACCAACATCCATTCTGCTGCAAATTTTCCTCTCCCTTTTAAGATATCGCTTACAATTAAGGTTTTATTGTCTTGTAAAAAATTTAAAAGATCTTTTTGCTCTTGCTCTGTGAATTCAGTGGCAAACATTCTTCTTTTATCTTTTGGGTTTTCAATATAAGGTGTTCTCTCTCCTGTAAAATGTTGTAAAATTTTCAAAATATTTTTTGGAATCTCCCACATTTCTTCATAATTTTTAACCCATCTTTTATCTATTTGATTAAAACCCTGAGGGTTCGAGACAAGTTTTACTTGTAAATTTTGAATATTAATTAACTTTTTAAATTCGCCATTATAAATTTTAAACTTTACATAAATATTATGTTTAGATATATAATCCACCTCTGTTTTTAAAATCTTTATTTTATCTGCATCAAAATTCATTTTGTTTAGTAGTGATTTTGCAAACTCATTACAATACCAATATTTAAAAATTCTGGCAACAGAATGAATATCTGTAATTTTATTATGATACATTTGTATTCCAAGAAATTTGAGTAATTTGTTGAACTATTTTGTTGAAAGATAAAGTATTTAATGGGTTTTGATAATAACTATGACAAGGGGTTTCCTTAAAATTCTTAACAACAAATATAAAATATTTTTTTTGTAAAAACTTAGCGACAGAATGTTCTTTATCTGTTAGCAACAGATTTCCACTTAATCCATTTAAACCTTTTACTTCAACGACAATATAACTATTATCTTTATACAATTTAAAATCAAAACCACAACCAAACTTAGTTGTATCTTCTATTTCGTAACCATTAAAGATTTCAATTTCGTTGTAGTTATTTTGAAAATATTTTTCAGCTGCTTGTCCTGTAATGAGTCTTTTAGCAAACGATGACTTTTCGTCTTTCTGTTTGTCAATGTTTTCATCCAATACATCTATATCTCTATTTTGATAAACAACATCTTTAATTAAATTAACAAAATCAGCAAGATTTAATTTGTTAAAATTGTCATAAACAATTTTACAGTATTGCCTTGTTTCTCTGTTGTGCCAACCTTGTCTATTATTAGGAAACATAGGGTCAAATTCATCTCTATAATGCTTAATTGAAGCTGGTTTGGCACCTAAGGCAAAACCAATGGTATTAAAAGCCTCTGTATGACTTTTAAAACCTAATTCTGCCAAACCAATTTTATCAAATTTAGATAAAAACAATCCTGACAATATTGATTTTTCTCTTATTTTCATTATTTTTTTAATATTTATGATAAACCCAAAACTTGTTTTTGAGATTGAATTATTTTTGTGGCAAAACCTTGCAATGCCTCATCAACCACCTCGGCGATTAAATGATTAGGGCAGGTAGTATCGGTATACATACCTGGACGTTTTTGAACCGGTTCTAATCCCTCTAAAACTTCAATAGACTCCGCGTTATAATCACTCATATTTTTATTTTTTACCAACTTATATATTTATAGAAAATTTAAAACTTCCCAATCATTATCATTTTGATAAAGATAATTTTCTTGTTTATTTATTATCCAATTCGGATGTTTAGGTATAGCAATGCCTCCAATAATTTCAAAATCATATTTATCTTTTTTATTTTTTATCCATTGTTGAAGTGCTTTATTTTTATCCGCTGTTTCTTGGGATTTTGCTGTATTTCCTGATTTTGTGTCAATTATATAGATTTTACTCTTATTTTTAATAATAAAATCAGGGTAAAAAAGCCTCTTTTTTTGCTCTTGGGTGTCATAATATTCAACTGCAAAAACATCTCTGCCACTATCATCTTGTTTGTGCCACCATTGTATATCACAGGTTTCAATAAATTTTATAAAATCTGTTTCATTATCTTTGCCTTTATATTGTTTTCTTATGTAAAAATCCTCGTATACATTTTTTGTAATACTAATTTTTAACTCACCTGTATTTAAAATACCGTCTTCTGTTATCGTGCCATCTAATTTATGAAAGTCATCAGTAAAACTTACCTCTTTTTCTGGAATCTCTATATCAAAAATATCTTTTTCTTGTTTTTCTTTAATTTCAATGTTGTATGTTTCTCTAAAATCAACTAATGCTTTATGAATTGCTTTTTTTAACTCACTATTTGGATTTAACAATTCATTAACAATAATTTTATAAAATTTGCCTGAATCGTAACCTGTTCTGCCCCTAAACCAAACATTAAGAGCCGACTTCAACTGCCCCCATGATCTTGATGGGTTATATTTTGCCTCGTCTTTATCTTGTTTTTTTAACTCATCGTAACAAAGCAAGTTATAAAGTCTTTCAACATCTAAAGCTGAAAAATGATACTCAATATTTTTGGCTTGTTTTTGAATTTCTTTGGCAAAATTGTCATAACTTTCAATCTCTGCATCTACTACAATTTGATGATTAACATTTTCACTATATAAGTTTATTTTATTTTTTAATAATTTAATATTTTTACTATAATCCGTTACTAATTTTCGCTCTGTTTTAAAATATTTATCCAATGAAATAAAAAAAGATTTTTGCCACATATCAGGTGTGCTTAGGGTGTTAAAATCAGTTCTGTGATGAAAAGTTGTCTCTAATTTAATTCTTTTTATGTTATCTTTTAGTTTAGTGTAATGAATTTGTTGCTTGTTTTTATCGGTTATATCTTTGATATTTTTTATATGGTCTTTGTTGTAGTTGGTGTAAATATATGCTTTATTTAATTCAGATTTTTCATAATGATTTGCCTCTGGCATTCTTTTAATCCGTCCTATAATTTGGGTGTGAAAAGATGGACTGCCTATCTCTCTAAACATCACCAAAACATCGGCACGAGGGCAGTCCCAACCTGTGGCAGGTGCAACTTTGAAAATTAAAAAATTGACATCGTCATTGTTTTTGGTTATAAATTCTAAATTTTTCTTTTCTTTTGACAGCCAAATGCCAATCTCACTATCTTTTATATTTTTTTTCTTATGCAAGTAGGTTAAAACAATGCTTTTTATGTCTTTCTGCACTTCTTCTTTTTCTTTGAAATCACTTGGCAGTTGAATTAAAACTAATGGATTTATATCAAGCCCCAACTCTTCGTATAATTTTTTTAACTCTAATCTTTTGTTGAAAGCCAACTCCAACATTACCTCGTTTTCATTTAAACCTTTTGTTTGTAATTTTTTAATTTCTTCTCCAGTTTGAAGGACAATTTTTTCTTTTATCAAGCCGCTTTTAATTACATCTTTTTCCAAAACCTCTACAAAACCTGCTTTTTTTTGTGTTACATCGCTAATATTTGGCAAATTTTTTGGGGTAGCGGTTACTCTTAAAATAATGCGAGGATTTAATAGGCTCAGAATTTCATCATATAAAACTGTGTCAGTTTCAGTATGAGCCTCGTCAATTATCAAAACAATTTCCCTGTTGTCTTTTTTTGTTTTTAAAATAAACTCATCAAAAATTCCATACTCTCCCTCTGTATGCTCGTTTGGTTTTCGCAACTTTCTGCCCTCTTTGTCTGAGGTTTTTATTTTTTGCCAGTTAATAAAAAAAACATTATTTGAACGAAGTTTTCTCTCTGACAAATTACTTATATCTTTTAGAAATAAGTTTGTTCCCTCATCTGAATAATCCAATAATTTTTGTTTTGATTGCATTGCAGAGTCTTCGCTAAAACTAATCCAAACATAACATTTGTCTTGAGATTTAAAACGAACATCATTATTTAACTGCATTAAAAAATTTGCCATCATTATAGTTTTGCCTGCCCCTGTTGCTGCTTTAAAAACTATCGGAATCTGATAATTTCCAGTTTTCCACAACTCTAAAAACCTATCATTAAGTTCATCTACGGCACTTATTTGAAAATCTTTTAAATAAAACATGCATTAGCTCCTTTTTGTAGTTAAATTTATTCTTTGATAAAGTTTTATAATTGGCTCTGGAATCGCTTTCAAGTCAATATTTTTATTTACAAAAAAAACATCTTTATCAATTTCCGCCACATATGAAAAAACATATAAAATCGTTTTAGTGTTATTCATTTTTTTTATTAGATTTTGAAATTCACCCAAGTCCTCTCTAAAATAAATTGCCGTTTTACGACTCTTATCTTTGTTTTCAAAGATTTGATACCATTCATTCGTCTCAACTTCTTCAAAAGTATTTTCTTTGATGGCGATCATTTGTCCGGCTTTGTAGGTTAGTTCAATTTTTTGTTCGTCTGTTACCTTGTCAACTTTATCTACTGGAATAAGAGAGGTTTTAAAATATTGTAAATTTCCACCTAATCCATCAATAAACTCCCCATTGCCATTTTTTTTATAACCATTTATTACTTTTTCCAATCTCGGAAAAGTAACTCTCTGACAAATTCCAAATTTTTCTTTTTCTTCATTTGGGTTTTTTTTTACTAAATCACTTCCTGCTCCATTGAGTTCGTTGTTAGTGCATAAAACTATTTTTCTATTTCCGCCATCTTTTTTATTGGATTCCAAAATTGCATGTCCCGTAGTTCCTGATCCAGCAAAAAAATCAAGAATTGTAATATTTTTTGGAAAATGAAACAAAAGTTCTTTTATTAAACCTAAAGGTTTTACGGTATCAAAGTTATGATTTTTTGTTAAAATTTCTGATAACTCTTTTTTTCCTGTTTCGGCTGTTCCAACAAAAGAACGATCGAGATGCGACCAAAATGGACTTTTTATATAATTTTTTTCATCTTGAGGGTAAATAGCAACTTTTATTTTTGAATTAACAATTTCAATTCTATTTTCATCAATCAGTCTGTCTATTTCCTCTTTTCCAATTTTCCATCTTTTTCCGATTGCTGGCTTTATATTTAATATTGGAAATTTCATCGTGTCTCTTTTTTTTCTTCCATAATCAGAATCTTCAATGTCCTTAAATCTACAATTTCCTAATTTACCCTTTTTATTATATATCCTTGCTCCTTGTGTTTTTAATTTAAATCCACTAAAATTATTTTTTTTAGATTTTAAATAACATAGTACATATTCTATATTTTGTTGTATTTGTTTCTTTGCTTTTCCCGAATTAACTGGTTTTGTTTTTTTTATCCAAGTTAAGTTTCCCAAAAAATTAACTGCCCCAAAAACATCATCACATAATAATTTCAACTGGGCCATTTCGTTGTCATCAATGCTGATAAAAATTACCCCTGTTTCTTTTAACAAATTGCGGGCTAATAACAATCTTTTTTCCATAAAATTGAGCCATTTTGAATGTCTATATCCGTCTTCTTGATCTACATAATCATCGTTATAAACAAAATCTTTGTTGCCAGTGTTATATGGTGGGTCAATGTAAATTACATCAATTTTATCTTCGTGTGTATAATTTAAGCACATTAGAGCATGATAATTATCCCCTTCAATCAAAATATTATCATCAGAGTCATCTGTTTTTATTTCTTTGTCATATACTCTATCTAAGATGGGAATATTTTGTTCACAATCTGTCACAACTTTCTCTGGCACTTTTTCGCTATCCCACACTAAGCCATATTTTTTTTTGGCAAGCTCTGCATCTTGTTTTTTGACAAGTTTTAATAACTCTTTTTTGCTAAAATTATCATAATTTTTCATTTTAATTCATGTTTTTATGTTGTCAAATCAAACCCAAAACCTGTTGTTGCATGGCGATTATCTCGCTATTGCCTTTTTTTGCTAAATCTAACATTTGTTGAAGTTGTTCCATGTTAAAAGGTGCATCTTCGGCGGTGCCTTGCACTTCTATAAATTCTTGGTTTTCATTCATTATAATATTCATATCTGTATCGGCATTGCAGTCCTCGGCATAATTCAAATCTAAGACGGCTTGGTTTTTATAAATACCGACCGAGACGGCACTTATAAAATTTTTAATGGGGCTTTTCTTGATTTTATTTTTTTCAATTAAATGGTTTATAGCATCATAAAGCGCGACAAATGCACCACTTATTGATGCACATCTTGTGCCACCGTCTGCTTGAATAACATCACAATCCAAAGTTATTGTCCGCTCGCCCAATTGTTTTAAATCAATGCAGGCTCGCAGCGATCTGCCGATTAACCTTTGGATTTCAGAGGTGCGACCGCTTTGCTTGCCGGCGGTTGCCTCACGTCTTGTGCGAGAGTTGGTAGAACGAGGCAACATGCTATATTCGGCGGTCAACCAGCCTTGTTTTTTGCCGCGTAAAAATGGCGGGACTTTGTCCTCCACTGTGGCATTGCAGATAACTTTGGTATTGCCACAACACACTAATACCGAGCCTTCGGCATGGCAGGTATAATTTCTTTGAAAACTAATATCTCGTAATTGGTTAAACTCTCTTTTGTCAGGTCTCATAATTTTACTCAAAAATCGTCCATTATAACAGAAAATAATTTATTAGAAAATTGTTTATTGTCGGCAAAACTAAAAGCAAAAATATCGTCCCATAATTTTTTATCCTCCATACAAAAATAAAAAAATATCCGGTTGTGCCACGGCTTGAAATATGAATATATATTTTTAAAAATTCCCTTTTTTGTTTCATACGGATAGGAATATTTTTGATGGGTTTTATTCATCGGCATTTGTAAGATTTTTGTTTTTTGTTCTGTTTTGCGAATCTCTTTGATAGCTTGTTTTGAAAAGGTTAATGAACCAAACGAGATAAAACGAATTTGCTCTGCTTTGAATATATTCATAATTTTTTGAATCATATTTTTATAGTGTTTTTCATAATCTTTAAAGTGGATAATGGGGTGTAAATGAAAACCAATTTTTATCCCCTTTTGTGCCAAAGCAAGTGCGGATTTTAATCTATCATCTAATGAGGCACATAAATGTTCTTCATTATCAATGATGATTTGCGGGTTTAGCGACCAACTAATTATGACATTTTTTGGCATAGGAATAGGGGTTTTTAAAAAATATTTTATATTTGCGGATTTTGTTTTTAACTCTAACACGATATTATCAGGGTGCAGACGAGCAAATTCTAATAAATCATCTAACACATTTAATTTATTTCCCCATAACAACGAATCGGACGACTGACCGCTACCGATATGATATTTTTTGTTTTTATCTAATTCAATATTTTTTAATTTTTGCGATAAATTTTCAACAAAGTTCACCTCATCTTCTTGATAAAAAGATAAGATACTACAATACGAACACCCAAAACCACAACCCTGCACGGCATCAATAGTATAAAGATTACAACATAAAGTTTTATCAGAATAAACAGGACAAAACCCAAATATCTCCCCTTGTTGTTTAAGTTGTTTTTTTACTTTTTTCGGTTGCATGAATTTTATTTTTTGGGTCTTTGAATACTTTCTATTTTTCAATAAATTATCATAAAATGTTTTTATTATAGAAAATATTTGTTTTTGATTGTTTTGGTTTAAATTTTGCAACCATTGTTGTTTTTTTATGGTTATATTTGCAATATTCCATTGTTGAAAATCAATTAGTATTTTGGATAAAATTATCATATTTTGTTGGCTTAAAGCCTTAAAAGATAACAAAAATTGCAAGTTATCATCGACTAATGTTTTAAGATTATTTTCATTGATTTTAATTTTATTTTTATTTTTCATTTTTTTTATGATACAATATCTTTTTTATCTTACGAGACCTTTGCATAATTCAAGTGCTGTTTAGAGAATGCAGAAAATAGTGCATTTTTACAGCAAAAATGAGGAAAATAGCTTGCTATTTGACAAATTTTTGCTGTAAATAAGGTGCATTTTATGTATTTTATAAATTGTGCTTGAATTATGCAAAGGTCTCCTTACATATGGAATTTATTATGCCTGCAACCAAAAAACCAAGTGTCAAAAAAACATCAGTCACAGCACCTACAAAAAAACCTGTTACCAAAAAAGCTACCGAAAAAGCTACTGCAACCAGAACCTCTCCTGTTGCCAAAAAAGTTGTCGCTGATAAAGACTCCCATAAAAAGCAAAATTATAACACAAATAAAAGCCAGAAAAAAACTTTTAACTCATTATCGTTTCCCATACAGGTTGCTATTTTGTTGTCAGTCATGCTATCTACCATCTTATTTTATTCTTTTTTTGGTGAGACGGTATTTTCTTTGAATTCGCCTGTTTACAAAACCACCAATCATCTGCAAAACAACAGGAACAATAATACAATCAAAACCAAAAAATCTGCGGTTATTGCTCCACAAAATAACAAGCAAAATAATCCTGCTGTCCTTAGTAATTCCCCTAAAAGACAAATAACCCAATACCTAAACATTCCCATAAACAAAACAAGGAACTCGCAACAAATACAAGATCAAAATCAGAACTTTGGGTCGCCAAACATTGCCAATAACAGGGATCATTATCCACAAAACCAAAACCGTTGGAGATCGCCAAATAGAGCCTACGGTATGCCACCACCTTGGCATAATAACTCCAACCGTGGATGGAATAACTATGGCGGCGGTTATTCTCGCCCAAATTATTATAGCAACCCATACAATGCCCCAAGAAGATAATGTTGTGGTTGTTATGATGTTGTTTTTGTCGTAAAATATTGCGAAACTTTTGCAGTATTTTTTTTATTTTTTTTGGAGAATTTTTATGAAACTGAAATTTATTAAACCCATTATTGTGGGAATGTTGCTATCTTTGTCATCTATTGCTTTTTCAGCAGATGAGATAAAAATCGGTAGTTTTTTGGCAGTCACAGGTCCTGCCTCTTTTTTGGGAGATCCGGAGCTTAAAACTTTACAAATGTATATTGAAAAAATCAATGCCAAAGGCGGAGTTAATGGTAAAAAACTAAAACTTATTCACTATGATACCGCAGGCAATCCCAAGCAAGCGATTAAATTTATCAAAAGATTGGTGAAAAAGGATAATGTTGATATTATTATTGGTGGCTCAACCTCAGGCTCGACCATGGCAGTTATTCCTTTATTGGAAAAATTTAAAATCCCGATGATATCTCTGGCAGGCTCGGTTAAAATTGTGGATCCTGTTAAAAAATGGCTATTTAAAGTGCCTCATACCGATAAAATGGCAGCTGCCAAAATTTTTACCGATATGCAAAAACGCGGATTTAAAAAAGTAGCTTTGATAAGTGGCAGTGGTGGTTTTGGTAAATCAGGTGCCGCTCAATCCCAAGCAATCTCTGCAAAATACAATATTGAATTGATAGCTGTCGAATCATATGGCAACAAAGATACCAATATGTCCGCTCAACTTACGAAAATTCGTGCTTTGAAGCCTGATGCGATTTTAAATTTTGGTTTTGGTAAAGCACCTGCCATTGTTACTAAAAATATCAAACAGTTAGGTATTAAAGCACCAGTTTATCAATCTCACGGTGTAGCATCAAAAAAGTATATTGATCTTGCAGGAGATAGTGCAAACGGTGTTCGTCTACCAGCAGGAGCGATTGTTGTCGCCGAGCAATTGAGTGATAAAGACCCACAAAAATCAGTCGCTATGGCATACAAAAAAGAATATGAGGCAAAACATGGCAAAGTTTCAACATTTGGCGCTCATGCCTATGATGCCCTACACATAGCAGTTAATGCAATTTTAAAAGCAAAATCTACGGATAAAATAAAAGTGCGTGATGAGATTGAAAACACTAAAAACTTCATAGGTGCCGCTGGAGTATTTAATATGAGTGCTACCGACCACATGGGATTAAGTTTAGATTCTTTTAAAATGTTAGAGATTAAAAACCAAAACTGGACTATTGTTGAGTAATTTTTCTTAGAAAGAAACTGATGTAATAGTAGATTTACACCAAACATGGGGCAACCAAATTATATGGTTGCCTTTTTTTTATTCCCACTCCATTTCAATAAAAACCTGTTGAACGTTTTTGCCTGAAATTACTTGATAGTTTTTAAGGTAGTTAAATTTTGCCTGATCTATTTGATTTATATCCGTTATATCTTTGCCATTTTTTATGAAAGTTGCCACAGATTTACGCAAGAATAATAAATAATCATAAGTATCTTTATAAGCTTGTTGCAAAGTTGTAACCTTGCCATGACCTGGAATTAAATGTTTTATTTTATGTTTTGCCATTTTTTCAAAAACTTGCAGCCAACTTTTGCTATTTGACTGGCTGCCAACTCCTAACATTCTGTCGACATAAACTATATCACCTGTAAACATAACCTGTTGTTTTACCAGATACACAAAACTATCTCCTGGAGTATGTGCTTGTCCTGCATGATAAAGCAAAAAAGATGTGCCTCCAATTTTTATCTCTAATTTTTGTTTAAAGGTTTGGTCGGCATATATGGCATCTGTGCCTTTTAGACCTTCATCTTTTATTAATGCTCCCAACACGATAAATTGATCCTGGGTGCGTAATTTTTGGTCTTCAACTGCTTTTTCAGATGCGATAATTTTTGCTCCTAATTTTTTAAAATAACCATTCCCCATCCAGCGATGATCTTGTCCACCAGTATTTATAACATAAATTACAGGTTTATCTGTAACATTTTTGATAATTTTGGCAATTTTACCTGCTCCTTGATAACTACCACCTGAATCAATCAAAACTACACCATCTTTTGTTATGACAAATCCAAAGGTTGCATTATTGCCTAAGTTATCAGGTGATCGGTTGCCAAGATCGCCGACAATTGCATATATATTTTCAGTTACTTTTTGGAGTGACAAACTATCATCTGCTACCACAACTTGCCACAGAGGCAACATTAAAAACCCAAAAACTAACAGCCTTATATATGTTTTCATAAAATAAATTCAAAAAAAATACTATTGTAACACATTAATCTGATAAAATTTTATTTTTATATTGTGCGAATATGTTAAAATACAGATTTTTTAGATACTTTTTCATAAAAATAGGTAAAGATTTATTTACATTTACAAAATAACATTATGGCAATTACAATCACAGACTCTGCAAAAACACAAATCTTAAAATCACTCACAAATGACAGTAGTGAACAATTTTTACGCCTTGATATTCGCCTGAACAATAAAGATGAGTTCCATTATTTATTCGGTTGGGATGATACCAAAAAAATAGATGACATAGGCTTTAAAACAAATGGATTAACTGTGATAACCAACAAGGAAAAAGAAGATATAACAGATGGATTGGAAATTGATTATGTTTTGTTAGAGAGTGGCAATTTTAATTTTATTTTTTTAAATCCTAACGATCCATCATTTATCAAACCAACAAAATAAATGGATTTAGTAACTACAATTTGTGATTGGAGTGAAAAAATAATGGCAGGAGATTTGGGTTGTAAAATAATTGCAATTCCCAAACACAAAATCCATACAAAAACCATCAACAATCTAAACCTATTAGGATCTATGTTACAGACTCAAACCCTAAACTCCGAAAAACAAATAAGGTTACATACAGAGCACACAAAAACTATATCTATAATCAAAGAGAGAGAAACTATCGCTCATGAATTACATGACTCTCTTGCCCAGACTATTGCCTCAATTAAACTACAAATGAGAGTTTTAGATGAGTTATTGCAAACTACTATCAATAGCGAATTATCAATTCAAGTTGAAAAATTAGAAAATAGCATTAACGAGGCATATTCAGAATTAAGAACAATTATCAGCGAATTTCGTGCTCCGGTCATCGGCCAATCATTTAACCAAAGAATGAATTATTTGGTGCAAAAATTTCAAGATGAAACCGAGGTTATGTGTTATCTACAAAATGAACTTGACAAAAATCCTTCACAAAAAATTCAAATTCAACTATTGAGAATAACATCTGAGACACTAACAAACATAAAAAAATATGCTAATGCTAATGTGGTGCGAATATTATTAAACAAAAATGATAAATTAGACAGGTATCAGATGTTAATTGAAGATGATGGGGTGGGTTTTGTGTATAAAAAAAATATTGACAACAAAGATGGTTTTCATTTAGGGCTTAACATCATGGCAGATAGGGCTTACCAAATTGGAGCTAAATTTAATATTGAGAGCGAAAGAGGAGAGGGGTGTCGAATTTTAGTTGAAAATATAAAATTATGAAAGTTTTAATCATAGATGATCATACTTTATTTCGTGAGGGCTTATCATCTCTTTTAAAAAGAAGGGATATTGAGGTGGTTGATTCTGTAGGTGACGGAAAACAAGGAATAGAGGCAGCAAAAACAAAAAAAATAGATATAATTTTATTAGATATGCGAATGCCAAAATTAGACGGAATCGCTACTTTAAAAAAACTCAATAAATTAAAAGCCAAACCTGCCATTGTTATATTAACTACCAGCACAAGCGACTATGACTTGAAAAACTCACTAAAAAATGGAGCCAGAGGGTATTTATTAAAAGATATGGAAGCAGATGAGTTAGTATTGGCCCTACACAAAATATCAGATGGACAAATCGTAGTAGATCCTAGCTTAAATTACTTAATGGCACAAATAATATCAGAAAAAAAGATTGACAATTCCCAAGAAAAATCATTAGAAACACCTTTTGACAAACTTACCCCACGTGAAAAAGATATTTTAAAATTACTCGCAAAGGGGCAATCCAACAAAATTATCGCTCGTAATTTAAACATTTCAGATGGAACTGTCAAACTACATGTAAAATCAATTTTAAAAAAATTAAATATCCATTCAAGAGTCGCCGCTGCCGTTTTATTAGTTAAATTTGGAGTTAAAAATATATGAGAGGTCTTGATGAAAACCTGTATTGATTTTATGAATGATTGTATTAAAAATGTGGAAGAGATATTCCCCTGGGATCTTGATGAGTTGATGCAACAAAAAAAAGATATAATATTATTAGATGTGCGTGAGCCCTATGAATATGACAAGATGACGATGGCAGATGCAATCAATGTGCCACGAGGAATTTTAGAAAATGCCTGTGAGTGGGATTATGAAGAAACTGTGCCAGATTTGGTGCGCTCCCGAGATAAAAAAGTTGTTATCATCTGTCGCTCAGGACAACGTAGTTTATGGGCAGGGCTTACGATGAAAATGATGGGTTATAAAAATGTCCTTTCATTAAAAACTGGTTTAAAAGGCTGGAATGATGCCGAATTACCGCTGTTTGACAAACAAAATAAACAAGTAGATGGCGACGAGGCAGAAGAATATTTTTTGCCAAAATTAACCGCCGAGCAAAAAAATCCTAATTTAAATTAAAAATATGTTATAATTTTTATTTTATAAATTTTTAATAACCATACCATGATTGACTTTGAAAAAATTAACCAACAAAATGACACCATAACCGAGCTTAGTAATGTGTTGACTCTACTAATGACAGATAGATTGCTGTTAGACACTCATCTATCATGTGAGCTTTTTGACAGGTATCTTACAAATGTTAAAGAGCACCAAGATGTAGTGGAGAGAAAAATGATCTCATCTCTTTTGTGTTCTAAAAATAAACAAGACAATAAAGTAGCAAATGATTTTTTAGAGGGCTCAAAAGAAATTCGGCGGATAGTCAAACAATACACTAAAAAATGGTGTAATCATAATAGGGTAAATAGTAAAAATCTAATTATCGGTGACTATGATGAATTTATCCAAATCACGAAACAAATGTTTGAGTTGGTCTTAAATAGAATTGTCGATGAAACCGAAAAACTATATCCATTGATAAGAAAGTTATAATTTTTTTGTGTCATAATTGTTACAATAAAACAATATATAAAAAAAACTTGACACCCCCCCTCATTAAATATAATACCGAGCATTAGATTTTTTGATTTTTAAGGAGTTTTTTATGAATGCAAAATTTTATTTACCACAGTTTTTTATATATTCGGTTTTGTTGATTTTATCTGCATGTAGTAGCGATAGTGGCGGTGGCGGTAGTAGCACTCCTGATCCTGCCCCCACTGTAAAAAATCCTCTTTTGTCTCAACAATGGTATTATGAAAATACCGGCCAAAAATCCTATGCTGGTTTATCTGGTATCACTGGCAAAGATATGGCTGTCAAACAGGCTCATGCCGCAGGTTACACTGGCAAAAATGTCAATGTCATTATAGTTGATGATGGCTTGGATATGGCTCATGAAGATTTAAAAACCTCCCAGACTTATTCATATGATTTTGTTGGCTCTGATACCGACCCTACGCCAGCTGATGCAGGTGACTCACACGGCACAGGTGGGGCAGGCATTATCAATATGCAGGACAATTATGTCGGTGGTTTGGGTATTGCCCCTGGTTCAACTTTGTATGGAAGAAACTGGATGCAGGATAAAAGTGAAAATGGTTTGTATTATTCTCTGGGTTTAAAAGATAGCCCAACTGGCAGTGCCCAGACTTTTGATTATTTGCATATTTTTAATAATAGTTGGGGCTCTAATATTTGTTCTAACAGTGCTTTTGATGATACGGTATATGCTATTTTCAAAGAAAGTTATAATGGCAGAGGTGGCAAAGGTTATATCTATACCAAATCCGCTGGCAATGGTTTTGACAGTTATGGTAGTTGCAACTGTGACGATGCTAATGATTATGATGGTGCTGGCAATAATATAAGTTGTCAAAACGCCAACTCTGGTCTTTCTGTTATGCCGATGTTTGTTGTTATAGGCGCCTCAAACGCTGATGGCAAAATATCCTCATACTCAACTCACGGCTCAAACTTATGGGTCTCAGCCCCCGGTGGTGAGTTTGGCTACCAAGAAGACCGTAAAGTTGAGCAGGGTGATAAAATATACAATTTATTAGACAAATACCATAAACCAGCTATGCTAACGACTGATTTGTCAGGTTGTAGCCGTGGTTATAGTGAATCTTCTGCTGTGTCAGCAACTGATTTTAATTATAATTATGACTCAGGCACAGCTTCTGATTATGTAATTATTCAAAGTGGTTCAGGTTATCCTGCCTATCAACTATATTCACAAGTAGGGACACATAGTGATAATGCTAATTGCAACTATAACTCCACTATGAACGGCACCTCATCGGCGGCTCCTTCTACCACTGGGGTTATCGCTTTGATGTTACAAGCAAATCCAAACTTAACTTGGCGCGATATCAAACATATTTTGGCTACTACCTCTGACAATAGCCCGACTCTGACGGATAAGGTGTTAGATGTCAATAGCACAAATCTAACTATTGACGATGGTTGGGTTACTAATAATGCTGGATATAAATTCTCAAATGCCTATGGTTTTGGGATAATAAATGCTAATTCTGCGACCACAATAGCAAACACCTATACTGCTAATAATTGGGGGACATATGACACAATTACAGGAAGTAATACAACAGATGTTGCTATCACGGATAATAATGCGGCAGGTGTGACCTCTACTATCACTGGTATGACAAGCAAAATAATTGAAAATGTGATGGTTAAGGTCAATGTCACTCATGCTGATGTTAATAATATTATGCTGGTATTAATCTCACCACAAGGCACAGAGTCAATTATCTACTGGCCAAAAAATGGTTTCAAAGGAGCCTCTGATTTTAGTGATTATGCTCTGACGACTAATGCTTTTTATGGCGAAGACTCAGTGGGGGATTGGATATTAAAAGTGATTGATGTCAAATCAGGCGACGCTGGCACACTGACCGATTGGAGCATTGAGATAAATGGTCATTAAATTTTATTTATTACAGGAGAAAATTATGAAAAGCACAATTTTAACATTCGCATCTTTATTATTTTTAAGCACTTCGGCTTGTGCCGTGGTTGATGAGACACAGGATCAACCGCTGAAAATGTCAATAAAAAGCAAAACTATTGATAACAATCAAAATAAATCATCGACTGATAATTTTATCAAAACCATTCCAGTTGTTGCCACTATTAAAAACGGCAAGGATGAAATTGATTTTTTAAGCAATACAGCGACAAACAAACAAAATACCGACAATCAAACCGCGGTATTTTTACGAAGCATAAATGGTAAACATATTTATTATGACAAAAACGCTATCAAGTCTATGAGCAGTGCAGATGGTGCAACAAAGGAGCTTATAACATATAACAAAAGACGCAAGTTGGTTGGTATATTCAACGGAGTTATCAATATTGAAGCTAATGACAAAGCTGATATAACAAATATAATAACTGATTATAAATTAACCACAATAATAGTTATCAATCAATATGCCACTTTAAAAATAACCAATCTTAATGACACTCAAACGATTGTCAAAGCTATGCGAGCAGATGCAAGGATAAAAAAAGTTACCTTAAAAATCAAAGAAGATGAGATAGTAAAACATTAAATCTGATTGATTTAATGCAGCAAAACGAATAAAATCCCTCTCTTTTGAGCGGCGTGAAATAACTAATCTTTACATTTGCGAGCGACTCCGCTAAATTTGGATCATTATAATGAAATGTTTTTTAAGGTTTGAGTTACAAGTCTAATAAAAACCTATCAGTCTGCTCTGCCATATACACAAGAGTAGGGACAATAACTGGAATGAAATATCATTATTTTCGTGTGAATTTTTTATCTTGCTTTTGATTTTTGTTTTTGATGGCGGATTCATATCATATCTTACTGTTATACTACTATTTTTTTTAAGAGACTGCCAACGAATTACCGTCATTGCGAAGACCCTACACCACCTGTCATTGCGAGGCACGAAGCAATCTCTTGGAGGTTGTCCGTCATTGCGAGGCACGAAGCAATCTCTTGGAGGTTGTCCGTCATTGCGAGGCACGAAGCAATCTCTTGGAGGTTGTCCGT
>Ga0164315_10001225_pt1 | contig 19253 bp, 15 predicted proteins | sample GuaBasSedimGuay6_FD_113737 | JGI IMG/M metagenome (GOLD analysis project Ga0164315, IMG submission 113737) | Subseafloor sediment microbial communities from Guaymas Basin, Gulf of California, Mexico - Guay6, Core 4569-2, 0-3 cm | ecosystem: Environmental > Aquatic > Marine > Hydrothermal vents... | reverse complement strand
GGGCAGGCGGGACAGGGCGCCTGTAAGGATCGGGGCAACCAGTAACAGGGCAAACTGCGTGTAATTGAGCTGCAGTTGGTCGCGAATTTCCACGCCGAGTATGGAAAACAGCGTCCACGAGGCAAAGCACGCGGCGAAAGCCACCGTGCCGGAGGAGAGGGATAATGCCTGTTGTCGGGTCGCTTCTGTCATAATCAATTTCAATCTCGAGGTGCATAACATAGTATTTATTGCCCGCGGTGGGTTGATCTGGGTCAATTGACTGTGAGTGTCCACAGTGCAGCACGGCCCGGATTACCCCCAAGGTGGTAGTGTGATAAATTTAAATAACTTATTTAAATACAAAGAGATAGCGGGTATTTTTCGGTTTATTCCAGTTGGGGTGAAACGTCTGGAGTCTTTGGTAGTAGACCGGCCACTGAGGTGCGAAAATGACATTTATTGACAACAAAATATACCATTCGGTCATCTTTCAGATCCTGATGGCCATGCTGCTGATAGCGAGTATGGCCCTGGCGAGTATGGGTCTGTCGGTCTATGTAACGGTGGATACCCAGGGTGATGCGGAGGCGATCAATCTGGCGGGGTCTTTACGCATGCAGTCCTACCGCATCGGTAATCTCCTGTCACGGGCGAGCAGCGGGGATGTGGCAGATCCCCTGGCAAGACTGGTGCGGGAAAAAGAGGCGTTTTCTGACAAGCTCTATCGCTCCGGCATTGTGGTATCGATACAACAGTCGGGAAATACCCCACTACAGGACAGTTACGCCAGGGTGGTCGATAACTGGCAGGACAAGATGCAGCCCATGCTGGCTGTAGCATCTACCGATGCCCCGGCTAGCCGCTGGGACGATATCAGGCGCCAGTACAACGCGCACCTGGAGGCCTATGTCGATGACATAGACCAGATGGTGTTGCATATGCAACGCAACACCGAGGGCAAGATCGAGCTGCTGGGTATGACGGAGGGGGTGAGTATTATCATGATATTTTTTATTATGATATTTTTCATCATAAAGGCAGATATCAATTTCATTGAACCCCTGCGTGGCTTGGTACAGGCGGCAGAACAGGTTAAAAGAGGTGATCTGGATTATCGTACAAACTACCGGGGCGACAATGAGCTGGGCCTTCTCAGCCAGACTTTTAACGATATGACCCAGAGCCTTCAGGTGCAGTATCGTACACTGGAAGACCAGGTGGCCGAGCGCACGGAACGGCTGCATAAATCCAATCAGGCCCTCTACTTCCTGTATAAAACATCGCGGGAAATTTCTTCCAGCCCTTACGATCAGCAGTTGCTCAACATCTTCCTGTCCGATTTGAAAAAGGTGATCGAGGTAGAGCTGATTAACATCTGTGTCAGCCCAGAGCCGAATGTCACCGAATACGACATCATCACGACACAGGCGACAAAGGAAGACATGTGTTTTGGAGACTGCGATGACTGCGATATGGCCTCCGGTCTCGCTGTGCGATCGTCGAACAGGAATGTTTCCCTGCCGTTGAAAAACCGTGACGATGAATACGGGTTTATCTATATTCGTACCCGGGGCGGCGTGGAGTTGGAACCCTGGCAGTACCAATTGCTGAAGACGGTGGCTGAAACACTGTCCACCGCTTTTGCTTTCCACCATACGCTGGCCCAGGAGCACCGCGTCATTTTGCATGAGGAACGTTCAACCATAGCCAGGGAACTTCACGATTCCCTGGCACAGTCTCTTTCCTATATGAAGTTGGAGGTGGCACGCCTGAAAAAAATGATTGAGCGAGGTTTCGAACCGGAAAAGGTGGAAAGTGCGATCAATGACCTTCAGGAAGGGCTAAATGCGGCCTACAAACATTTGCGAGAATTGCTGGTAACATTCCGGGTGAAGCTGGATGCGCCGAATTTACGCGCCGCACTGGAACATGCCGTACAGGAATTCGATGCGAAGACGTCGGCCAGGGTGACGCTGGATTATACCCTGGGAGCATACGCCATGGCGCCGAATGAAGATATTCATGTGTTACATATTCTGCGCGAGGCGTTGAATAACGCGATAAAGCATTCGCAGGCGGACCGTATAGTGTTGCGTTGTGGTCGCAGCGAGAATGGCGGGGCTGTGTTCATTGTCGAGGACAATGGCATTGGCATGCCGCGCAATCCTGAAAAACAGTATCACTATGGTATCTACACCATGCGCGAGCGGGCGCAGCGACTGGACGGCGTGTTGACCTGTGATCGTCGCGCATCCGGTGGCACCCGGGTGCAATTGCGATTGAAACCTGCGCCGGACCTTTTGCGTGCCTGATAACAGAGAACCTCAAATGCCTGAACTCAAAAATACAGTCCTGCTGGTTGATGACCACCCGCTGCTGCGCAAGGGTGTCAGCCAACTGCTGGAGTTGGAAGACGATATCGAAGTGATCGGCGAGGCATCCAGTGGCAAAGACGCCATACGCCAGGCCCTGGATCACAACCCGGACCTGATACTCCTGGATCTCAGTATGAAGGGCATGGACGGCATCGAAACACTGGGTGCGCTGCGCGATGCCGGTGTGGACTCGCGTATTGTGGTGTTCACGGTGTCCGATGATCGTACCGATGTGGTCTCCGCCTTGAAATCCGGTGCGGATGGCTACTTGCTGAAAGATACTGAGCCCGAAGAGTTAGTCGACAATATCCGCCAGGCTTGTTCTGGCAAGATGGTACTCAGCGAGCAGCTCACCGAAGTGCTGGCCATGTCGTTTCGCAACGACCGGCAACAGCAGGGGCCGGATTTGGCCGTGCTGACTCGTCGCGAACTACAGATAGTCAAATATATCGCCGAGGGACTGAGCAATAAACTGATAGGTCGTAAACTGGATATCGCGGAATCCACCGTCAAGGTGCATGTCAAGAACCTGCTTAAAAAGCTTGGGTTGCGTTCCCGGGTTGAGGCGGCGGTGTGGCTGGTAGCGCAGCAGAAATAGCTTTGTGCCCTGATGGCTGTTGTCTACCACCAAAAAATCGCAGCGTACCACCGCGAACCCAGCGGCCTGTTACTGGCCGTTTAACCGATTGATTATAAAGGAAAATAATGCAATCCAATATTACTACTTTGGAGGTATTTTCCCATTGATGGCAAGCGAACCAATTTGTTGTACATGATCTACATCAACACTGGTTTGCGGTATAAAAAATATATTGTGCTCAGAAAAATCAATGTGGAGTTGGAACAAGATGGCTGAAGGTGGAATTAGGTTACTCGAGTTAAAAGATCCGAAAATCAAAACGCTGCATTTTACCTGGTTTGCGTTTTTCCTGACTTTTGTCGTGTGGTTTAGCCACGCGCCGATGTTGGCGGTCATCAAAGAGGCATTTGATTTATCCTCACAGCAGGTCAAGGCGCTGATGATTCTCAATGTCGCGATGACGATTCCGGCGAGAATCGCCATCGGTATTCTGGTGGATAAGTTCGGGCCGCGCTATGTCTACAGTGGCTTGCTGGTTATCTCCGGCGCCATCTGTGTTCTGTTCGCCACGGCGAACAGTTATGAGCAGCTTGCGTTGTTCCGCTTCCTGCTGGGATTTGTGGGTGCGGGCTTTGTTATCGGCATCCGCATGGTAGGTGAGTGGTTCCCGGCCAAACAGGTTGGTCTGGCCGAGGGTATTTACGGTGGTTGGGGTAATTTTGGTTCCGCCGCCGGCGCCATGAGCTTGCCCACCCTGGCGCTTTTGTTCGGTGGCGATGACGGCTGGCGCTATGCCATCGGGTCGACCGGTGTGATCGCGGCTATCTACGGTATTATTTACTTTTTCAACGTACGTGATACCCCGAAAGGCTCCACTTACTTCAAACCCAAGAAATCCGGCGGCTTGGAAGTGAGCAACTGGGGGGACTTCTGGTTTCTACTGGCGATGAACATACCCATGTATATCGCGCTGGCTGTGCTGGCCTGGAAGTTGTCACCTGCCAACCTCGGATTGCTCGGTGATACCGCCTGTACCTTAATCTATGCCGGTTTGGTGGCGCTCTATGTATTTCAATCCAGCCAGATATGGAAAGTCAATTACGAGCACCTGAAAGAAAGTGTTCCGCAGATGCAACGTTACAAATTCAAGCAGGTCGCCATCCTCGACTGGTCCTATTTTGTGACCTTCGGCTCGGAGCTCGCCGTGGTGTCTATGTTGCCGCTGTTCTTTCTCGAGACTTTCGAGGGGCTGGACCCGGTAAGAGCGGGCCTGTTGGCCTCCGGCTTTGCCTTTATGAACCTGGCGGCTCGCCCCGGTGGCGGCTGGATGAGCGACAAGTTTGGCCGGCGTAAAACCCTGATGATTCTTATCTGTGGTCTGGCGGCCGGATACTTTGTCCTCAGCCAGATCAACGGTGCCTGGTGGATTCCACTGGCGGTGATAGCCACTATGTGCTGTTCGTTTTTCGTGCAGGCGGGGGAGGGCGCCGTATTCGCCATGGTGCCACTGGTACAGCGGCGTATGACAGGGCAGATCGCCGGTATGGCCGGCGCCTACGGCAACGTGGGTGCGGTGACCTACCTGACCATTCTCTCTTTTGTTGATTACAGCACTTTCTTTATGTTGATCGGGGCGTCCGCGGGTCTGATCTTCCTGCTGGTATTGTTCCTTGAAGAGCCAGAGGGGAAAATGGCGGAGATTTTACCCGACGGAACGGTTGAGCTCATCGACGTAACTTGACATAAAGTGAACAGCCCCGGCCCTTGTCGGCCGGCCGGGCCGGAAAACAGGATGGAGGCGGATAGTTGGAACAGGCTAGATCTTTCAAGGCCACCGTAGCCACACACACGGATGCAGGGGCCAAAAAGTCCATCAATGAAGACGCAATCGGTTTTCGTGTGCCTGAGGACGATCTTCTGTCCACCAAGGGCGCTGTGGTTGTCGTTGCCGACGGCGTCAGTTCCGCTGAAGCGGGCAGGGAAGCCGCGCACCGCTGCGTTGAAGCGGTTCTGGATAACTACTTTACGACGCCTGAGTTATGGAGTGTCAAACACTCGATCCAGAAAACACTGACCAGCCTCAACAGTGAGCTATATGAGCTGGGCCGTGCGATGCCCGATGAGGCCCGTGGTTATATCTGTACGCTCAGTTTGATGGTGATCAAGTCGCATCTGGCGTATCTGTTTCATGTTGGTGACAGCAGAATCTATCGCATCAGTGCCGAGGATGGCCTCTTCACCCAACTCACCAAAGACCATGTAGCGGCAATCTCCAGCGAGAAGCAATACCTGATCCGTGCCATGGGTATGGATACCACCTTGAACATCGACGCCAGCACAGTAGAGCTGCGCCAGGGCGATATTTTTTTCCTGGATACAGATGGCATCCATGATTTTCTCAGTGACGATGAAATCAGGGCGCTGATCGAGCGTGGCCAGGATGACTTTGAGCAAACCTGTCGGCATCTGGTTGAACAGGCGTTGCAGGCCGGCAGTGACGATAACCTCAGCTGCTGCCTGTTGCGCATTGATCATCTGGGCGTGGAAGAGAAAGGTGATTTCAGTGAGCGCCTGACCAAATTACCATTCCCTCCTGAGCTGCGTCCAGGCCTCAAGATTGATGGTTACGAAGTACTGCAAGAATTGTGGGCAAGTGAGCGCAGCCAGTTATATATCGTGCGCGATATACAATCTGGCGAAGAACTGGTGATGAAAACCCCCTCGGCCACCTACGATGACGACCCCGCTTACATCGAGCGCTTTATCGCCGAGGAGTGGATTGGTAGCCGTGTCAATCACCCCAATGTGGTGAGCATTGTGCCGGCCAAAAAAGGCGCGCAACACTTCCTGTACTACCTGATGGAAAAAGTGCCGGGCATCACCCTGCAAAAGTGGATCGAACAGAACCCCGAAGCCAGACCCAGTGTTATTGCCGAGATGATCCTGATGATTGCCGACGGCATGTTTGCGATGCATGAACAGCAGGTGATCCACCAGGACCTGAAGCCGGGCAATATCATGATTCTGCCGGATGGCAGCATCAAGATCGTCGATTTTGGCGCAGTTTATGCGCCGGGCTTACAAGAGATTTTCAATCCTTTTGAACAGGAAGTCGCCTTGGGGACCATGGACTACGCGGATCCCTCCTACCGCTTTGGTATCAACACCTACACCAAGGGTGATATCTATTCCCTGGGGGTCATTGCCTACGAGATGTTTACCGGGGGTAGTCTGCCCTACGGCAACCGCATGGAGCGCTGCAAAACCCTGGAGGACTTTTACAAGCTCGAATATACTCCCAGTAATCAATACCGGGAGATTATTCCTGTGTGGTTTGATAAGGCGTTGGAAAAAGCCTGTAAAAATAATCCGGATGAGCGCTATGATTCCCTGGAGGACTTTATTCACGACCTGCAGCACCCCAACCCGGAGTTTCTCAAAGACAATCCTGCGAGCAAGAGTGAAGGTAATACGGTTTTCTTCTGGAAAATCCTTTCATTTCTGTGGTTAGCCGTACTGTTAGTCGTGCTAATCCTGGTTTTTCAGAACAATAGCTGAAGCGCAGTCGCCTGCGTCTTGCAGCTGGTTCTTTGACGACTCCTAGTGCCCGGTGCTTGCAACAGTCTGTTTCAGCTCCTTGTAGACCCCCACACCTTTCTTACGCTGCAGTTTGAGTACCTCGATGTTCTGTTTGATCTTGCGGCGTTCGTGCTCATCCTCAATCTGATCCAGGCTGGCGTGTAGCTCCTTCTGGCGCTTCTTTAACTTCTGCAATACCTTGCGTAATTTTTTGATGTGTTTCTTGTCGGTATCGTCTTCTACTTCAAGCAGCGCACTCAGCTTTTCAAACAACTTATCGTTTGTCATATCAATTCCTTACGGATGGCTTTGCGACCTGGTCCCTATCGACCTCATGCGCGATAGTGTCGATTTCGTGGGACTCCAGCGCCAATTCATCATGCACTTCGCTGCCATCGGTTAGGCCGGCTTTGTGCAGTTCTTCATACATATCAAGCAGCTTCCGGATGACCTCTTTGACGTAAGCACCATCATTGATCAGGGAGGCGGCTGCCTGTGAGGTAATGAGGCCTTCACGAATCAGTTTATCGACTGCGCGTGCCGCCTGGTTTTCCGCATCGACAATAGCAACTCTGATCTGGTCCAGTGACAGTAATGTTACAACGGCGTCGTCACCATCACGCAATGTGGCCAGTTCGCGCAGTACCTCGCCGATGCGCGCGCGAAACTGATTGTACTCGCGCCGGATATCCGGGTTGCTGCTCAGCATGCATGGCAGCAGGTTCTTACGCAGGTGTTTGACCGCCTTGATCGCCGCGACCACGTCCATATTGGCGCGCCTCAAGGCATTGTAGGTCTCTGCGTATTCACGCGGCGCCTCGGCCTGTGCGCGGCTCAAAAATTCGATATTGGCACTATAAATGTCCTTGATATTGCGTGCGTACTGGTCATCCAGGTCCACTACAATGATTTTGCCCGGCGATTGCACCAGCTGCCACAGGTCCTCATCACTGGTGATGCTGGCCCGGCGCAGGCTGATACCGTGTGCAATTACGGTAAAGGCGTTGCGGAACAGGTGTTGTGTTTCCTTGGTGACCGCCTGCATGGCGATATCGGGCAGGGCCAGTGAGGCCTCGCTGAGATAGCGTGGCTTGTCGTGCTCAACTTTGTCTTCGCGCAAGTGCCGCTCCAGCCAGGACACCAGGGTATTAATCATGGGCAGCATCAGCAGTACGCCCAGCAGGTTGAACAGGGTGTGGAACACCGCGAGTTTGAGCGTATGGTCGGTCTGCCCAATGCCCGCCCAGGAACTGATGATATCCACAGCACTTAGCAACGGCTGGAGAAACACCAGCGCTACCAGGCCTGTTACCAGATTGAATACCAAGTGCGCCGCGGCCAGGCGCTTGCCACTGATATTGGCACTGAGTGAGCCCAGTATGGCGGTGATCGTGGTGCCGACATTGGCGCCAATGGTTAGCGCCAGGGCGTTCTCATAGGTGATTTGCCCCACCGCCAGGGCGGTGATGATGAGCGTCAGGGTGGCGTGGCTGGACTGCATGATCACTGTGGCCGCAATACCGATCAGGGTGAATGCCAGCAGGCCGGCAACACCTGTCATGGCGTATTGTGTCAGGTCGATGTGCTGGGAGTAGGCGGAAAAGCCTTCTTTCATATAGTGAATGCCAAGGAACAGAAAACCGATCCCCACCAGTATCCAGCCCAACCCCTTGATTTTCTGCGACGACTGCATCAGGAACACCACGCCGAACACCAGAATTGGCAGCGCATAAGCGGAGAGATTCACCTTCAGGCCGAAACCAGCGACAATCCACGCGCCGGTGGTGGTCCCCAGGTTGGCGCCGAAAATAATGCCGATGCCCCCTGCCAGACCAATCAACTGGGCGCTCAGGAATGAGATGGTGATCACTGAGACCAGCGAGGAGGATTGCATCAGGGCGGTGCTGACCACGCCAAAGCTCAGGCTCTTCCACAGGCGATCCGTACTCCTGCTGAGCGCGCGTTGCAAAGTACCGCCGCTGTAGGCTTTGAAACCCTGTTCCATGCACAACATGCCAAACAGGAACAGTGCCACGCCGGCAGCGATATCCTTGAAATTACTGCTCACCCAGAACCCGTAGGATAGCACCAGGAAAATTGAAGGGAGCAAGATGCGGCCAAGCATGGGTTGGCGTAGACCTCCTATGAGTTCGGGTGTTTACCGTATTGTAATCGGTACCTGCGGAATTATAACTAAAGTGCGGGCAGTTTTCCTGATCGAGGACAGTTACCCTAAGCCATACAACGGGTCTGGCACTCTGCGCTCGAGAGAATCATAGAAGGGGTTGTGGCGCAGGCGCAGCGGGCCCCAGGCCCTTTTGCCTCAGGTAAAGCGCCATTTCGCGAGTTGCCGACCGCGATAAAACTTGGTAAAAGTACCCGTTGTGGTGTTTACACAGAACCGGGATTGGAGATGGTTATGAGCAAATTGAGGAGCGACAGGCGCCCGACACTTTTACTCATGTTGGGGTTGTCGCTGGCGGTTGTGCCCGGGCTTTCTGCGCAAGAGGAGGCTGCGCAAAGTATGACCTGGAGCAACAGTGTTACCAATACCGCCGATACCCGCCGTATGATCGGATTCTGGGCCGACAGGTTGGTCAAGTTTCTGCAAAGCCACTACAAGTAAGCGTCGCTTCAATATTATGATGAGTTGATAATATGTTTTTATTCAAATGCAGCACGTTGCCGGTTCTGTTCCTTACGGCATTTCTCACGGTCTGTAGCAGCACTCTCGCTACTGCCGCTACTCCCACGGCAACCACGGACTTTGATCAGGGTTTCGATTTTTCCCGGGTCAAGAACATTGCCATACAACCTATCGACCGCACGGTGTTGTCAACGATCCTGGTATCCGACATCCAGGTTGCCAATATCAACCAGGCCATCACAGATGAGTTGACACAGCGCGGCTTTACTATTGTGCACATCAATGCGAAGGCGGATTTGTTGCTGACCTGGCACCTGGTGACCAAGGAGCGTACCGATGTGATCTCCTATGATACATCGTCCCGGTATAATTGCTGGAATTGCCCCGCCAGAGCCGGTGGTGCTGACCTGGGCGCCAATTATGTGGCGCAGGGCACGTTTATCGTCGATATGGTCGATCCTGTCAGGCTACAGTCGGTGTGGCGGTCGACTTTTGAATCGCGCATAAGTGGTCGGCTGGATGCGGACGAGGCCGAGGCCAAACGCCGCGAGGCCGCCAAGGCCATTTTTTCCCGGTTTCCGCCCGGGTAATCGAGCCTGAAAGGCGGTAGCTATTAGCCGACTAGCCACACAGACCTATTTCCATCAGGGCGCCAATGAAGTAAGATGCGCGCGCCTCGCGCTGTGCCAATATTGACCTGCGAACGCGCGTAACCAGTAACGTAAGAGATTCCCCATGACATTTGACCAGCTCGGCCTCTCCGCGCCACTGCTGCGTGCAGTTGAAGAAAAGGGCTATAGCGAGCCCTCACCGATACAGGCCGAGGCTATACCGGCGGTTCTTAGCGGCCGCGATGTGATGGCCGCGGCGCAGACCGGCACCGGTAAAACCGCCGGCTTTACCCTGCCTATCCTGCAATTGCTGCACGCTGGCGGGTTGTCGCATCCGCACCGCATTCGGGTGCTGGTTCTTACGCCCACGCGGGAGCTGGCCGCCCAGGTGGCGCAGAGCATAACTACCTACGGCGCGCACCTGCCTTTTAAGGCGACGGTGGTATTTGGCGGCGTAAAAATCAATCCGCAGATTGCAAAATTGCGCAAGGGCGTTGATATTCTGGTGGCCACCCCGGGTCGCTTGCTGGACCTGCATCAGCAGGGTGAGGTGAATTTCAAGGATCTGCAAATACTGGTGCTGGATGAAGCTGACCGTATGCTGGACATGGGCTTCATCCACGATATTCGCCGGATTATCAAGCTGCTGCCACAACAGCGCCAGACCCTGATGTTCTCCGCCACCTTTGCCAATGAAATCAGGACCCTGACCAACAAGATGCTCCACAACCCGATAGAAGTGGAAGTTTCTCCACCCAACGCCACCGCTGAACTGGTAGAGCAGTGGGTTTACCCGGTGGACAAGAAAAGTAAATCCGCGTTGCTGCGGGAACTGGTGGTCGGGAATAACTGGAACCAGGTGTTGGTATTCAGCCGCACCAAACACGGCGCCAACCGTCTGACGCAGTACCTGGAAAAAGCCGGTGTCAATGCGGCGGCCATTCACGGTAACAAGAGCCAGGGTGCGCGCACCAGAGCTCTGGCGGGTTTCAAAGACGGCCAGATCCGGGTACTGGTGGCCACTGACATCGCCGCCCGCGGGCTGGATATCGAGCAGCTGCCCCAGGTGGTGAATTTCGACCTGCCCAATGTGCCAGAGGATTATGTGCATCGCATCGGCAGGACCGGGCGGGCGGGTTCAAGTGGTAAGGCCTACTCACTGGTCAGCGCCGATGAGATCAAGCAACTCAATGGTATCGAGCAGGTCATCCAGCGACATCTGACGCGTGAGTATATCGACGGCTTTGAGCCCGATCACGATGTGCCGCCAAGTGCGCCACTGCGCAAACCGCGCCAGCCGGGGCAAGGGCACCACCAGAAAAGGCACACGGGGTCGCGAGTCGATGGTGGCAAACATACCTCCCGCGGGCGCGGCAGTGAGGGACATAACCGTCCGCGAGGCAGGCGGCGCTCCTCCGGCAATAGTTAAGTAATATCAGATTTGTAGCGTGCACCCCGCCGCACGGTAGGTATGTATCCACAGCACATTTCAGACTGGTCTTGTAGGACAGCGTACACGCTTTATCGGGCACTGCGTACCACTGTTGTCCAACTATGGTCCCAGCAGATTGGATACCTTACCGGCCGACAGTTTGGAAAACCAGCCCGCATCGTAAGAGCGCTGCAGCAGGTTGATGGCCGACAGGGCCGTGACCACCTGTTCGGCAAAATCTTCGCGTCGGGATAGCAGGTCGTTGCTGTGGCCGGTGAACAGTTGCAGGTGCTCGGCCAGCCGCAGGCCGTTGGTGAATAAATCCTGTGATACGGAGGATTCACAGCCTATGGTGCGACGCAGTAGCATTTGCTGGCCCTGAGCGAGTAACTGTTTGGTGAACTTTTTCTTGTTGTCCACCGGTGTCGCGTCAAGCTCCAGCAGTGTGACGGCGATAATAAGGTAGGCCTCGGTGATGGAGCGCAGGATAGCGTGGCCAAAGCGCGGGGGTTTCTCGCGCAGTAGTTTCTGGATGGAGTGCTCGCCACTATCCCACTGTGGGTAGCGCTCTTCGATTTCGTGCATTACCTCTTGCCAGAATTCTTCTGTGGGTTTGTAGAAGAACTCGAATTTGTACATGTCGCGCAAGGCCATAACATTGGTCTTCAGGCTCTGGGCGTTGGGCATTTCTATGTCCAGTGCACACATCGCCAGCCCGATTTCGGCCAGCGCCGCTTGCAGGAAATAGTGGGTGATAGTATTGCGGTAGTAGGCGGCGGCCAGTTTCTGGCCTTGTGGGATGTAGTAGACCGGCACACTGGCCTTGTCGAAACATTTCACCAGCCCCGCCCCCTCCAGTGCCAGGGTGGCGGCCCTGACCTGCTCCTCGTTATCCAGGTGAAAACCGAAGGCCGCCGGCAACTTGCGCTGCCGTACCAACCCGACGATTTCCGCTGCTTGTAGATTGATCTCGGCGCTGGTGAGGGCGCGTTGATTAGCGCCGAGCAAAACCATAGACAAAACGTCAGTAGATTTGATCGGGGTAATTTGTTCGATGCGTGTGCAGACCTCAAAGGCCATGCGTGTAACCTCGGCCCGCTCCGGGCTGGCCTCGCCTTCGAGCATGCCCTGCGACAGGCTGGTGGCTTCTCCCAGTACGATAGGCCTGCCATAACGCACATAAACCTTACCATAGGGCGCCCGCATGCCGAATATATAGTCCAAAAACCAACGCAGTGATTCCTTGCGCTTGGGTTGGCCGGTCTGGATAGCAACGTAGTCGTCGATCTCGGCAATACGGTCGAAAGCGATGGATACCGGCACCAGTAACACATCTTTCATCTGCTCGCGGTGACAGGACTCCACCACCCAGTTGAGAATGCCCAGTTTGGGTGGAGACAGCTTGCCGGTGCGCGAGCGTGTGCCCTCGATGGACCAGGACAGGGGCATCCGGTTACGGATGAGGAAATCGATATAGCGGCGAAACACCAGCTTGTAAATAGGGTCCTCGTGAAAAGTACGACGCAGGAAGATGGTGCCTACCCGGCGCGCCAGGGCGCCGAACCCGAGAAAGTTCATATTGATGCCGGCGAAGATCAACGGCATTGGGCGAAAATTGTTTTCGTACAGGGATAGCAGAAAGACGAAGCTGTCCATGTGCGACTTATGCGACCACAGAAACAACACCAGGTGGTCTCGCGACAGTTCTCGCAGTTCCTCTACCGCGTCCAGGTTGATGTCCAGTTTTGCCTCGTAGCTGCGGGTATAAATAAAGCGTGCCATTTTCGCCGCGGGACGCAGCCAGGAATCGCGGGGTGTCGCTTCGATCTCCTTCAGGCATTTTCTCGCATACTTTTGCGCCCGCTCCAGAGTCTTGTTTGATTCGATGGCGGCCTGCTGCAATTCCTCCACAAACGCTGGGTCTGCCAGGACTACACTGGCTCCGGTGGTCGGCATCATAAGTGAAACGCGCCAAACAGGGCGGCGTGATCAGACAGGTCGCGCCAGTGGCCGGTGCTGAGTCGCTGGCAGGCGGCCGGTTTAAGCCCGCGGTAATAGATCCTGTCGACGGGCAGTAGTGGCGCCCATATCGGAAAGGAGCGGGCGTGACGGCCCTGCATCTGGACAAACAGCTCTTCCAGGCCCAGGTCATCGTGCAAGTGATGTTCGGCCCGGCGGCGCCAGTCGTTGAAGTCACCGGCGATGATCATGGGTTCATCTCTGGGCACGTGGCTGTTTATCCTGTTGGTTAAGGTCTGCAATTGGTCCTGGCGCTCCCTTTCGAGTAGCCCCAGGTGCACACAGAGAGTGTGCAGGCGGGTATTATTGTGCGGTAATTCGATTATCCCGTGCAGGATGCTGCGACTGGAGCGGGGAAATATCGAGACGTCGATGTTCTCCCAACTGACGATGGGGTGCATGCTCAGTATGGCGTTGCCGTGGTCCCCTTTGCGGTAGATGGCATTGCGGCCATAGGCGACGTGAGGCCAGGCATCTTCTGCTAGGTATTCGAAGTGGGGCTGGTCCGGATAGGAGAAGCGCTTGCGTTTGGCGGGGCTTTTGATGGCGGTGCCGTGAATTTCCTGTAAAAAGACGATGTCCGCGCCTGTCTCGACAATACGGTCACGCATAGACTCCAGCACAAAACGGCGATTGCCGGCGCAATAGCCCTTGTGGATATTGTAGGTCAGAACGTTTATTTCCTTACTCACAGGCACCCCTGGACTGAAATTGCAGGGCCGAAGTTGCGGGGGAGGTGCATTGGATTATTCCTTCTTCTGGCGCGATTGGATGGCTTTAATTGTCCAGGACATCACATAATCGAAGCCGCTGGCCGTCGCGATAAACAGTACTGCGGCGGAGCCGACAGTAATAGCCATGTGTGGTATTGCCGTTATTACCTGTGCCAATAGCACCAACAAGCAAAAACAGATCTGCACAAACATATTCGCTTTGCTCAATCCGGTGGCGGAAAATTCAAAGGGACCGATAAGCTTGTAATAGCATGTCGCCCCGATAACAATGATTACATCCCGACTGATCACCGCCAGTGCCAGATACCAGGGAATCAGTTCCACCTGGGCGAAGCTGAGGAATGCCACGGTGATCAGGGTTTTGTCGGCAATGGGGTCCAGCGCCGCACCCCAGCGAGAGAAGACCTGCAGGCGCCTGGCGAAGAAGCCGTCCAGTGCGTCCGTGACGCCGGCGAGGAGGCTAATGCCCAGAGCCCAGGCGTAGTCCCCACGGAAAATTAGCAGACCCAGCGGCACCGCGAGCAGCAGGCGCGACAGGGTCAAAGTGTTGGGCAGGTATTGCAGCATTTATCGGGCCCGACCTTGTAATTTGGTTTTAGAGCGGCTCTGGCCTGCGGTTTTGGGCCTGGCAGTACCTGCAGTACGTCGTTTAGCGGTGACTTTTTTATGGCGGGCGGATTTTTTCTTTGCCGTGGTGGTCTTTACAGCGTCGCCCGTCCGGGATTTCACACCCAACACTTTCCGTTCCAGTTCGGCGAAGCGCAACGCCATACGCTGGACCACTATCTCCAGATCCGGTAGGGCGTGCATATCACCCAACAGGCCAAAGTCCAGGCTGTTGCCGTGGGACAGCATGGTAGCGTTTAGATTCACCCCCGGCAGCAGTGTGGAGATGGGATAGCTCGCCAGCATACGTGAGCCGCGCAGGTAGAGATCATCATCGCCCGGCCCCGGCACATTGGAAATCAGCACGTTATAGGATGGCGTAATGATCTGGTCCAGTCGGGTGCGTGACAAAAGCTCCCACAGGCCGAAAATAACCACGCCATAATCTATCATCGCCTCGGCGGACAATCCCTGGACCTCGTCCTTGGAGGCCCGAGAGGACTCCACCACCTGATCCAGGCGGTCGATAATCGTGGCGTCGGGCTCACCCAGGCGCACGTGCACCGCCGAGACCTGGGCTTTGGCCGAGTCGTCGTCTAGTGTGCGCACGGACACGGGGCACATGGCTACCAGGGGAGAGCGGGTGTTTTCCCGGTGTTCTTCCAGATAGTCGTGTAAGGCTGCCCCGATAATGGCCAGCACCACCTCGTTGAGGGTACAGCCGCGGGCGTGTCCGACGGCTTTCACCCTGTCCAGTGGCAAGGTGCACACGGCGGTTGCTCGCGTATCCCATTCGATGGTGCGATTCATGCGGGTGCGTGTGGCACTGAAGGGAATCTGTGCCTTACCGCTGCGCAATTTCAGCCACTGTAAGCCCATTTTGGTGAGGAATTCGTAGGCTCCCGCCATGCCTTTGACCTGGGTGGCGAGCTTGCCATCTTGTTTAGCGCCTGATTTCTTCTTGTTCTGTGCGCGCCGCGCCGCCGATGGTCCATCCGGGTCGAAAGACCAGGGCGGCACGATGTTCGCCTCGGTGCGAGAAGTGGATAGCGAGCCATACATGCGCTTCACACCGGACATGCCATCGATGTAGGCGTGGTGAATCTTGGTGTATATCGCAAAGCGATTGTCCTGTAGCCCCTCGATGACCTGGCACATCCAGCCGGGGCGATTGCGGTTCAGGAGTCCGGCGTGCAGGCGTTGTACCACATCCATAAGTTGTTGGTTGTTACCCGGCCTGGGTAGCGCCGAGTGACGCACGTGGTAGTTGATTTCAATATCCTCGTCTGCGCGCCACTCGGGTATGCCAAAGCGCGGGAAGTGCGGTCGGTTATTGAAAGGAGCGACCACAGGTGCGCTCTTGAATTCTGCTACCAGTTCCCGCAGATAGGTGTCCGGCGCATTGGGTGGCAACTGGAATACCTGCACGGCACCCACATGTTTGGGGCTCTGTGGCGTTTCGGTCAGAAAGAACATCAGGTCCAGTGGTGGAATTATTTTTTTAGCCATTCTCGAACTCCCGGCCTTTGCCTGTACAAGTATCGTTTACCCGGCCGGTACGTTCAAGACTCCGGCCTCAATTTGGTGCAAACTGCCTAATTTACACACCTGTAGACAAGTTTGAATCACACTGAGAATATCCTCGGGCGTCTTGCACCGGGTCATGCAGCAGTTTTACCCCCTGGGGCAGATTTCTTTCTTGTTCGTTCGCCATCACCGTCACCCTTCCCTGCATATTCATGGTGCTACCCTGGTGAAGTGTAGTCGCGCTGCACACAAGGAGTAATGAGATTGATCAAGAATTAAGCAGACTCCTAATGTAGTGTCCTGATAAGTCAGAATTGGGTGGCTGGATACCAACAATGTGCGGTTAATCACAGTGCGCAATTGAATAACTCCACATTTCAACAGGTTAAGCTAGACACGTGATTAGTTTTTCCATAGGGTCGGTAAATGTGAATATGTACATGGGCGGGTTTTCTACCCGCAAATGGGCTATGTTTGATATCGGGACAGGAATGATAATGAAGGGACAGAGAGCGGTGAAGCTCAATACCCTGAAAACTAGTACCACCAAGCTGGACATTGGCATGTTTGTCAGTGGCCTGGACCGCCCGTGGCTGGATACCCCGTTCGCGACGCAGGGTTTTTATATCGAAACCACCGGGGATATCGACCGACTGCGTGAGTATTGTGAATACGTGCTGGTCGATATTCGTAGAAGCCGTCGCGGTGGGAGTGCGCCGGATCGTAAAGCCCCCCCTCGGCCTGTACAAGAGCGTAAACTGAATGGCCGTCCACGTGTGTCGGTGGAGCGGATTTTTGAGGGTCGGCCGATCAAGCCCTACCAGGACGACAGCGCGTGGGAAGATGAACGCCCCAGGGCGCAAGAGGCGCTTAATGCACTGATTGAGGATATAGACGAAATCTTTGAGCATGTCAGTGATGGCGGCAAACTCAATGTCATCAAACTGAAAAAGTCAGTAGAGCCAATAGTCGACAGTATCAGTCGCAACCCCGACGCCTGTCTGTGGGTGGCTCGCCTGAAACAGCACGACGAATATACTTATCAGCACTCTCTGGGCGCAGCGATCTGGTCGGTTTCACTGGGTCGTCAGTTGGGGCTGCCGCGGCGCGATTTGCGCTCCCTTGCCATGGGCTGCCTGCTGATGGATGTGGGTAAATTGCGTGTGGATCCCAAGCTGCTGCAGGCAGATCGGGAGCTGACGCTGGAGGAAATGGCCCAGGTCTACAGTCATGTCAGTTACGGCCTGGAGATCGTTCAGGAAAGCGGAATCATTAATCAGGATGTGATAGACATGGTCGCCTACCACCATGAGCGCTACGATGGTTCCGGTTACCCCGATGGCTTGAAACAGGACAGCATACCGTCATTTGCGCGGATAGCGGCCATTGTGGATACCTACGATGCCATCACCAGTAATCGCAGTTATGCCGACGCAGTATCTCCCTCCGACGCGATCAGGCTGTTGTATCACTCCAGGGATGCGGACTTTCAGGCTGAGTTGGTAGAGGCTTTTATCCAGGCGGTTGGCATCTACCCTGCCGGAACCCTGGTGGAACTGTCCTCGGGTGAAGTCGGGGTGGTCGTCGCTGAATACCGCTCACGGCGTCTCAGACCCAAGGTCATGGTGTTATTGGATGCCGACAAAAATACACTGGCCGAATCTAAAATGATAAATTTGCAGGATGATTCATGCGGCGAGGGTCCACTGCTGCTGACTATCGCCAAAAGCCTCGAACCCGGGGCCTACGGTATCGATCTGGCCAGCGTCGGGCTATAGTACAACTTCGCCCACGTTAAACCTGGAGCCAGTTGCTCGTACCCGCTGTACTCAAAATGTAGTATATTTACCGCTTTGCCCAATCCGAACAATTACTGCGAGTATAGCGTACGCTCTAACCTGGTTTATGGCAGTGGCTTATGGATGGTAGCTGCGGATTTGTTGACCATAGCAGGTGAGAAGTAATCGAGGCCTTGGTGCGCGCGGCCAGGGTCGGTATCTAGTCGTTAAGGAGATATGTCATGATGGACAGCAGGCCCATTCGGGTGGGTATCATGGGCTTCGGCCAGACCGGCAGACAGATTTACGAGCTGGCGTCTCGCAGTGATGATGTGGAAGTGGTGGCGGTGGCTGACATCGGCAAACCGGAGATCTTGCATTACCTGCTGTGTGCCGAGGTAAATGAGCCCCAGCGCCACGAACTGCAGGGCAATTTTCTGGTCAATCCACACTTCCGGGCGCGATTGATGCAGATCGACCGCCCGGCAGAGATGCCCTGGGATATTTTCGGCGTGGATATAGTGATAGATTCCACCGGTAAATACCGTGAATCCCGCTATCTGGAGGATCATCTGGGTAACGGCACCCCCCGTGTACTGTTGCGCACACTACCGGTGGACACGATCGACCGGATCATTATTCCTGGCATAAACGATGCCACTGCCAATGTATCTGACCGTATGATATCGGCGGGTTCCGCCACCACTACCGCTTTGTGCCTGTTGTTGCATGTTCTGTCCCGGCGTTTCGACATCGAGTGTGGCAGTATGACCACGATTCACGCCTATACCTCAGACCAGGCGCTGCAGGATTACGCGGGCAGTGATTTTCGCCGTAGCCGCTCTGCGGCCAAAAACATCATCCCCAATAGCCATGATGCAAACCTGTGGTTGGGGCAGATACTGCCGGCATTTGACGGCAAAATTCTCACCTCGGCCCTCAATGTTCCGATTCACGAGGGTTGCCTGCTGGATGCAAACCTGGTGATGGGCGATGCCGCTGTTACCGTAGAAGATATCAACGACGCCATGCGCGCCGGTGCGGCGGATCTGCCTGGTATCGTCGGTGTGGTGGAGGACCCCATCGTTTCCTGTGATGTGATTGGTAACCAGCACTCCCTGTTGTTCGACACCAAGGGGACCATCAAGGCGGGGGATACCATTATCAAGACCCTGGGCTGGTATGAAAACCTCGGTCATGCGGCGCGCCTGCTGGATGTGGTGCGCCTGTACAACAAGCTGGACTTGCAGCAGGAGGCGGCGTAATGAAAATTGCTATCAATGGATTCGGCCGCATCGGCCGCTCGGTGTTCCGTATTCTGGAAGAAGTGGAAGGCATCGACGTGGTGGCCATCAACGACCTGTTCGACTACGAAGCCCTGCG